>Ga0207952_1001151_pt1 | contig 12681 bp, 8 predicted proteins | sample SubbioR12Aug_8Ca_FD_184831 | JGI IMG/M metagenome (GOLD analysis project Ga0207952, IMG submission 184831) | Serpentinite rock and fluid subsurface biosphere microbial communities from McLaughlin Reserve, California, USA - CR12Aug_8Ca (SPAdes) | ecosystem: Environmental > Terrestrial > Deep...
ACCCACGGGACTTGGATTCACTCGACGAGTGGGCCTGGCAGCAGTGGGCCGAACAGCGGCAGCAGGAGAGCGATCAGCCACCGGCTACGGCACCGATTCTCCAAGCGGCGGCAAGCGTTCCTGCTACGCAAGCGAAGGAGGTGCGCCATGCGGACTGATCGCTACCGCGATTTGCTGCCGACTGAGAAGTTGGCGGCAACCTCATGCACCATCGTCGGTGTGGGTGCCATCGGCAGGCAAGTCGGGCTGCAACTCTCAGCGATGGGTGTGGCAGAGGTGCAGCTCATCGACTTTGACACCGTCGAAGAGGTCAACCTCGGACCCCAGGCCTACCTTGCAGACGATGTCGGTCGCACCAAGGTCTCTGCAACCGCTGACTTGATGCAGCAACTCAACCCGATGCTTGGGGTCTACACCGTGCCCGAGCGGTTCGCCAAGAGCACCGTCGTGCATCCGGTGGTGTTCTGCTGCGTCGATTCCATCGACACGCGTCGGCACATCTGGCAGAGTGTCCGCGACCGCGCCTCGCTGTTCGTCGATGGTCGCATGGCCGCTGAAGTCATGCGCATCATCACCGTCAGCGGATCCCAAGGCAGGGATCGGTATCCCGGCACGCTCTTTGCCGCCGGAGAAGCGCACCGCGAACGCTGCACCGCCCGTTCGACCATCTACTGCGCCAATATCGCCGCGGGCTTGATGGTGACCCAGTTCGCCAAGTGGTTGCGTGGCGTCGAGCCGGACTTTGAGGTCAGCTTGAACCTGCTGGCCTGCGAGCTGGCAGTGTCCTGACAGCACGACGGAAAGGTGCAGCCTGCAAGGGCGACCTTTCCGTTGGCGCCAGTAATTCGGTTCTTCCGTAATACGGTACAGCCGAATCACTCTGCGCATTCCTTCAAAGTATTTGAAGGATCGTGCAGGCCGATCCGGCACAATCGCCTTGAACTGGGGGCGCTCCTGCCGTGACATGTACCTACACGAAAGGAGTGACACAGCGCGGTATGCCGTAGTGCAGGCCGATTCGCTGTCCGCATGGAGCGCACAAAAGGCCGTTGAGTCGGCGGCTCGCTTGCGGCTGCCTGCGGTGTTCGCTTCTCAGCGCATCGGGCTTGCCTCGCGTCGATGCACCGAGCTGCAGGAGCACATTCACGAGACCAAGCGGCGGCTACTCAACATTCCCAGTCATGTGGATTCCGGCGACATACGCACCGTAGAAAAGCGCCTGTTGGATCTTGAAGACAAGCTGCACAAGGAGCGGCTGGACTTGTGGAAGGATCTGTTGCCACTCGCCGAGACTGCCCGAGACGCCGGAGTTGAGTCCGCTCGTCAGGCATGGCTTGCTGAGTTCACCCGCATTGTCGGGCAAGACGGTGATCAACCGTGAGCCGCGAGGCCAGCGATCTGTTCGACGCCTTGCGTCCGGTCCTCGGAGCGAAAGCCACCGCCCTGGAAACTGCTTGGCTGACCGCCAAGCCGGAGGAGCGAACGGAAATCGAGATCGTGCTGGAGCTGATGCGCCGCCAAGCGGTGTCCAAATGGTCTGCGCTCTTGGACTCGCCACAAGGAGCCGAGGCTGATGGAACCATCCGCCTTGGTCGCATACGGCATGGCAAACGACACCTCGGTTGGCTAGGGGTGACTCCCACGGAGCTCACGCAGCATCTGGGCACGTTTGGCCGCTCTGGTTCGGGAAAGAGCAACTTGTGCCAGGGGATTCTGGCTCAGCTCATCAAGCTGCGCGTGCCCTGGATCGCCTTTGACTACAAGCGCAGTACTCGGTCTCTGGCCGGTCTCGACCTGCCGGTCCATGTTGTCTCACTCGGTCGGGACATTGGTGCAACTCCTTCTTTCAACATTCTGGTCCCACCCCCTGGCACCCCTCTGGACACGCATCAACGCCAACTCCTGGAGCTGATCGTGGACTGCTGGTACGCCGGGGACGGCGTCATTTCGATCCTGGCGCGGGTGATGGAGGACTGCTACGCAGCGGCGCACCCCCACTACCCCACCATCCTTGATGTGCGTCGACATGTTGAAGAGTCCGCATCAAAGGGACGCGAGGCGCTGTGGCGCCAGTCCGCGGTGCGGATTCTGCACCAGATGACGACAGGTCAGCTGGGCAGACTCCTTTGCCGACGAACCGATGCCGATGTTCTCCACCGATTGCGTGACCACCACACTGTGCTGGAACTTGACGGTCTTGCCACAAGTGACGCCAATTTCTTGACACAGCACATCCTGGGCTTTGTAACACGCTGCATGCTTGCTGAGTCGCAGCGAGAGCAGCTCCGTATGGTGTGCTTGGTAGAAGAAGCCCACCACCTGCTCGGGCACCGTGAGGGGGGAAAAGAGACCGTTTTGGAGACGTGCCTACGCGAGGGCCGCGAGGTTGGGTTGGGGATCATCCTTGCTGACCAATCCATCAGCGCAATCAGCCATGTGGCACTCGCAAATTGCTTTTCCACCGTCGTGCTGAACTGCCGTCAGCGCACTGACGTCAACGCTGCTGCGGGAAGCCTGCTCCTGGCAGAGGACGCCAAATCGATGCTGGGCACGCTGCCAGTCGGTGAAGCGATTGCTCGCATTTCGGCACGTTGGCCGGCTCCGTTGCACCTCGAGATTCCATTGTTGGAGGTGCCCAAGGGCAAGGTCACTGACCAGGATGTCTTGGAACGCTTCCTGCTCGGTCCGTTCTCTAGGTCGACAACCGATTCCGCCGTGTCCACTGATTCCGCTGCTACTCGGGCTCCGATGGCTCGCAGCGTCGCTATTCCGCCGCTTCCGCCTGCGGATCACAAGCACACAAACACCGATTCCCACCCACCACCCCAAGAAACAGATTCATCGCATGCGTTCACGCTGTCAGACGATCCACTTCAGGCAGAGCCTGAGCTGGGTCGCTTACTGGCCCACATCGCGCAGCATCCATTCCATGGGGTGGCCAAACGCTTTGACGAGCTGGGGCTGTCGCGCCGCAAGGGCAACGCCATCAAATCTTCCCTACTGGGTCTGGGGTACGCCCAAGCCGTAGAGCTACCCACCCCTGAAGGCAAGACCGTTCTTCTGCAGCTTACCGACGCGGGTCGCCGTTGGTCTGCGCGCCACCACGTATCCATCGCGGCGGTGCGCGGTTCTCTACCCCATGCCTGGTGGCAGCATGAGGCGGCGCGCCAGCTGAGCGAATCGGGTTGGCAGGTGCAGACCGAGCAGCGTATCGGCCGCGTCGTGTTCGACCTCTTCGGTCAACAGCGTAGCCGCACTGTGCTTGTGCAAGTAGAGACTGGGCAAAGCGACTGGCACACAAACGTCGATGCCCTGAGTGCAGCTGCGGCCGACTCCAGGGCCGTGCTCTGGCTTGATCCGGCCACGCTGCACAAGGCACGCGGGGTGTTGCCTTCCAACGTGCTTCTCATCCAGCCCAAGGACTTGGCTCGCTGGTGCAAGACCCTGCCTGGGCAGTGAATGGCACTGCACACCACCTAGGGCGTTTTGGCGGGCGGTGAACCGTTGTGCGTCGCAAGGCGGTTCAGAGCCGTACTCACACCATCTTGGAGATCGCCTGTGCTTCATCGAGTACAGGAGGATGGTCTTCCCATTCCTCTGCGGGCCACACTGAAGCCTTCGGCTTGGGTGCTTCTGGAGCTTCGACTTTGGCACGGACAATAGCGGCAATGTCTTCAGCCATGACACCAGCATGGTCAATGTAGCGCTGAACGACGGGGCTTCCCATGGTCCAGCCAAATCGAGCGCACAGCTGATAGGGATTGAGTAGCCGGGCATAAAACGTCGCCGACGCATGCCTAAACCGATGAGGGTGTACCCTTTCACCCAACTCCTTCTTGCCGATTTTGCGCAGCCGCTTGCAAAGGGTCGGATACTGCAAGGTGACCACCTGTGCATCCGGGTCGATAGCTTCGATAATGCCTTGCTCGTTGACGCGTCCGCCCAGCGGGTGGCGTTCTACCCAGAACTTCAGCGGTTCGGTGGCAAGCGGCAGCGAGACTGTTCGCGGCTTGGTCTTGCTAAAGCGAATGCGCGCATAGCACGTTAGCCGCCCATCTGCGTCGCGTCGGAACTGCAGATCGCGCAAGCGCAGATTGAAGAGCTCACCTGCGCGAAATCCGCCGTCAAAGAGGAGAAACACGATGGCGATGTTCTCCATGCCCCCAATGGCAAGGGCCATGCGTTTGGTGTCCTCAAAGCCGAAGGTGCGCAGCTCCTTGGGCGGAGCGTTGGTTGCCAGCATCCATGCCAGCTCCTTGTACCTGGGCGTATCGGCTCCATGCGCCCACTTGAAGAAGCTCCGCAGCACCTTGTTGAAGTCCAGGATGCCTTCCTTGGAATACTGCGGTTCGCCCTGGCGATGGAGCTTGGTGATCTTGCCGTCTTCCATGTCCAGAACAAACTTCTCCAGACGGGGCACGTCTACCTGGTCCAGCGGCACATCAAAGAGCATGGATGCACGCTTGAGAATCTGGATGAGCTTGCAGCAGCGGCCATCAGACACGCGCTTGCGCCTGCCCTTGACGGCCAAGCGACCCAGGCGCCGATCTTCGACAAAGCGCTCAATGAGCACCCGGTCTTCTGGCTTGACTCGCGTGTCATGCGGGAGCCCCTTGAACAGCGCGTCCAGCTGCTGGCGGTGTTTGTGGATATCAATGCGTGCTTCGTCTGGTGTCTCCATGGTTACCACTCTCCAGGCAGAACGGTTTTCAACCGTTGTGCCGGATCGGCCTTCACCGCAAAGTGGCGACACCTACGGGGGTGTTGTCCTGAGCGCAAAACGCCCAAGCCGGGATTTGAACCCGGGTCACAACCGTGAGAGGACTGGACAGTGACGACACTCGCGCCACCGGAATCGCATCACAGTTTCCAACGCCGCTGGAATCGCTTGCAGTGCAGAGCCGTTGAGGAGGTGGAATCAGTTGAGCTTTATCAAGATTGCGCCGGTGTGCCGCGGCGGTACGCGATGGGTAAGTGGCAGACGTCCAATGTCTTCACCACACATTCGAGTGAGCGCTAGCAGTGTCCCTTCAGTCAACATGGGTATGAGGATGCCTACGGTAATGCATACTGCAAGTATGGCTTCCCGGTGATAACGATCGCGTTACCTAGCAAGTCTCACAGCTTCTCACCCTTTGGAAGCGCTAGTCGGAGCAAAAGCTCCTCACCCATCAGCAGATGCCGCCCGGAGCGCGGCGGCAAGTTCGCGCGTAAGTGCATCATGCCGGAAGCCCAACCGACATGCCTCCGATAGCAAAAGGCGTCCCTGCTTTGCCTGCTTCAACGAAGGCTTCCGACTAGTGCCGCTGAGGCGGCCAATCGAGTACGCGAGACCTCTTTGCCAAGGCAGAAGCGAGCCGGTCTGCTTGGCCCAGCTGCTCACAGCCATCCACACTTCTCCGGGTATGCACCAAGCAGCGTCGATCAGAATCTGCTGAACGGGTGTGACCGCCTCGGCTGATACTGCCTCAGCCTCGTCGGGTAGATCACTGGAAACGCCTGCGGGAATATCGAGCCCGAAGGTGCGGTTCAGGACCACCTCCCAGCATTCGTCCCGCTTGCACCACTCCGTGAGGTTCTTCCCTTGAGGCGGCCGGAGAAGCAGGTCGCGGACACCGGCGATGAGTAGCCTCAGCGCTGCGAGATGCTCCTCGGGCAACCGCTGGGACTTCCAAATCTCGGCCACAGGAAGACGCTTGCCCGTGTGGTGCGAGAGCCTAGCGATTGAGAACGTGACGATGTTTGCCCTGTAGCCCGTGTGTCCCATCTCGCCGTAGAGAGCTTCTGCAGAACGGAAGAGAATGGCGAGAGCAACGATTCTCTTGAACTCATTGTCGTCAAGGTCTGGACGCTTGGGCACTACTGATTCCATGAACCGCGCAAAGCACTTTTGAGCACCTTGGCTGACGACCTGTGGAAACTGCTCCCAACTCATCCAGAATTTGGCGAGGTCCGTCTTGATGAACTTCTGCCGGCCCGGGTTCTCCAGCCGGAATTTCTTGCGGCCGGCCGGTGTCCCCTGCGCACCAAGCTCATCTGCGTACTGACCCCGCGAACGCTCGTAAAACCACCTCGTACCCCTAGGCGCGTCGGACGTCGCCGACGTCCAAGTTGTTCGAGAGAGTCTCTCCAAGGCAATATGCCAAGGAGCATTTGCGTAGAAGTCGGCCTCTTGGATGCGGTTTTGGGTATTTGCGTACTTCGAGATCTGCGGCACGAGTCCCTGTAGACGCTCAGGTGGGATAATTGTGAGCTTCATTGGCACCACGACGCGGGACAGATCGGCCGAATCGCGACGCGCTGCACTCGCAATCGAGGCGGTCGTCTGACCACCGTTGACAATCTGGAAATCTGCGAGCGATCGGATATGCGCCGTCCCGTCATGTACTTCCGTAAACTGGACGCTGCTTGCCGTTGTTGAGAGACCGTTGTTGTAGGGAAGAAATCTGTGTGGAGAGAGCTTGATCGTGTCACGGATGCCCTTGTTGACCTTGCCCGTGAACTGGAGGAAAGACCGGACGTTCCTCTCCAGCAGGGCAGAGCGGTGCTCGTTGTAGATGTCGGCGAGCATCTGGCCCGGAATCCGTGTTAGCAGGACCTGCACTCCCTCTGGATCTGGAGGGGTCACAAGGCATGGAAGCGTCTGGCCAAACTGCTTTTCAAAGTCGATGGTGATAGATCCGTCCCCGGAACTCCCGCACACTCTCGCAAGACGTGTCAGGTCCCAGACTTCCCGCCGGAGCTCGCCATTGCTCTGCGCCGCAGCCGCTTTGTCGGTAACGACTCCTGTGGTAATGACATGGAGTTCAACCTGCTGCCCCTGCGATGCTGCCGCTTTGGTGACGCGGATGAGATCAGAGACGGGCTGGGATTCTTCGACATCATCGAACTTCCCCGTCCGCGCGTTGCGCACGAAGCTGTCGAGTCGCCGGAAGGCGCGGTCGACCAGGTCTTTCGAAACGCGCACTTCTTCGGCATCATCACCGAGATTCACGCCATCTGTCGCGTCGATGCAGATGAACAGACGAAGTAGGTCGTCGTCAATGTCAACAGCCCACCCGTGAACCTCAGCCGCGATATTGCCCTTTTCGAAACGGAAATAGCTCACCTGGGGTTCAGACAGAATGGCGGCGTCTTCGAGGCGCTCCAAGGTCGAGGCGACGACAGAATTCAACCGCAGCCCACCCAGATCGGGATCGTGAGCACGGTCGAACGCATCCGCCAGGATAGAGTTCAGAAGTGCGCGGCTCATGGCAGTATGGTCGCTTCAGGGGAGGATGGACGGTGACCTACTGAGGCATCGGCCGGCACGACAAACGGGCCCAGTGAACCGAGCTCAATCAGGAAGCGAACGCCCCGGACTCCCTGTGGAACGTCAGCGGGTCTGATTCGTGGGAAATCGGGACCGACTTCAAATACGCGAGGCTCATGGGCAACATATCGCTCCGGCAGAACACCAGCCATTGAGTGTAGAAACCCGGCGGCCGCCAGACGCTGTTCAAACAGCTGAGCGAGTCCCGGATCGCCCGAGAGCAATCCCATCACGGTCGCGGCGAACTCCGCGAGAGTTGCTCCAGACTCGGCAACATCGAGGGCAACGCAAGCGAGACGCACGCGGACGGAAGGGGAACCCTCCAGCTGCAGTGGGTCCGAGATATGGACCGAGGCGCCTGCAGCGGGCGCAAAGGACTTTGTCTCGACAAGAAGCTCGTCGGTTTCGAAATCGCGAACACCGCCGATTGGACCTCGCCACGCTTCTACGGCCTGCCTCGGTCCAAGATGGGAGAGGAGCCGGGCGAGGATCACAAGCTCCCCAATCAGCCCGCGCACTTCCTCGCGGGTCAGAAGCGACGACCTCCGCTGCAAGAAGCCACGCCACCGGTCCAAGACTGCAACAGCGGCGGATGCGCCTTCGCTCGCCGACGACGCGCTGAGCACCTGCTCTGAGATGTCCGTGGCCAAAAGCTCGAAGAGTTCTGCGAAGACCGGCTCCTTCAGTGTGATCATCAAGGCGAACGCGCCTGGAGGAAGGCCATCGACGCGGCCGAAATCGACGTTGAACGATCGAGTGGAATACCCTGCGAATCTGGCTCTCGGCAGGTCGAGAGGCAGTTCGATCAGCAAGGCCCGCTCCGCTCCGGGATCACTCAGGGCGGCAAAGCATCTCAGCGTCGCTTTGCCTTCCACCTGGCGCATGCGGAATCCGGGCGCCCCGCGAGAGGCCCTTCGGACGCCGAGCTGCCGCCAGAGTTCAGACAGGGCGTCCTTCGTCATCCCAGTCTCCAGTCGGGTCCTGCTCGCGCTGCCAGATCGTGTTGACGGTGTAACGGAGCGATTGACCTTTCAGCCGCTTCGGGAAACTGACGCAGGCACCAACCGCGTACATGTTTTGAAGGTCCGCTGGCGCTTCGCTGTCGGAGTACGGCGTGAGCGGGTACAGCAGCAGCAGGGCACGCTGCGGGGGCCGAGCGTCACGGACGGACAGGCGTTTCGGCAGCACGTTCCCCGTAACCTGACTCTTGTTCTGTGCTTCCGCGAATTCCTCGGGTGTGAGATCAAAGGTGTCCTCCTCACGCCCCGCGAGCGCGCCGATGCGGTAGAACGTATCGAGGGGTTCATCGGGCGAGCGAAGGTTGAGGGTAGTGTTCAGTGGACCGATGCTGACCTGCTGAGCAGTCCTCTCGGCCGACTTGGCGACAAGCACCACGGTCCAGCGATTCAGTTCTCCGTCCGCCACGCGGGATCCGATGTACTCCCTGAGCTTGGCCGCGTTCATCTGGAAGCACGGCGGGTTCTCGGCGGAGTACGAAGCCAGAAACGAAAGCACCTGCGCCGGTGGGACATCGTGCCACAGGTAGTGAGATGTCCCCCTGCCCCGGACGGTGCGTACAGGAGCGGGGAGTGCAGTCACGAGCGTCGTGAGGGCCTTCCTGTTCGCCGCGGCGGGAGGGGTACCCCAAGGGAGGTCGAGTGCCTGCGGCATCTCGCCGGCGAAGCGCACGTCCACAGTAGCCCCGCGCCGGATCTTGTTGCCCGCGGTGATTAGGAGCTTCTCGGATGGCGTGCGGACCTTGAGACCGAAATCGATGGGTTGTCTGCGGGCCCGGGCCATCTCGTCAAATGAGTCACGCAGCTCCTCGAACGCGAGCGTGATCTGGCGGAATGCCGCCTGAAGCCGCGGGGTCGTGTAGACGCGGCACAGGTCGGCGTAACCAGGACGGTACCCGAACCAGCGGCCCATCTGCATGAGGGTGTCGAACATGCTGGATGTGCGGAGGAAGTAGCTGACCACCAGTCCCTCGAGCGTAAGACCGCGGCTCAGTTTGTCACCGCCTATGGCAATGGCCCAGAGACCCTCCTTCGACGCTGTGTACGCCAACGAATCGGAGGAATCGCCGTTGATGGCCATGACGCGGAATCGGGATGCAGTGGCCTGCAGGGCAGCGGCTACCTCCGGCCACGGCGGCATGGGTCCAGTGTCGTCAGGAATTGCGTTTCTGAACGCTTCGTACTTCTCGACGAGCTCCCGGTCCCAGAGTGTCCGGAGACTTTCGAGCAGCGCCGCCCGGGTCGCATCGGACCCGTGTGTCAGGAGGCTCGTGACGTCCCGCAGTTCCTGCTCCAGCTGGGTCTTGATGCGGTTTTGAACGATCTTGAACCGGGTCGCGTGGACGAGCATCGAGCTGTGGAACTGCGTGTGGCCCCGGGCGGCCCGAGTCGCGGTCGCCAGCAGGTAGATCCGCACAGCCTCCTTGAGCGATGCCGGAAGGGGACCGGGGTCGTGGTCCTTCTTGTGTTTGTCGGGCACCCAAGTCTGTGAGTCACCCACAGGCATGTGCATGGGCAAAGGCGGCGATGGAGCAATCCCCGCGGACTCATCGCCAGGGTTACCGAAGACCTTGTCGGGCCCGATGTAGTTGCTGGGCTTCTGCAGGTTCAGGATGAAGGACTTCGGGAACAGGTCGGGTCCGTGCGGATCGGCGTACCCGCTGTCCGGATCGGAGAAGATATTTGCGAAGGGCGTCGCGGTATACCCGACGAACGAGACGCGAGTGAAGTACAGGAGCAGGTCGCGGATGAGGCGGTTGATGGTCGTCGGGTCCTCATCGGGATCGGCTGTGTTTACGGAGGCATGGTCGGCTTCGTCGTCGATGATGAGCGTCGGGTGTGTGATGGTCGCCTGCGTGCCGCTCCCGCTCGCCATGAGGCTGTTGAGCCAGTTTGACATTCCGCGAAGCACGCTCGTGTTCTTCTTGACCACCATTACGAGGCGGACGCCCTCGTTTACGGCGAACCAGACTTTCTGGTCGACACTCCGGAAGTCTCCCTTGTCGTCGGCAGTCGTGTTTGTCTGTATCTCGAAATCTTCAAACTCCAGACCGCGCTTTCTGTCCGCCTCGGCGACGCCGCAACGTGTGTGGTCGAGGCTGTCGCGGCCAACGAGGTATTCGTCGATGCGGCCCTGGGTCTGCGCGCGAAGATTGTTGTGGATTCCCGCGAGGACGATGACGATCCGGTAGCCGGAGTCAAGTGCCTTTGCAGCGAGCGCAGTGTAGTGCGTGGTCTTGCCGGATTGCACATGTCCAACTACAAGCCCCCGCCGGTCCCAGCGGCCATCGCGCTGCGGGGACTCCAGTCGCTCCAAGGCAGCGTCGGTCGATCGATCCAGTTCAGCGAGGACATTTACGGGGTACTCCTTCTCGCTAGTGAGATATCGTTCGAGCCGGGGCCATAGGCGCCAGCCGGTGCGGTCGGCCTCGTCCAGCCAATCCTCGTGGTCTTCGCTATTGTCGAGTGCGGTTGCTGTACCGATCCGCACCGTGATGCGCCTCTGTATTTCGTCGACGATGTCTCGCTCAAGAGTTACGAGATGGCGGAAGAAGGGACTGGTCCGGAGCAATTCGGATACCGTGGTTCCTACGTCTTCGGGTGTAGGCGGAGCGTCGGGCCTGAACAGATCCTTCAGGTACATCTCGACGATGGTGGTGGGGCCGATGCTGCTCATAGGCGGCTCACGAACGGTCAAGCAGAGGGTGGACTGGCCGCCTGCTGCTGGAGTCTGGCGAGAATCTCTTCACGATGACGGGCGAGTGGATCAACACTCAAGACGCGGCTTCGGGCCTCTGCGGCCGAATAGCCGGCCCGTTGGTAGAACTCCTCTGTAGCGATCACAACTTGAACGAGTGTATCGATGTTCAATGCGTCTTCGGGTGTGACTGATCCCTCCAGCGACCGGGAAGGGACTTGGAGAATGCTGTCGATTGGGAGCGCCTGCTCGATCAGTGACACCGCGTCGGCGAGTACACGCGAATGACCGCACCCCGAGTTCAACAGGGCATACAGCACAGGGTGAGTTCGATCGATGCGGAATCGGACCTTTCGCTTCCCGTCAAGTCGCTTCCACAGTCCTCGCGGCGGATGGCCCTCCACTGTTACTTCCCGTTCCCCCCGATGTCGGTAGACATTGGATGCGTCGTGCCGGACGCTCCTCGCAATCCGAGCGAACGTGTCGCGCAATGCCGGCGGCGCGGCGACATGCGACTTCATCACGTTCAGCTTCCACTCTGCGTCCAGTGTGTTTGGCAGGTCCACGCGGATCCGGGCGAGCTTGAAGTGCTCATCCTTCTTGAGGCCGAGGTTCAGCCATGTCCCTGGAACGATGAGCCTTCCGCAACGGTAAATATAGAAGCCCTGATGAGCGTTCCATCCGTTCGGTCCGGATGCGGCTTCGAATTCATCGTCAGAGAGCTGTGACTGGTGGGGAAGAACAAAGGGAGTCACCGGAATGTCGGCGCCGAGGAATCGGATCGGATCTGTTGAGAGAACAAACGACTTGTCCTGAATGAATGGGTCCCAGGGTCTCACTGGTGAGTGCCCGAGCGTGATGGTCGTTCCGGCCTCGATGAACCGGTGAAAGACCATACCGAGATGCTGCGCGAGATCGACCAGGGCGTCAGCGAGGTGCGTCTCCCTCGCTGAAGAAGCCACATTTAGGAAACTGGCGCGGTCCAGATCTTCAATGATCACGGCCGTCCCATGAGGAGCCGCTGCGATGACCGCCAGATAAGCCTCGGCGATGGCGGTCGTCTCGCTGAGCAGTTCCCATTTCCCGACCTCGCGAATATGGCGGACGTCCCAGCGCCGGACGCAGGGCACCTCGTCACCTGGCCGCTTCGAAATCACTGTGAGGCAACGCCCGAGGGAGAGTGATGCCGTCTTCAGGCCCAGCCCGAATCTGCCGAGGTCGTTTGCCGTGCGGCGCGCGAGAGGCCCGACGGTACCCATCCGCATGGCCTCGATGAGTCGATCATCGCTCATGCCTTGGCCGTCGTCTAGAAGCACGATGTGGGGACCAGGAGTCGTTGGTTCGACTACAACCTTGACGTTGCCGGCACCTGCCGTGAGGCTGTTGTCAACCAAGTCCGCGATTGACGTGGGCAGCGTGTAGCCGAAGTCGCGGAGCGACTCAACCAAGTCAGCTGCCTTCGGCTCAATGATCTCAGGCTTGGCAGTAGACTTCCGCAGTTGCCGGGCTCCGCTAGGGGTATGTCTGGCTTTTCAGTCTTGTAGTGTATTGGAATCTCTGAACAATCGCGCAACCGTCCCGTGTGAATGATCGTATCGGATGTCGGCCTGCGGCGTGGTGCCGGTTGGGCCGTTCTGGAGACGATCATGGCGAGC
>Ga0207952_1001152_pt1 | contig 12679 bp, 14 predicted proteins | sample SubbioR12Aug_8Ca_FD_184831 | JGI IMG/M metagenome (GOLD analysis project Ga0207952, IMG submission 184831) | Serpentinite rock and fluid subsurface biosphere microbial communities from McLaughlin Reserve, California, USA - CR12Aug_8Ca (SPAdes) | ecosystem: Environmental > Terrestrial > Deep...
TGTTGACGATGCTGATATTGGACTCACCATGGTTACAGAACAGGCAAAACCAATCATCCCTGTTTTCGATCAACACAAGATTCCACTGTTGGTGGTTTGGGATAGTAATAAGGCACTTACTGAAGCAGGAGTGTCGGTATTCAGTAGTGGATTTTCGACCGAAGGAGCAGGGGAACAGATGGCTGAATATGCATATAGCGAGCTTGGTTTGAGACGCATTGCAATTCTTCAACACAAAGATGCGTGGGCAGAAGTCATAGCCCCGGCATTCGCACAAAAATTCCAATCTCTCGGCGGTACCATAGTGTTGGACGAGAAGGTGGACCTTTCGGTAACAGACTATCGAACGATAATCGCTCGCATAAAACAAACCAACGCAGATGGAACCTATTTTCCTCTGATTCCTCCGACAAATGCGCAATTCATCATCCAAGCGCGTCAGTATTCGTTGCCGGGAGCACTTTTGACCGCCGATGCATTCCAGCTGGATGTCATCAGACAACTGGGAGATGTAGGGAACGGGATTTACTACACCAACATACACACCAACATGGCAGATGAACTCGCAAGGCTCTACCAAGCAAAGTTCGGCGAAGAGGCGCATGACGTTGCATTTGTATCAATGGGGTACGACGGAATTGCAAAAATCATTGAGGCGGCAAATATCCGTGAGTCGCTCATGGAGGGCATGCTCGAAGTGTTCGGCCCAAGCCGCTCAGCGGACAAAATAGAGAAAGTATTTAAAATCGTCGAAGGAAAGCCAGTTGAGGTGGAATAGTTGAACGGATGTACAATGCAGGAATGGCACTTCTCGCCACCAAGGAACTCACAAAACGCTTTGGCGGGGTCCATGCTGTAGATCATGTCGACGTGCTGTTTGAAGGAGGGAAGATAACGGCACTCATTGGTCCCAACGGTTCGGGGAAAACAACGCTCATCAACACCATCACTGGTATGCTGCCGATCGATACTGGAGAGATAGTCATCAGCGACTCCGTTCGATTGCAAAAAATGTATCGATCAGAGGTTGCCATCTACGGTATTACGCGTACCTTTCAGAATGTTCGCCTTGTGGGGCAGATGAGTGTGCTCGATAATCTTCTCCTTGTTCTTACTGAACGCGCGGTCTTTAGTGCTCTGTTTGAAAAACACGGGAAATTCCACCTCGATGCGGCTGAAGACATTCTTAAGAAGCTTGGATTGTGGGAAAAACGGCACGACCATGCCGAAAATTTGTCGTACGGACAGAGAAAACTATTGGAAATTGGGCGTGCCATCGCTATGCGCGCACAAATCTACTTTTTTGATGAACCCTTTGCAGGTCTCTTTCCCGAAATGCGCACCGTCGTTTCCGGCCTCTTAACGGAGCTGCGCGACCAGGGCGCTGCCGTCATTCTTGTGGAACATGACATGAGTCTCATTCGTGATCTTGCCGATCACTGCTACGTCCTCGATAGCGGCAAAGTAATTGCCCATGGACCACCAGAAGAGGCATTGGCGAAAGAGCTTGTCGTTGAGGCGTACTTGGGACGATAAAAGGTATTAAACTCCAGGGCAAGCCGCGGGGTTTTAAACCTTTTTTCGCTCTCCTCGACTCGGAAATGAGAAAGTGCGCTTTCTCATTTCTCTCGCTCTACGTCGGCGATAAACCTTGCTTTTTTTCAGATACAAAGCATAGTTGCGGCATTACTATAGCGGCAACACCACCATGAATCGTCTTGTTCTGGCTGGGATCCTTATCGTTATTCTTCTTCTCGGAGGCTATTATTGGACTCAAAATCAGAGTAATCGTCCAACATCATCCGAGACCATAAAAATCGGCGCTGTTCTCGGTCTTACCGGATCTGCCGCGGCGGACTCCCTCAGTATCAAGCGCGGTCTTGATCTAGCAGTAGAAGACCTTGCAAAAGAAGGCGTCGCTGTAGAAATTAACTATCAAGACGACAAGACGGATGCAAAACAGACCGTTTCTGCGCTCCAATACCTTTTCGCGAGCTATCATCCACATGCCATCGTCGGTCCCGCATGGTCATTCTTGGAAGATGCCGGCTCGCAAACTATCATCGCAAACAAAACAGTTGCATACGCTCCTGCCAATACTACAGAATTTGTCAGCACAAAAAGCCCCTATCACTTTCACGGCGCAACGCGAAATGCGCTCGTCGAACAACCGCTGACCGACTGGCTGAAACGAAACAACAAGAAACGTGTTGCGATTATCGTCAGCAATGACGCATGGGGAGAGAGCAATGCGATTCCGTTTCGCAAAGCGGCGCAAAATGCCGGAGCGACGATTGTAGTGGACGAGACAATAACGGCATTTACAGGCACTGAGGCAACCACGATGTCGTCACACCTTACCAAAGCCAAAAGCGCAAATGCTGATGTTATTCTTTGGACCGGTTATGAGGCGGATGCGACGGCGCTTGCAAAACGCCGCTCCGAACTTCAGATCGACGCCTCGATTGTTGCAGCATCGAACGTCTTCGATGCGCTACTCTCGAGAAATGTGGTTTCTTCGGATCAACTTCAAAATGCTTACTTCAGAACAAATCCTGATTCCCGCGAATTTGCGCAAAAATTCCAAGCCAAATACAGCATGGCACCGACAAACTACGCCGATCGTGCATACGACGGACTTATGATTCTCGTGGACGCAATTCAGAATGCCCCAGCTAAAGATGGCGATTCAATTTCGCAATACCTCCGCATGGAGACGCGCTATCGCGGCTTTGGCGGCACCTACGAATTCAACGACAGTGGTGACATTGAGGGCGGTGAGTGGGTGATTGAGCCTATAGTTCAGTAATTACTTCGCGGACGCACCTCTCCAGGCAAGCTCGAAAATCGTTCGCACCATGCGATGCAGTGACTTGTCCTCGATGATTATCGCAGTGGTGTGTTTCTCCAGGTTCACGATTGCAACTTTGGAATCTCCATATGCTGCTATTTCGCCTTCGAGGGGAAACTGATCTCTTGGAATGAACCGTACGCTGGGCCGGGTTTTTTTTGAGACGTCGACATGCCACTCTGTCGCGTACTCTCTATCGATGGGCGTGTCCGGCAATATAGTACGCGTTGTTATCCCTTTTATTTCCTTTGCACGGCGATATTTTTTGTAGTAGGCATCGGTCACTAATGCCCTGATCGGTTTGGCATTACCGAAACTAACCATTTCGTACGGCTTTTTCTGCGAAATATAGTCGTCGTAGACAGTGAGGACCTCTTTTTCACCTTCAAGGTATAAAACGCGTGGCTTGTTGGGAAGCGCGGAATAGAGAAGTTCGATTTCCGGCGCAAGGGTTTTGACCTGCTCGTACACGTCGTTTGCAAGATCGATCTGATACTGTGCGTGTTTCAAGAGTGCCGCCGGCCGGCCAATTTGGTAGTACAGCTTCTTTCCTTTCTGAATTTCACTCACCAATCCTTTCACCGCAAGATCAAGTAGCACCTTATACACGGTGCTGCGATTAATTTTCGTCGTCTCCGCAATGCGCGAAGGGTAGGCGCCTCCGTTTTCCAGCAAATATGCATACACGGCCGCGGCTTTGTCGCCAAGACCCGTTTGTTTCAATCTCGATGCGAGCGTGCCACTGGCCATAGCACCAACAATTTCACGCGAGCCTCTTTTTGTCAATTTTGACGAACAATTTTCGCAGTCTTGGCCACATGTCCCTTTACAGAGCCAATTTCTCTCTTCCGAATGTCCCTCGCATAGAACAAAACTACTATGCCGCTGCACAGTTGCCGCGTTATTCGTCTTAGACACATCTTGCTATGAACCGCAGTATCGCTTTAGGTATCGTTGCCCCCCTTATTGTTGTTGGTGGGCTCTGGTACCTGTTCGCTGGAAAGCCGTCAGATCCGGGACCAATCACGATCGGATTCATTACACCTCTCAGCGGAGATGCGGGTGCGCTGGGCGAACCAATCCGCGACGCGGTGATGCTTGCAGAGAAAGAAATAAACGAATCCGGAGGAGTCAATGGGCGCGAATTGAAAGTAATCTACGAAGATGGCAAGTGCGACGGAAAAGGTGGAGCAAGTGCCGCTCAAAAATTGATTGATATTGACCACGTCAAATTTATCATCGGCGGCGGATGCTCCGGAGAAACACTTGGTGCCGCACCCATTGCCGAACAAGCACATGTGATTCTCTTTTCTCCCTCATCCGGAAGCGCTGATATCACCAATGCGGGCGACTATGTTTTCCGCAACTTCCCATCGGATGCGTCTTCGGGCAAGAAAATGGCTGAGGTCGCGGCCGACAACGATTTCACTGACGTTGCCCTCCTTGTTGAAAAAACAGACTACGCGCAAGCGCTGCGTCGTGTCTTTATGCAGCGTTTCTCCGAGCTCGGTGGAAAAGTGGTGACCGACGAATCGTTCGAGTCCGACGACCGAGACGTGCGTACGCAGCTCGCGAAGATAAAAGCGGCGAAGCCCTCTGCGATCTACATCATTCCTCAAACACCAGCAATGCTTGAAATCGTATTGCGCCAAATGGAAACGTTTGGACTCAAAACGCAAGTCCTCAGCAACGAACACATAAATTCTGAAGCAATTCTCACTAAGTTGCCGCGGGCAATCGAAGGGGCCTTCTACGCAGAACCCTCATTCAACGAAATAGCTCCACGTACAGCAGCGTTTCTTGAAAAATACAAAACAACCTACGGCTCGCTCGGAGGAATTCCAACAATGTACCTCGCCACGGCATATGATGCTGTGTATTTACTCAAAGAAATGATCGAAGAGCATGATGACAACCCAGACGAAGTCAAAAATGCACTCTACAAAGTGGAGCACTGGTCGGGTGTAGCGGGCATTCTCACCATCGACGAGAACGGCGATCCTCAATTCGAGTACGCAGTTAAAACGATAAAAAACGGAAAACCGGTACCGATTGTTGAATAACTACTTCGCGATTTTCCAAAGCGCTTCGAAAAACTCACGGTAGCCGTCGACGATTTCCTTGCCGGTGATGGCGAAGGAGAGGACCTGGTCTCCAAACATACTGAAATGGACGGAATCTGGCCAAATGTCGGTTGTGACGACCCCTGTCGAGAGACCCGGCATTGAGCGATGCGACCACCCCCAGCGCTCTTTTTTCATTTTCCCAAAATCTTGAATTGACGTTTCTGCGCTCAGGTACCGAATGGAGATATTCCGCTGTTTGCGGATGTATTCGTATTCTTCGGCATACCCTTCTCGTTCAAAAATAGTCCAGTAGCGATCCTTTCCGCCGCCGATCACATCGATACGCGACCCTTCCGGACAATTGCGCATTGATTCCATTTCGTGAGCAAGAAGCGCCGCTTCACCTTGGAATACTTCGAAATCTTGCTCGTGCGCGCCGCTATAGCGTGATTGGAGCTGTCGCGCGAGCGAATGAGCTGTCATCCGCTTTTCTTCAATCAACGAAAGTAGGCGCGAGGGGGCGTTGGCACTAAACTTCCTACGCCCGCTTTGTATGACATGTTTTGCAAGCCCCAACTTTTCGAGACGCTCGAGGGCGTTATAGACAAACTGGCCATGAAGCCCCGTCATCTGGATTAATTTAGACGTACCGATGTCGCGGCGGGGCAGAAGTGCCATGTACACAAAAGCTTCTTTGGCACTAAGCCCCATCTCCTGGAGCTGAGATACAACCTTTTCCACGTTCGAATTATCAAAATTTTTTGACATAGTCCCAAAAAACCTTTACTTACATACAAATTATATCACATAAATATCATCAAATTCTATTGATGAATAATCATAATTATGATACATTTTCATATACTTAGCAAGTTTCATCAAATATATGCACAAAATCAGTGTTGGAATTGTGGTGGCTGTGGTGATTGCGTTACTAGCGGGAGCGGTATTGTACTCATCGCCTGCCTCTACGGAGAATATAAAAATTGGCATTATTACGGATCTCACCGGTCCCGCCGCGTATTGGGGAGAGTCAACACGCATTGGTGCGGAACTTGCTCTCGAAGATCTGCGCACACGAGGGTATACCGTTGAATACGTTTATGAAGACTACAAGCTCGATCCGGCAATCGCAGCGAGCGCGGCACAAAAGATAACAACGATCGATCGTGTCGACGCGGCGTATATCGAGCTTAATCCTGGCGTCGTCGCAGCTGCGCCAATAATTGCGTCTGCACGTATCCCCATGATTTATGACGCAGCAGTTGTTTCGCCACTTCTCGTGTCAGAAAACTTCTTCAAGACGTATCTCGACTACGAAGCGGGATGTGAAGAGCTGGCACACAAATTCAAAGAGGAAGGGGTGACGCGCCTTGGTACCCTCAAGCTCAACCTTGAAAATGGTGACTTGTGCCTCAAGGGTCTGCAAAAGGTTTACCCAGAGACAATCGTCGAACCATACAATGTGGGCGAGACAGATTTTCGAACACCCCTTCTCAAACTTCAGTCCTCAAATGTTGAAGCACTGGTCAACGTTGGTTTCCCTGGTGACATATCGAACGCACTTCAGGTTATCAAGAGTCAGAATATGCAGATTCGGTATGCAACCGTTGACGACTCGTTGACGCCAGAAATCAAGGCGCGCTTTGCAACACAACTTCAAGGAGGATGGACATTCGGATTTAAGAGTGAGGATGAGTCGTTTACGGAGCGGATTGATGAACGAGCGGGCGGGACGAAACTTGCCACGTATTACGGCGCAGCCTTGGCATATACGCACATCACACAACTTGTTGAGTCGCTCGCAGAATGTGAAAAGGAAGTCCCATGTGCGGTTGAGCGTATCGCCGCGTCAAAACCAGACACAAACAGTGGCTTTCTTCGCTTCGAAAATGGCGTCGCACAGCTTGAGATGAGCCTGAAGCAGTACTAAACCGTGTGCGGTACAATGCGGGAATGAAGGAGATCCTGCTCGAACTGAAGGGCGCAACGGTACAGTATGGAAGCCTTACCGCGCTCGATAGCGTATCGGTTTCGATCGACGAGGGAGAGATTGTTGCGCTAATGGGCCCGAATGGGGCAGGTAAAAGTACCGTGATTAAGTCGATCTTTGGTATCGCGCCACTTTCAGGAGGGAGGGTACTCTGGCACGGGAAACCTCTTGTACCTATTGCGCACGAAATGCCGTCACGAGGCATTTCGTATGTGCCACAGGGGAGGCAAATATTTAAGACAATGACTGTGCGAGAAAATCTAGAAATTGGCGGCTACGCGCTTCCGAACCGGAAGGACCTGGAAAATAACATTCAGGAAGCGCTGCGCTTTTTCCCTGCACTTAAGGAAAAAATGAATGCGCGGGCCGAGACTCTCTCCGGCGGCCAGCAGCAAATGCTCACGATCGCCCGCGGACTTGTTGCCGATCCGAAGGTTCTCCTTTTAGACGAGCCTTCCCTCGGCCTCGCCCCAAAAGTAGTGACGGATGTGTTTGCAAGTATTCGAGAAATAGCAAATGCCCGCAAACTGGCAATTCTCATTGTCGAACACAGCATTGCGTCGGTACTTTCGATTGCACACCGCGCGTATGTACTCTCGCGCGGCACCATCGTCGCACATAAGCCGGCAGCAATGCTTACTGGCGACTTCTTGAAGGAGGTGTTTCTCGACCATCGTCGCGTGTAAAATATAGACACCATTCTTTGTCGTGATACCGTATGTCGCATGCCCAGACCAGGCGTATGCCTGCTTGCGGCACTTGCTGATCGGGAAAATCTGTCCATTCACCGATGGCTTGGGAAAGCGATGCGCGAAGGTTTCATCAGTTCTAAGACACCCTACATTGCAGGACACCAGCTCGCACTAAAACTCGGCAAAGAGGCTTCACAGGACATCATCGCCGCGTATCTGCGGAAGATTGATGCTGAGGAAGTTCAGGCCGAATTGATCCGCGAATTCTGCTCCCCGTTACAGCAACCCTAAGCAGGAGGCTCCCCGACGTGGCGTTCGCGCGTCCTGGGAGCCTTTTCTTTTATTTTAGGTACTTTTTCTTTTTGAGTTTGTCAGGAAGATAGCTCTCACTATCGTATGCTTTGTACCCTTTGCCGTAGCCAAGATCTTTCATCAGTTTTGTTGGTGCGTTGCGGATGTGGAGCGGGATAGGAAGATTGCCGAACTTTTTAACATCCTCGAGTGCTTCGAAGACGGCGTCGTACGCACGACGATCCTTCTTGCAGGTTGCCAAGTATGCAACCCCGTGTGCGAGGTTAATGGTTGCCTCCGGGTATCCAATTTTATGCACCGCCTCAAAAACAGCATTCGCGACTACAAGTGCAGTTGGTTGTGCGAGACCAACGTCTTCGCTTGCAAAAATAACCATACGCCGCGCGATAAACTTTGGATCCTCTCCGGCATCCACCATACGTGCAAGGTAGTAGATGGCCGCATCAGGTTGCCCCGCGCGCATTGATTTAATAAAGGCCGATATGGTGTTGTAGTGTTCTTCACCTTTTTTGTCATAGCGCAGATGTGTAGACTGCACTGCCTCCTTGAGTGTCTCGATGGTGATTTTTCCGTACAGTTTATTGGCGGTTTCAAGGACGGTAATTGCTTGCCGCGCATCACCCTGTGCCATTTGCACGAGCCAATCTCGCGCCGCAGCGGGAATTTTTAATTTTGTACGTGTAATAATCTTTTCCATTTCTGATGGAGTGTGTTCGCTCAAAACAAACACGCGACAACGAGAGAGAAGTGGGGAAATAACTTCGAACGATGGATTTTCAGTCGTTGCACCGACAAGTGTAAGTTCTCCCCGTTCGACAAATGGCAGAAGAAAATCTTGCTGAGCTTTATTGAACCGGTGAATTTCGTCGATAAACAGAATCTTTGGCTTCTGTTTCAACAGCGAGTTACGATTCCCGATAACTCTCCGAATATCATCCTTGCCCGCCTCAACCGCAGAAATTTCATAGAATTCAGCTCCAACCGCATTGGCATAGATGCGGGCCAGCGACGTCTTGCCGCTTCCTGGCGGGCCCCACAAAATGAATGAGAAGAGCTCTTTTTTCTCAATCGCGACCCGCAGCGGCTTCCCGGGACTAGTAAGGTGCTGCTGCCCCACAAATTCAGCGAGCTTGGTAGGCCTGATTTTTGATGCCAGAGGTTCAAAGGTCATAGTTCCAGTATAGGCAAAACCTTCATCTTGGATAGTTGCAGACACGAGTAAGGCGAGTATCCTTACGAAATGCAAAAAATAGTAATCGCGCTCATTGCGCTCGTTATTGTCGTCGGTGGCAGTGGTATCTATTGGTTTACACAGCGTAATGCCTCCACATCGAATACGAATCAAACACCTACCACAACACCCCAAGTCGAGGGACAAGACTTAACGGTTGGCACAGGTACACAAGCAATTCCTGAGTCAATAGTCTCGGTACTGTACGTCGGGATGTTAGAAAGCGGCACCGTGTTTGATAGCTCGGAGAAAAGCAATAATAATAAGCCGCTTGTATTCCAATTGGGCAACCCGGACATCGTCCCTGGCTTCCAAATAGGCGTGAACGGCATGCGCGTAGGGGGGCAGCGTCGCATATCAATTCCGCCCGAATTGGGCTATGGCGATAGGGAAATCAAAGATACCAGCGGGGCTGTAGTCATCCCCGCACGATCAAAACTTATCTTTGATGTCCGTCTTGTTGATGTCAAACCAGGGTCAACAACACCACAACAGTAGTGTTACAATAGCCGCACTACCTCATAAGTATCATTACCATGAACATGAAATACGTTGGAATCGCTGTGGTTCTCCTCCTCATCGGCGGGGGCGCATATGCCATGCTTAGCAACACACCAACCACTATGGACACACAAAATCAGAATTCAGAAACACAATTACCAACAGATACGGTTGGCGTACAAGATACAGTCGTTGGTACCGGCAAAGAAGCAGCGGCAGGTTCAACTGTCACCGTTAATTACACCGGAGCGCTTACCGATGGAACGGTCTTTGACAGTTCGATTCCACGCGGTGAACCGTTTGTCTTCAAATTAGGTGAAGGAAAGGTCATTCCTGGATGGGAAGCGGGACTCCTCGGCATGAAAGAAGGAGGAAAGCGTGTCCTCGTCATCCCACCTCAGTTTGCATATGGATCTCAAGACTATGGCCCCATCCCGGCAAACTCGACACTTATATTCGAGGTTGAGCTCCTAAAAGTTCAATGATAGAGCCATATTTTAAGGCTGACCCGGGCAGCGCTTTGGGTTGCAATGCATGGATCTCTGTGCTATGCTTCCCCCATGCTGACGAAGCGAAAGAAAGATAATGAAATCAAGAAGGGCCAGCGTCATGACAGCGACACAGGCTCTCCTGAGGTGCAGGTCGCTATTTTGACGCGCCGCATTGAGGAGCTTTCGGCTCATTTGGATAAAAATCGTAAAGATAAGAGTTCACGCCGCGGACTTTTGGGACTCGTTGCAGCCCGCCGCACGCATTTGAAGTATCTCCAAACGACCAACAAGCGCGCATATAGTGCGATCACAAAGAAGCTTGGTTTGAAAAAATAGGGTTTAGCCACTAGGGTATAGGGCAAATCCGTTTCCGCTTCTCCTTTGTCAGTGATATTCTGTGTATGGTGCAGAATTTTAATAATTGAATTTTCCCTAGTGGCTATACTCTAGTGGCTAATTACTATGTCTATTATCAAACATCCAGAACAACGCGTCGGTGTTTTTATCGACACGCAAAATGTGTATCACAGCGCGAAAAACATTTACCACGCGCGCGCTAACTTCGGCAATATCCTTAAAGATTCCGTCGCCGGTCGCCGCCTGGTGCGTGCCCGCGCCTATTCTGTCACCACAGAAAGTGGTGAAGAGAAGGGCTTTTTCGAGGCACTCAGCAAAATTGGTATCGAAATGATCACCAAGGAGTTGCAGGTATTCTTTGGCGGCGCCAAAAAGGCCGACTGGGACGTCGGCCTTGCGGTCGATGCCATCACTGCAGCGCCAAAACTCGACACGGTCATCTTGGTAACAGGAGACGGGGACTTTGTTCCCTTGGTTCAATACCTCCAGCGCCACAGCGGCTGCCAGGTAGAAGTTGTTTCCTTTGGTCGTTCATCGTCCGCAAAGCTCAAAGAAGCTGCCGACGACTTTCTCGACTTGGACGAAGACCCAAAACGATATCTCTTGAACTATCGAGCAATGCGTACGAATCGCAGACCGCGCCACGGCACTTCATCAATCGTCGAACAAATGCCTGACGAGATCGAGAAGGAAGTCTTGGAATAACTCCTGCTGAACAGAAGTACAGCATATGACACGAATGGACGCAGCGGTTCGGCCGCTGCGTCCATTCGTTATGCGAGTAACCGGAGCGTCTCAACTCTCCACAAGTGAGTCTCCACTGCAAGCTAGGTGATGCTACAATCCTCGCATGTACCAACTCCTTTCAGCCTCGTTTGGAATTATCGCGAGAAAATTTCCGACCCGGGCGTTTTTGCAAGCAACATCGCTCAATGCTGCGATAGGTGTGTTCACTATTACAGCAATTGCCTCTGCCCTCGAGATGCTCGCGAGTGGCGAGACGTTTTCAAGCACTCTTCTCATCGCAATCGTTGTCTCAGTTGCAATTTCTCTTGGAGCACTCCTTGTTATCCTCCTTATTGGTCGCTGGGTCATTAACCGCTACGTCAACGTCCCGTTTTCGTATACCGAAATGTTCGCGCTCGAGATGCTGCTCACTGGTGCAACACAAGTCATAATCAGCGTTGCGATGATCGTTGCCTTGTTTCTTGGTGCTGGGGCAGTTACAGCAATAGGTGTCGTAAGTCTGATATTTGGCGTTTACATGCTCCTCACATTTCAAAAGGCAGTAAGCTCCATTGCATTAATTACAAAATCGCAGGCGGCAAATGTCATTATTGCTCCCATCCTCGTGATTCTTGTCGTGTGGTTTGGATTCGGCGTCACTATATTTGGTGGACTTGCAGCGACTCAATGAGCAGCATGCGAACATCGCGAAAGAGATAGCTAAATAACGGCGATTTGCTATAGTGCTTCCATTATTGAATAACTGTGGTGTTTGGATAGGCAGCGGCAACGCGCTGAAATCCGAACGTCACCAAAGAACATGCAGAATAAAAAGGAGTACTCTCTCGATATCGGAGGGAAGACGTTAACCGCAGAATTTAATGACTGGGCAAACCAGGCCAATGGGTCGGTCTTGGTGCGCTATGGCAACAGCGCCGTCTTGGCCACGGTCGTAATGGGAAAGAAGGAATCAAACCTCGATTACTTTCCACTCTCCGTCGAATACGAGGAAAAGTTCTATGCTGCCGGAGCCATCCTTGGAAGCCGCTTTATGCGCCGCGAAGGCCGTCCTAGTGATGAAGCGGTCCTCTCAGGTCGCATTGTCGATCGCACTATCCGCCCACTCTTTCCTAAGGGCCTCAAGCGCGACGTTCAAGTCATCCTTACCATTCTCTCACTCGAGGACTACGACGCTGACATTCTCGCGGTGAACGCCGCATCACTTGCAGTTGCAACCTCAGACATCCCCTGGAATGGCCCCGTATCTGCTGTTCGCATCGGACTTGAAGAAGGATCAACAGACTTCTTGGTAAACCCGACATACAAACAACGCGATGAAGCAGGGGATCCAAAGGCGATTCTCGACGTAACAGCATGTGGCAAGGACGGCCTCATTAACATGATTGAAGTGGGGGCAAAAGAAGTAACCGAAGAGACACTTGAAAAAGCGCTTGCTAAG
>Ga0207952_1001153_pt1 | contig 12668 bp, 7 predicted proteins | sample SubbioR12Aug_8Ca_FD_184831 | JGI IMG/M metagenome (GOLD analysis project Ga0207952, IMG submission 184831) | Serpentinite rock and fluid subsurface biosphere microbial communities from McLaughlin Reserve, California, USA - CR12Aug_8Ca (SPAdes) | ecosystem: Environmental > Terrestrial > Deep...
CACCTTATTACAGGTATTTACTAAAAGCAAAACCTGGTCTTACTTCTTGGGGAATGGTACAATTTGGATATGCATCTACCTTAGATGAAATGTTAGATCGAATGCAATACGATTTAATCTATGTTGAAAATGCTTCAATATTACTAGACTTTAAAATACTAATGCATACGCTTAGAATTATACTCTCGGGAAAAGGAAAATAAGCATACTTGAAATATAAAATTGAAATATTACCATCAAATCAAATTAATAAAGAGAAGTGGAATCATCTGGTTTCAGCATCATCGAATGGGTTAATCTATGCACAATACAATTATTTAGACTTTGTTGCAGATCATTGGGATGCCTTAATCATTAATAATTACGAAACCATAATGCCCATTACTTGGAGAACCAAAGCGGGTATAAAATATGCATACACACCTGCATTTACACAACAGCTAGGTTTTATTGGAGCTCCATTAGGGGAGCATACAGAAAGAGTGGTTAAAAGGATATATTCTACCTATAGATATGGGAGTATTTTGTTAAATGCTGGCAATAGTATAACTGCAAAAATAGTTCAAGCCTACCCCAAACCAAACTTACTATTAAATTTAGAACGTCCATTTAATGAAATTAAATTGATGTTTAGAAAAGACCATACACAAAATGCACAAAAAGCAATTAACAATGGGTTGATTTATTCTGAAATCATACCAATAGAAAAAGCTATTTCTTTTTACCAATTAATTAATGGGGCTAAAACACCACATATAGCGGCATCAAATTATCAAAGACTAAATGACTATTGCAATTCTATTTTAAAATTCAACCAAAATTGCTTTACAAGAGCAGTAATAAATGATCAAGGAAACTTACTATCGTCTGCACTATTTTTAAAAGATGGGAAACGCATTTATAACATAATGAATGCAACTAGTGAAATGGGAAGAAATGAAAAAGCGAATCACTTATTATTTCATCATGTAATTCAAGAGTTTTCTGAAAAAAAATTGACACTTGATTTTGAGGGCTCTTCAATTCCTGGAATTAAACATTTTTATGAAGGATTCGGATGCTACGAAGAAATTTATTATCTCTGGCATTACAATAAATTACCCTTCCCGTTATCTCTAATACCTTAATATTATTTTATCCTCTCTGCTAAGATTGCATTTGCAACTAATAGGTCTGCAGGTCTAGTTATTTTTATATTACTGTACTCGCCATCAATCAAATGGACTGATTCTCCTGAAGCCTCAACAACGGTAGCTTCGTCGGTAAAATCTGACTGATAGGGTTGATTGAAAGCAGGTATTAAAATAGAAGACAAAAATGTTTGTGGTGTCTGTATTATTTTAACCTGATCTCGATTAATAGCAGAATGAGACTGATTATTAATTATTCTAACGCTATCTGTGCATGTGACAGCAGGAATAGCAGAACCTTTTTCAATTGTTTGCTCAAAACATCGAATGATTAAATGAGGGGTTATTAAACATCTCACCCCATCATGCACAAAAACCACTGCATTATTTTTTATAAGTTGAACACCATTTTGAACGGAATGAAAACGTGTTGAACCACCCACTACAAGGGTTGTTTGATGGGCAATACCCATTTCATTTACTAATTCTTGCCCAGCAGATAAATAATCTTTAGGCAATACCAATAAAATGGAAATATCATGATAAGCTTCTAAAAAAGCACGAATGGTATACCACAACAAAGGCTTTTCATTCAGTAATAAAAACTGCTTAGGAATTGGACTTCCCATTCTTGCACCTGAGCCACCTGCAGTTATAATCGCTATTTTTTGCACGATTGCAAGTTATTTATAAATTGCTACCATATTTACTCCTTTACTAGTTTTTACTCCACGATACATACCGGCACTATTAAAAACCATTGCAGTATTCCCTTTGGCATCAACCCCAATCATACCTCCTTCACCATGTATTGCCATTAATTTATCGTGAACCACAATATTCATTGCCTCTTCTAAACTACATCCTTTGTATTCCATTAAACAGCTTACATCATATGAAGCTACCGATCTAATAAACATTTCTCCATGCCCTGTACAACTAATTGCACAAGTTTTATTATTAGCATAAGTACCTGCCCCTATTAAAGGGCTATCCCCAATTCTACCGTACTTTTTATTGGTCATTCCACCTGTAGAAGTTGCAGCTGCAATATTACCCATCCCGTCAAGTGCTACAGCACCAATAGTTCCAAATTTTTTATCCCTCATCAATTCCTCTAATTGATGGTTAGTATGATCTAATGAGTAATTATCTGAATCGCGAATTGCTTTCCATTGATCGTAGCGGAATTGAGAGAAAAAATATTCATCGGGTTCTAATTTAACCCCTTGCTTAATGGCAAAATCATTTGCTCCTTTACCACTTAAAAAAACATGGTTACTATGAAGCATTACTTCAGATGCCAACTCAATAGGATTACGCACATTCCGAACACCACATACAGCCCCTGCTGCTAAATTGGATCCATCCATTATGGCAGCATCCATTTCTTGAACTCCCTTTTTTGTAAAAACCGAGCCCCGACCTGCATTAAATAAAACATTGTCTTCTAGTACAATTAGCGCAGCTTTAACTGCATCAACAGCTGTTCCCCCTTTTTCTAAAATGATGTAACTTTTGTCTAGTGCTTCTTGCAACACTTCAGAATAAGCCAGTTCTAAAGAAGGAGTCATATCTTCCTTTAATATGGTGCCTGCGCCGCCATGAACTACTATAGTAAAATTCGACATTCTAATTAATTTTAGGTACGAAAGTAGAAATTAAGGAGGCAAAAAGATTCTAAATTAAATCAACAGACATTAGATAGAATTAAAGATTCGTTCGCATTTGCTGAGAAATCACTAATTGTCATTTAAACTCGAATATGCATTGCCAACTTTGATTAATTTTTTGTTGCAAGCAGTGCTTTACATTCTTCTAATAATTGGTGTTGATTAATAGCAACTGTACCCACTTCTTCACAAACCAAACCTCCAGCAATATTAGCCATTTCGGCAGCTAAATGAATATTTTGGGTTGAAGCATATACCAACGAAGCTACCGCAATAACAGTATCACCAGCTCCACTTACATCGGCTATATTTCTAATATGCGTAGGTATAATTAACGAGTTATTTTCCTGTTGATAAAAAACTCCTTTCTCAGATAATGTTATTAATGAAATGGAATGCCCTAGTACTTCTTTAAGCACATGATGTATATGCTGCATTCGTTCTAGATTTGTTTGATCAACATTAATATTTAGCCCCTCTTTTACTTCTTTTAAATTGGGTTTAAATAATGTTACATCTTTATAAGAAAGAAAATTTTTCTTCTTTGGATCTACTGCTGTAAAAATTTGCTGTTCATTACAGGTTTTTGTAATAGCTGTAATTAGATTTTGGGTAAGCACACCTTTATTGTAATCTTCAAATATTAGAATGGCAGGCTTATATTTCTTAATAAAATTTTCAACGGTTTTTAATAATTGAATTTCTAATTCCTCATTTATATCACTCACCATTTCAGCATCCAATCTCATCATCTGCTGATTCCTTCCCATTATTCGCATTTTATTGGTTGTGATGCGATCGGCAGAACGAATAATATTTTCTGTATTAATTCCATTCTGTTCCATTAATTGCAACAATTGATCTCCGTCTGAATCTTGGCCCACAATTGAAATTATAGCGGTGTTAGCCCCTAATGAGGCCGTATTTAATGCAACATTGGCAGCACCTCCAACCCTATATTCTTTCCTATTTAATGCTACCACAGGAACAGGAGCTTCAGGAGAAATTCGATCTACATTACCCCACCAGTATGTATCTAACATAACATCACCAACAATTAATACTTGGGTGTTTTTGAAACTTGCAAATAACTGATCAAAATTCATCTGCTATTTTTTGGCATTACGAACAGCAATATAATACAAAGGTATACCTAGTAAAGTAATTATTAATCCAGGCCAAGTAAATTGAGGCTTATAAATAATTAATAACACACAAAAACTAATCCCCATTATCATATAAATAGCTGGTAAGATCGGATAACCGATTGCTTTATAAGGACGTGGAATTTCTGGTCGGGTTTTTCTTAGGATAAAAATCCCTGCAATGGTTAACACATAAAATATCACAACAATAAATGAAACCATATCTAATAAATCTCCATACCTACCACTTAAACACAACAAAGAGGCAACTATACATTGTGCCCATAAAGCCCATTCAGGAACTGCATTCTTATTAAGTTCCCCCGCTTTTTTAAAAAACAAACCATCTTGAGCCATTGTATAATACACCCTTGCGCCTGCTAGAATTAATCCATTGTTGCAACCAAAAGTTGAAACCATAATCATGGCGGCAATAATATAAGTACCAATGCCCCCAAATATGATATTAGATGCAGTAACCGCTACCCTATCTGACTCAGCAAAAGCAATTTTATCTAAAGGAAGTACGCTTAGGTACATTAAGTTTGCAGAAACATAAATTAGTGTAACTATTAATGTTCCTAGGAATAAACTTAGTCCAATATTCTTTTGAGGATTCTTGATTTCGCCTGCTATAAAAGTTACATTATTCCATGCATCACTACTAAAGATAGAACCAACCATAGAAGCGGCAATTGCTCCTAATGCACCAGCTCCTAAAACAGGCATAATAATGGCGGTGGACAATTCCCCTGTTCCTTTTGTCATAGATTTCATGGTCCATGCATCGGTCCAATTAGTATTCCACACTTCGGCATTTGCACCAAGTATAAAACCAAATACAATCAATCCAAATAAAGAAAGCAATTTAGTTACTGTAAAAACAGTTTGAATCATTTTGCCTCCCTGTACACCTTTGGTGTTTATATAAGTAAGCAATACAATGATGAATATAGAAACAAATTGTGCAGGATAAATTTTGAACGGCCCTAATAAAAACAATACATCCGATTCATTCATTTCTAATACAGGGAAAAAATAAGCAGCAAACTTACAAAAGGCAACTCCAACAGCTGCAATTGTTCCAGTTTGGATTACCGAGAAAAAACTCCATCCATATAAAAAACCTGTAAGCTTATTATAAGATTCCTTTAAATAAACATACTGCCCTCCAGCTTTGGGGAACATGGCACTTAATTCCCCATAACTTAATGCTGCTGTTAAGGTCATAAAACCTGTTAACAACCAAACTGCAATTAGCCAGCCAGCACTACCCACATTTCGGGTAATATCTGCACTTACGATAAATATACCAGACCCAATCATACTGCCTGCAACTAACATTGTTGCATCAAGCAATCCCAACGTGGGTTTAAAAGAAGTTGTTGATTCTGCCATAAAAAATCCCGCCACTTTTTTGAGGAGGCGGGAATGAAGATAATAAATATGATTGAACCATTATGGCTTCTTAGGATACAACTTATTTAATCCTTTCACTAAATCATCAGTAATATTAAAAGCACTGTCTTTTAAATACATAAACTCAGGTGCACTAGAGAAAATATAAGCAAACCCTTTGTCTTTATTGTATTCTTTCAAATAGTCTTCTATCTTTTTCTTTACATCTTGTAATTTTTTGAAACTCTCATCTTGCATTTCTTGGGCCATCATTTGCTCTTTACCCTGATAAGTACGTTCCATTTGAACTAATTCTTGTTGTTTGCTTGCTAACTCGGCCTGAGAAAGATTTTGACCTACTCGTTGTAACTCTTGGTATTTATTGGTAAATACATTCTTTAGCTCATTCAATTGTTTGGCATTTGCCTGATCTTTTACTTGAAGTGCAGAACGTACTTCTTTAAAATATTCAAAATTATTTTGAATAGAATCAGATTCAAAATAAGCAATTTTAAATCCACCTGCACTAGCACTAACAGTGCCACTTGTTGAAGCCGCAGGAGATTTGCTGCCAGAAAAATGCAAATAAAATAATACAGCAACACCAATAGCAGTTGCAAGGCTTAGACCAGTTATAAAATTTTTCATTTGAGTAAAGTTTTTCTTAAATAAGTTGGTTTTAATTACTAAAGGGTATTCAGTAAAAAAGTAGGAAGCTTTCGCTTCCTACTTTTTAATATTTAATCAATGAGTGATTATTCTTCTTCATCAAAGCTCATCGCTTCTCTGGTTGTTGCTAATACTTCGTATTCTTCTTTACTTCCTACAATCATATTCTCGAACTCTTTTTGTCCGGAACCAGCAGGAATTAAATGACCAGTAATAACGTTTTCTTTTAGACCAAGCATTGCATCTGTTTTACCTTGGATGGCAGCTTGACTTAATACTTTGGTTGTTTCCTGGAATGAAGCAGCAGAGATCCAGCTTTGTACACCTAAAGATGCTTTAGTGATACCCAATAATACTGGTCTTGCAGTTGCAGGTTTTGCATCTCTAACTTCTACTAGTTGTTTATCAGAACGACGTAAGATTGAGTTCTCTTCTCTTAATTCACGCAATGTGATAATTTGACCAGCTTTCATTTTAGCGCTTTCACCACCATTGGTTACTACTTTCTTATCATAGATTCTATCGTTCTCTTCAATAAAGTCGAAGCGATCTTCTAAGTCCTCCTCTAAGAATTTAGTATCACCAGCGTCTACAATTTCTACTTTTTTCATCATCTGACGTACAATCACTTCTACGTGCTTGTCGTTGATTTTTACACCCTGTAAACGGTAAACTTCCTGAATTTCATTTACTACATACTCTTGAACAGCAAAAGGTCCTTTAATAGCCAAGATATCAGCAGGAGCTGTTTGACCGTCAGACATTGGTGTACCAGCTTTTACAAAGTCACCATCTTGTACCAAAATTTGGCGTGTCAATGGAACCAGGTATTTCTTAACCATTCCATCACGAGACTCAACAATAATCTCACGATTACCGCGCTTCACATTACCGAATGATACAACACCGTCAATTTCACAAACGATTGCAGGGTTTCCTGGATTACGAGCTTCAAACAATTCAGTTACACGAGGAAGACCTCCAGTGATATCTCTTAGTTTACCTAAGATACGTGGAATCTTCACCAATACTTGACCTGCTTTAACTTCATCTCCTTCTTCTACTCCAATATGCGAACCAACTGGTAAGTTGTATTGCTTAATATCTTTTCCTTCAACAATAATAGTTGGGATTTTTGTTTTGTCTTTGGTTTCAATAACCACTTTCTCACGGTGACCAGTTTGCTCATCAGACTCATCACGGTAAGTGATACCATCTAAGATATTTTCAAACTTGATATTACCTAAAGTTTCCGCAACTATTACGTTGTTAAACGGATCCCATGTACAGATTACATCTCCTTTTTTAACTTGAGCGCCATCTTTTACATTTAAGGTTGCACCATAAGGTACGTTATTGGTAATCATCAAACGGTCGTTTTTCACGTCCATGATTCTTACTTCACCCGTACGACCAATTACAATCTTAGATTTAGTTCCATCATTGTTTACCGTATCAACAGTTCTTAAACCATCAAACTGAATTGTACCATCAAACTTAGCTTGTAAGGTAGATTCAATTGAAGCAGATCCGGCAACACCACCCACGTGGAAAGTACGTAAGGTAAGCTGAGTACCAGGCTCTCCAATTGATTGTGCAGCAATAATACCAACTGCATCACCGCGCTGTGCAAGGTAACCTGTTGCCAAGTTTTTACCATAACACTTCACACATACACCACGCTTGCTTTCGCAGGTAAGTACAGAACGAATTTCAACGGTTTCAATACCTACTTCTTCAATTAATTTAGCTACATCAGATGAAATTTCTTCTCCAGCTAAAATGATTAGTTCTTCGGTAATTGGATGGTATACATTATGCAATGATGTACGACCTTCAATTCTATCTGCTAGTGGCTCAATAACATCTTCGTTGTCCTTCAACGCACTGGTTGCAATACCACGAAGTGTTCCACAATCTTCTTCAGAAATAACTACGTCTTGAGATACGTCAACTAAACGACGAGTTAAGTAACCCGCATCCGCCGTTTTAAGTGCAGTATCCGCCAAACCTTTACGAGCACCGTGTGTTGAGATAAAGTAATCTAATACGTTCAATCCACCTTTAAAGTTAGAAAGAATTGGATTCTCAATTACTTCAGAACCTGAGCTACCACTCTTACGAGGCTTAGCCATTAGACCACGAATACCCACCAACTGCTTAACCTGTGTTTTACTACCACGAGCACCAGAATCCAACATCATGAATACAGAGTTGAAACCTTGGTTATCAATGGTCATTTCACGAATCAAAGACTCGGTGATTTTCATATCCACTCTACCCCAAATATCAATAACTTGGTTATAACGCTCATTATTGGTAATTAAACCCATATTGTAGCTTTCCCAAACTTCTTCTACTTCTACTTTAGCACTATCTAATAATTGGTTTCTGATTTCAGGAACAATTAAGTCGTTTACACTAAAGCTTAATCCACCACGGAATGCCATACGGAAACCAAGTGTCTTAATATCATCTAAGAATTTAGCTGTCTTAGGCACATCGGTAATCTTAATGATATCACCAATGATTTCTCTTAAGCTTTTCTTAGTTAATAAAGCATTTACAAATCCAACTTCATGAGGTACATGCTGGTTAAATAATACACGACCTACAGTGGTATCAATTAATTTCTTAACCAATACGCCTTTCTCACGTACGTTTGTTTTAACCTTAATATTTGCATGTAAATCTACACGGTTCTCATTGTAAGCAATGATTACTTCATCCATGCTATAGAAAGCCATTCCTTGACCTTTGATGGTCTCCGTTTCAGTAGACTTTCTACCCTTGGTAATATAATACAATCCAAGTACCATGTCCTGAGAAGGAAGGGTAATAGGTGTACCATTCTGTGGGTTCAAAATGTTGTGAGAAGAAAGCATCAACAATTGTGCTTCCAATATAGCAGCATTGCTTAAAGGAACGTGCACGGCCATTTGGTCACCATCAAAATCGGCGTTGAAAGAAGAGGTAACCAATGGGTGAAGTTGAATGGCTTTACCTTCTACTAATTTAGGCTGGAATGCCTGAATAGATAGACGGTGAAGTGTAGGGGCACGGTTTAACATAACCGGGTGACCCTTCAAAATATTCTCCAAAATATCCCAAATAACCGCTTCTTTACGATCTACTAATTTTTTAGCAGACTTAACGGTTTTAACGATACCTCTTTCAATTAATTTACGAATAACAAATGGCTTGAATAATTCAGCAGCCATGTCTTTAGGCAAACCACACTCATGTATTTTCAATTCAGGTCCTACCACAATTACAGAACGACCAGAGTAGTCTACACGCTTACCCAATAAGTTCTGACGGAAACGACCTTGTTTACCTTTCAATACATCAGACAATGATTTCAACGCACGTCCACCTTCAGCTTTAACCGCATTAGATTTACGAGAGTTGTCGAACAAAGAGTCAATTGCTTCTTGCAACATTCTCTTCTCGTTACGTAAAATCACTTCAGGTGCTTTAATCTCTAACAAACGCTTTAAACGGTTGTTACGAATAATCACACGACGATATAAATCATTCAAATCAGAAGAAGCAAATCGGCCACCATCCAATGGAACCAATGGGCGTAATTCTGGAGGAATAACTGGAATATATTGCATTACCATCCACTCAGGGCGATTGGTAATTCTCGTGCTTGCATCACGGAAAGATTCTACAACGCTCAAACGCTTAAGAGCATCTGCTTTACGTTGTTGAGAAGTTTCAGTTGCTGCAGCATTACGCAATGAAAAACTTAATTCATCCAAATCAATTCTTTCTAAAAGGGCATGAACTGCTTCAGCACCCATTTTAGCGATGAATTTTTGTGGATCTTCATCAGGTAGGTATTGGTTATCTTTTGGTAAACCATCAATCAAATCAAGGTATTCTTCTTCAGTAAGAAGATCACCCATGTTTAGATTTTCTTTGATACCACCTTGTATTACTACATAGCGCTCATAGTATATAATGGTTTCTAATTTCTTAGAACTCATTCCAAGTAGATAACCAATTTTGTTAGGTAAGCTCTTGAAATACCAAATATGAACTACAGGAACTACTAGTTTAATATGACCCATGCGTTCACGACGCACTTTCTTTTCAGTTACTTCCACACCACAACGATCACATACGATACCCTTGTAACGGATACGCTTGTACTTTCCACAAGCACACTCGTAATCCTTAACAGGTCCGAAGATTCTTTCGCAGAATAAGCCATCACGTTCAGGCTTATACGTACGGTAGTTAATGGTTTCAGGTTTCAGTACTTCGCCAAAGCTTCTTTCCAGAATACTGTCTGGGGATGCCAAACTAATGGTGATCTGTGAAAAAGTTGGACGCTGTTTGTTTTCTCTTTTGATTGCCATATCGCGGTTGAGAATTTGAATTGTTTTTGTTAATCGAACTTAAGATCTAAACCAAGACCTCTCAGTTCATGCACCAGTACATTGAATGATTCAGGAACACCTGCTCTAGGAATATTTTCACCTTTAACGATGGCCTCATAGGTCTTCGCACGTCCGATGATATCATCAGACTTAAGGGTCAATAATTCTTGCAGGATATTTGCGGCACCATATGCTTCCAATGCCCAAACCTCCATCTCACCAAAACGCTGACCACCAAACTGTGCCTTACCACCCAACGGTTGTTGAGTAATTAAGCTATATGGTCCAATTGAACGTGCGTGCATTTTATCATCCACCATATGGTGTAGTTTAATCATGTAGATTACACCTACAGTTGCTTTCTGGTGGAAGCGCTCTCCTGTTTCACCATCATACAAGTAAGTATGACCGTTTCTTGGAATGCCTGCATCTATACAATATTGTTCAATTTGATCTGTAGAAGCACCGTCAAAAATTGGAGTTGCAAAACGCACACCCAAACGCTTACCGGTCCATCCTAAAATGGTTTCATAAATCTGACCAAGGTTCATACGAGAAGGTACCCCTAATGGATTCAACACAATATCAACCGGTGTTCCATCTTCCATGAATGGCATATCTTCTGCACGTACAATTTTAGCCACAATACCTTTGTTACCGTGACGTCCAGCCATCTTATCACCCACTTTCAACTTACGCTTAACAGCTAAGTAAACTTTAGCTAGTTTTAATACTCCAGCAGGTAATTCATCTCCGATAGAGATATTGAATTTCTCACGCTTGTATCTACCTAGTTCTTCGTTAAACTTAATGCTATAGTTGTGTAATAAAGTGTTGATTTGGTCATCGGTTTTAGCATCACCAGTCCAACCCAAAGGATTCACGTTTTGGTAATCAATCGTGCTCAAGTTCTTTTGATTAAACTTAGCACCTTTACCAATTAACATTTCACCAAAGTTGTTGCTTACACCAGTAGAAGCTTTGTCTTTCAATAAGGTTTGTAACTTATCTAACAACAATTCTTTAATGGCTTCAACATTTTGCTGATGCACTTTTTCTACTTTTTCAAGCAATGCTTTTTCACGAATCTTTCCGTTCTTATCTTTCTTAGCACGCTGGAATAGTTTCTTGTCAATTACTACACCTTCTGTTCCGTTTGGCGCTTTTAAAGAAGCATCTTTTGCATCACCCGCTTTGTCACCAAAGATGGCACGCAATAGTTTTTCTTCAGGGGTTGGATCAGACTCGCCTTTTGGCGTGATCTTTCCAATTAAAATATCACCCTCTTTAATTGTTGCACCAATACGAATGATACCATTTTCATCCAAATCCTTAGTTGCTTCTTCAGAAACGTTTGGAATATCTGGAGTTAGTTCTTCTTCACCTAATTTGGTATCACGAACTTCTAATTCATATTCATCAATATGTACAGAAGTAAATAAATCTTCTCTTACTACTTTTTCACTGATAACAATCGCATCCTCAAAGTTGTAGCCCTTCCATGGCATGAATGCCACTTGTAGGTTACGACCCAAAGCCAATTCGCCATCTTTAGTTGCATAACCTTCAGTTAAGAAATCTCCTTTCTTCACTTTTTGGCCCTTCTTTACTGCAGGGTTAAGATTAATACAGGTAGCTTGGTTGGTTTTGATAAACTTCGTTAATCTATAAACTTGTAAATCATCATTGAAGCTTACCAAACGATCTAAATCGTTTCTATCGTAACGAACATGAATTTCGTTTGCATCAACAAACTCAACAATACCATTACCTTCTGCGTGAATTTGGATACGTGCATCACGAGCAGCTTTTCCTTCTAAACCAGTACCAACAATAGGTACTTCAGGTACAATCAAAGGAACGGCTTGACGTTGCATGTTCGATCCCATCAACGCACGGTTTGCATCATCATGCTCTAAGAAAGGAATAAGAGACGCACTTAAACCAACAATTTGGTTAGGTGCAACGTCCATATATTCAACTTCTTCCTTATCAAGAATAGGGAAATCACCAGTTTGACGAGAAACAACTTTGTCTTCAGCAAATTCACCCTTCTCATTTAAAGGAGAGTTACTTTGCGCAATTTTAGCTGAATCCTCTTCTTCTGCACTCAAGAAAGTCAATTCTTTCATGTTTACTTTACCACTCTCTACTTTACGGTAAGGGGTTTCAATGAAGCCCATATCGTTAATAGCAGCGTGAACGCATAAAGTAGAAATCAATCCAATGTTTGGACCTTCTGGTGTTTCAATAGTACATAAG
>Ga0207952_1001154_pt1 | contig 12640 bp, 11 predicted proteins | sample SubbioR12Aug_8Ca_FD_184831 | JGI IMG/M metagenome (GOLD analysis project Ga0207952, IMG submission 184831) | Serpentinite rock and fluid subsurface biosphere microbial communities from McLaughlin Reserve, California, USA - CR12Aug_8Ca (SPAdes) | ecosystem: Environmental > Terrestrial > Deep...
TAACATCAGCTTCACTGCCTTTTAGCATGTAGTAACCTTTTCCAGCTTCTGCTGTACCTGGTAGGGTTACTACCAAGGCTAGAGTCGCTAACACGAATACTATTAGGTTTTTGTTTAGCTTTTGCATATGGATAGTATACCATAATATATACTAAGTGTCAATAGTAAGAATAGCCCCGTGTTTGAAGGCTCAATCCCCTTTTTACCACAGATTGCTTGCTTACATGTTTCAGTTATAATTAGCCTGTTATAAATAATTGCCACGCTTGAAATACGGGGCATTAAACAAATCATGGTAGAGAATCCTTTTTTAAATGCGATGGTGCAGCTGGACAAAGTTGCCAAGATTGAAAATTTCAGTGCAGAATTTTTGGCACTGCTACGTCAACCAAACCGCGAAGTGCGTATTGCCATTCCAGTAAAGATGGACGACGGCAGTCAAAAGATATTCGAAGGCTACCGAGTAGAATACAATAATGCTTGTGGACCATACAAAGGTGGTATCCGATATCACGCAGATACAAACATAGACGAAGTGAAGGCGCTCGCCTTTTGGATGACTATCAAGTGCGCAGTGGCTGGCATACCCATGGGCGGTGGCAAAGGTGGAATAACAGTCAACCCAAAAGAACTTTCAAAAACTGAATTGGAAAAATTATCTCGTGGCTGGGTGCGCGGTTTGTCCGAAATATTGGGACCGAAAAAAGACGTCCCTGCTCCGGATGTGAACACTACTCCAGAAATCATGGCTTGGATGGCAGACGAATTCGAGAAAATAACCGGCGATAAAACAGGTGCAGTCATCACCGGCAAACCACTCGACAAGGGTGGATCCGAAGGCCGTGGCACCGCTACTGCCCAAGGTGGATTCTATGTATTCGAAGCACTACGCGCGGAAGTCGGACTTCCGCAAAAGTGTATCGTGGCCATCCAAGGATTCGGTAATGCAGGCATGTATGCAGCGGATATTTGGTCCAAGGCCGGACACACTGTCGTGGCAGTATCTGACTCGAAAAGCGGTGTATACAATGCGGAAGGTTTCGATATACAAGCCCTAGCTGAACACAAGAAAAATACCGGCTCCCTCTCTGGCTTCCCTGGAGTAAAAGAAATTACCAACCAAGAATTACTGACACTAGAATGCGACCTACTCATCCCAGCTGCTTTTGAAAATCAGATTACCGATGAAAATGTAAATAGTGTTAAAGCCAAAGTAATCCTAGAGCTTGCAAACGGCCCGATAACACCCGGCGCCGACGATGCACTATTTGCCAAAGGAATCCACGTCATTCCTGATGTACTTGCGAACTCGGGTGGAGTCACAGTGTCTACTTTCGAATGGGAACAAAACCTAAAAGGTGAACATTGGACCGAAAAGGAAGTCTTCCACAAACTAAATCCAATCCTAGCCGACTCGGCACAGAAGATCTGGAAACTCGCCAAAGAACACAATACCAGTTTGCGCAACGGAGCCTTCTTGCTTGCGCTTGATAGAATCCAAGAAAGCATGTAATATCAAAAGACGGAAATTAATCCGTCTTTGCGCGGTTAGCTCAGTTGGTAGAGCGACCCCTTGACGTGGGGTAGGTCACAGGTTCGACTCCTGTATCGCGCACCAAAAATTGATTTTTATAAAAAGTCATGTTATTATAATACCTAGCAAAAGCACCCTATTTGGGAGCTTTTTTTGTTCATCGTTAATCTAATAATTTCACTTAAACGCCTTCGATTTTCATGGGAGCAAATCACAAAATTGTCTGGACAAAACCCGAACCTAAGAAAAACTTAATCCAAAAGTTAATCCCTTTTAGTCCCCTGTTGGTACTACTACTTTTAGTTCCCATGTTTCTTCCGAAGAATCAAGCTGATGACCATGAGCTAATGGAAGAATTGGTTCAGAAAAACAAATGGTCCTCGATGGAACACTTGTCAGCCGTGCTCAGACTTTGCCAAAGTGGCAACGAAAAAGCATGCAGAATTTTGGAAGAATACCCTGAACATAGGAATATGAACATTCCAAAAATCAGTGGAGTAAAAACGAACAAAAAACTGGTGGATTTGTACAATTCGAACTTTACCAAAAGCGAAGTCTCGCGATTGTTGTACAACGTACTAAAAGACAAGTACCCTGACCTCGATTCAATATTCGAGGCTGGTCTCAAAAAGATTAAAAAAGTTAGCGGAATGACGGAAGGAATTATTGAAGAAATCAAGTGGCTACTTTTGGAAAAAGGTTACGATCCGACAGAATGGCTTACAAGATAAATTTATCTTTAATCTTCATGGGGAGCCTCACAATCCCCTGTTTAATCGTTTGTCGAATTCGAAGAATTATTTTATCCCTGCAGAAAAAGTTCTGTATATAAATTAATTTCTTCTCAATAAATTACCCTTTTTCTTTTTACCACTATGTTATTTAGAAACAGAGTTACAGGGGAAACCAGTAACATTACATTCAAAAACAAGGACCCAAAAAACAAAGACCCCTGGTGGGTTATTTTATTTAAAGTACTTTTCTGCTCCCTCGCTTTAGGAGGGTTAGCATGGTTGGGTTGGGAATGGATAAAAATACATCAGTAAGGAAGACGCTGCCGGAAAAAACCCTGGCAGCGTTTTTGTTTACCCAAAAGACCATTTACTTTTGAGCCTCCAGGTGCTAGTTTGGTGGAATACCTGTTCACCAACCTGCCTTTATTATGGTCAATTCCTGTCTTGTTCTTGGGTTTATTGGGCTTATGTTTTTTTTATTGGCTCAATTTTTTCAAAAAATCCAAAACCAAAAAGCCACTGGTCAACACCGGTGTAAATGGAAACATCAAGGAGGGGGCGTATACCACTGCCCCATCTGCGATTCAAGCTATCATAAACGTTAATCCTAGCCCCTCCAAAAGGGGCTTTAACTTTGGAATCTAAATTTTCTATAACTAGAAAAAGTAACCCAAAAATGATACCTTTTATTTATGGAGCCTAAACAGCAAATCAGCATAGAAACAAAGAAAACCGCAAATACTGCAGAATCTATAAACATCAAACCCGAGGTAAAATTTTTCATAGATACCTTTTGTGTTGCGACTGGTAAATACCCGCAATACCTAACCCCATTTGCAACAACGTATATAATGCAGAAAATCCTAGAGAATGAGAACAAAGAACAAATTCTACAAAACGGCTTAGATCTAAGCGCCTATGATTTCAAATCATACGAATATTACAAAGCATACGTAGAAAGAATTTATACCGCTCACCAGGGCGCCAAAATACCAGACTCAATAGCCAACGATAAACATGATCAAGGAAACTTTCGTGAAAGCATTTTAATGAATCCTTTAATCAAAAGAATTGTTAGTGTTAAGGACCTCGACAGTGTTATAAAAATTCTTATAAAAAAAGGAAAAATTACCGAAAGTAGTTTTTTGGTAGCACTTCAACAAATAAATCAACACATCCAAGAAATGTCATCGTCTGTCAAAGAATACAAGGAAGTTGAAAAGAAACGCAGCCAAAACCCTGGCGACCAAAAGTTGCAAGATGAGGCTGAAACCCTATCAAATCAAATAAGAGAAGAATTTTTCCAAAAGATTTATGCGGATATTCCGGAAGTTAAAGACAGGACGCTTTACTCTGTGCTTGTAAGGATGTTTAATGAGAAATTTGTGGAAAAAACATATGCCCTAACAGAAACCAGAAATGACTTGGATGCTCTACATAACGTGAACACCCGAACAACCATCAGCAATTTGTGCAAAAAGGGTGACGATGAAGCCTGCATCCTCTTAAAAACATGGCTAGAAAAAGAAGGTGTACCGGAACTTACCTTCAACGAGACCCCAGAGTTGCTGGCTGTACTAAAGCGAAGAGGGTTCGAAATCACAACCGCGTCCAATTCTCAAAAGTGAAATAAAATGTTATATTTCATGTATGGAAATAGATGAAAAGTTTTTAAAGCCGTACAGTGCCAAGGACACCGAAGACCGTATTTATAAGCTCTGGGAAGATTCCGGCTTTTTCAATCCGGATGTCTGTATCGAAAAAGGCGTCACAGATAAAAACGCAGAACACTTCTCTATAGTCCTTCCCCCTCCGAACGTCACCGGCAGTCTCCACACTGGCCACGCGCTTATGCTAGTCATCGAAGACATCATGGTGCGTTATGCTCGCATGCAAGGAAAGCGGACTCTTTGGCTTCCAGGTACTGACCATGCTGCTATAGCAACCCAATCAAAAGTTGAAAAAATTCTAGAGAAAGAAGGAATCAGGAAAAATGATTTAGGCCGTGAAGAATTCCTCAATAGAGTTCATCAGTTTGCTGCCGACTCACACGACACCATAGTCAATCAAGCCAAGAAAATGGGTGCATCTATGGATTGGTCCAGAGAAGCTTTTACCTTAGACGAGAAACGTCACAAAGCTGTTTATACTGCTTTCAAACAAATGTACGATGATGGGCTTATTTATCGTGGACACAGAATAGTAAACTGGGATCCAAAAGGCCAGACTGTTATATCGGACGATGAAACAGTACCCGAAGAAAGAAAAGGAAAACTATATACTTTTAAATACGGCAAAGATTTCCCTATTGCTATTTCTACTACTCGTCCCGAAACAAAGGTTGGAGACGTAGCCGTAGCTGTACATCCAGAAGATGATCGATATAAAGAATTTGTAGGCAAGGAATATGATGAAGTATTTTGTGGCGTACCAATACACATAAAAATAATAGCTGATGAACAAGTTGAGAAAGATTTCGGTACCGGCGCGCTCGGGGTCACACCTGCTCACAGTCAGATAGACTGGGAAATGGCTGGCCGACACAAACTCCCTGTGCTGCCTGTTATTAACGAATATGCAAAGATGACTGTCGGGGATGAAAGAATTTTGGGTAAAAAAACAACTGAAGCTCGGGAGGTTATCGTGGAATGGCTCCGATCCGAAAACCTGTTAGAAAAAGAAGAAGACATAACCCAAAGCGTACCTACTGCAGAACGCACCGGTGCCGTCATCGAGCCGATTCCAAAACTACAATGGTTCATAGACGTAAACAAAAAAATAAAAAGTCGCGGTGATAAATCCCTGAAAGAACTGATGCTCGAGCCCGTACGCGAAGGCAAAATAAACATCATGCCTGAACGATTTGAGAAGGTTTATTTCAATTGGATAGAGAACCTGCGCGACTGGTGTATCTCCCGCCAGATCTGGTACGGACACAGAATTCCTGTATGGTATCGGGGTGAAGAAATTTTCTGCGATATAAAGGCCCCAGAGGGCGAAGGTTGGGTGCAAGACGAAGACACCCTAGACACCTGGTTCTCTTCTGGGCTTTGGACTTTCTCTACTCTCGGTTGGCCTGAACAAACGGAAGATCTGAAAAACTATCACCCTACCACAGTACTTGAAACAGGACACGACCTTATATTCTTCTGGATTGCACGTATGATACTGATGTCCCAATACTTACTCGGTGACATTCCTTTTAAAAATGTATATTTCCACGGAATGGTGCGTACAGCTGATGGTAAAAAGATGTCCAAATCTTTAGGAGAAAAAGCTACAGACCCATTAGACATAATCGCAAAATACGGTAACGATGCCCTGCGCATGGGTATGATCATCGGCAATACTCCAGGCAATGACCTCAAACTAGACGAGAACGACATCCGTGGTTACGCCAAGTTTTGTAATAAAGTCTGGAACGCTTCTCGTTTTGTATTAGAGCAAACCAACGATTTGGATATTAATAATTTACCAACCCTAGATACAGAAGATGCCAAGGACCACCAAGCCCTGACTTCCTTGTTGAATGAAGTAAGTAAAGAAATGAATGAGTACAGGTTTTCTCTTGTAGCAGAAAAACTTTACCACTATTTCTGGCACACCTTTGCAGACATAATCATCGAACGTTCAAAGAAAAAAATATTGGAAAATAACAATGCCGATTCTGCAAAAGCGCTGTTGTATACTCAGCTAACTACATTACTCAAGGCCATGCATCCATTTATTCCATTTGTGACCGAAGAAATCTGGTCTCTAATCCCCAAAGAAAGTTCAAATCTACTAATGATTGAAAAATTTCCCACCGAGGCCCTTGGCTACGGTGAGGTAAAACCTGCATGATAACAACCGACCCAAAAATTTTAGGTCTGGCATTCCTAGGTGGCATGGTGCCAGCACTTTTGTGGTTGTGGTTTTGGCTAAAACAAGAAGAGAAAAAAGTAGAACCGAGTACCATGGTCACCGCGGTTTTTATTCTGGGAATGTTGGCGGTAATTGTGACCATACCTGTTCAGAAATACCTACACACTTTGGTAACTTCAAGCGAATTAGAATTAATCCTGTGGGCAGCCGCCGAAGAGATAATCAAATTTTTAGCAGTAATGCTACTTTTATACAAAAGCAAGGAAATCGACCAGCCGATAGACTGGGCCATATACTGCGTAACGGTTGGGCTCGGATTTGCGGCGCTTGAAAATGCGCTTTTCCTTATCACCCCGCTTTCCCTCGGTCAAGACACAGTAACGCTACTGACTGGTAGTTTGCGGTATCTGGGCTCTACCCTACTGCACGCTGTTACCAGTGGACTTATAGGCATTGGACTCGGTCTTTCTTTTTTTATGAACAAATCTTGGAAGAAAATCTACCTACTCGGGGGCATAGTGTTCGCTACCGGCTTGCATAGCATATTTAATTTCTTTATAATTAAGAATAACGGAACGGACTTTTTGCGAGTATTCGCATTCCTCTGGGTGGTAACTGTTGTTGTGATGTTGCTTTTTGAAAAGGTCCGACGTATGAGTGGTGAACATTAAAAATAAAACAATCTATATTTATGTCAAATAAAAAAAGAGGGTTCTTTGAGCGATTAACTGGCAGTATCAAAATGGAAGAAGAATACGAAGTGGAACCAGTAAAAACTCTAAAAGTAAAAGAAGACAGGCCGAGCAAAGGTAGCGACCCTAGTTGGCTCGAGGACGAAAACGACGAGGCTGAGCTCGCGGTGGATGTTTTCCAAACTGCATCAGAAATAATCGTTCAGACCTTCGTAGCGGGTGTAAAAACCGAAGATTTGGAACTCTCTATTGCCAGGGACATGATAACCATCAAAGGCAAGCGTGAGGAGTCCCGCAGTATCGACGAGGATGACTATTTCGTAAAGGAACTGTACTGGGGTAAATTTACCAGAACAATCCTACTCCCCCAGGAAGTCGAACCAGACGAAGCAGAAGCTATAGAAAAACATGGACTGCTCAGTATCAAACTCCAGAAAGTAGACAAAGGAAGGAAAAACATAATCAAAGTTAAGTCAGTCTAAAAATTAAAAAGAACATTTTACAGTGACAGAAGGTTCCAACTAGTTGGAGTAAGACACTGTAAAATGTTCTTTTTTAGTTTATGTTTTTTCTGTGTGCCGAGGACCAGAGTTGAACTGGTGACATCTCCCTCTTCAGGGGAGCGCTCTACCAACTGAGCTACCTCGGCAAAATATTATTTCGGCAATAAATCTTTGAACTGCTGGAAGGTGCTTTTGGTTTCACCAATCGAGCCGGTAATAGCGTCTATGTAAGGCTGTATGAAGTAAAAAGCCCCTACACCAAGCCCAATGATAATAAACCAGTAAGCTACCCGCATGAGCGCTGCATACCGCTGGGCGCGACGAAGTCTACGCAACATGTGATTATTCTCTTTTTCAAGCTCGTAAGTCTTCTCGAGCAACTCCTTGGCTTCAGTATCCATGGATATTATCGTATCATAAAATTGATAAAAAACAACTTTTGGAATACCTGCATTCTTGTGCTAAATTATAACTACTGCCCTCATAGTTCAATGGATAGAACAGTTCCGTCCTAAGGAATAGATCCCCGTTCGATTCGGAGTGGGGGCACAAATAATACAGAACAATTCTTATAGACCCAACAATTTGTCGATCAATGGGCGATTGAAACCAACTACTATCTCGCCCCCTATGATGATAACCGGCACGCCCATCTGGCCTGACTTGGCAACCATTTCCTTCCTTTTTTCTGTATCGGTGGCCACATCAAAATCAGTAAAGGGTACCTTTTTCTCATTGAAATAATCCTTGGCCATGTGACAAAAATGGCATGACGGGGTTGAATAAACTGTAACGTTTTGCATAAAATTAATGATTTAATTAGTAATTTTCCTAACTCTTACATTATAACACAGGTGTCAAATCAGAGTGCGGGATGCGGTAATCGAAACCGCGTCTAATCCTTGGGAAGGACTCATTCTACCACTAAACTAATCCCGCCTGCGCTCGAGCTACGGCGGGCTTGCCCGCCAAACTATTCCTTACAAACTATTTATATTTACTTCCTTTAGGTGACTCTCAGCTTCCTTGATACCAAGTGCCATCATGTGAACTGCTTCTTTGGGATACTTACCTGTGGTTGTTTCGTCTGAAAGCATAATCGCATCTGTGCCTTCGAGTACGGCGTAGACGACGTCGGTCATTTCGGCTCGGGTTGGAACCGGATTTTCTGTCATCGACAGTAGTACTTGGGTAGCTACGATCACCGGCTTACCCTTCTTTTTACAAATCGCAATGATGTCTTTTTCGATAAAAGGTATCTTGGCGAGTGGTAATTCGTTACCCAAATCCCCCCTGGCTATCATTACTGCCTGGGCTTCCTCGACTATAGCATCGATGTTTGTAAGCGCTTCAGCTCTTTCTATTTTAGCTATAATCGGAACAACTTTGCCTAACTTTTCCATATGACTGCGCAGAAGTTTTAGATGCGAGGCATCGCCCACAAAAGACAGCGCCACGTATTCAACACCTTCCTTAAGACCAAAGGCTAAATCTTCTAAATCTTTATCTGTAAGTGGCGAAATAGATGCCTGGTCGAAACCATGACCTGCTCCTTTTTGAATTCTAGGACCAGACAGATCCTGAATTATCGGAATACTGACCCCGAGCTCAGCGGCCACGGAGCGCACGTTCTCGATATAAAATTTGTGTTCCTCATAAGTACCCCAAGAAAAATTAAGCCGCGCTACTTTCATACCTGCTTGAACCAAAGACTTGATCATTTCTTTGTCTTTCGTTGCTGGGCCAATGGTGGCTACGATTTGTGTTTTGATGTCCATGTTATGTTTTTGAAATGTTAACCAATCTATCATACTTTATACGACGTTCTTTGGCTATAGGTGACCCAGCCTTCAGTCCAAAGGCTCCGAAAGCATAAGCTAGGTCAGCAATGAAGTCGTCCATGGTGTCCCCGCTTCGATGAGACACTATGAGCTTTATGCTGTTTGATGCGGCATACTCCATAGTTTCCAAAGTCTCAGTCAGAGTACCTATCTGATTCGGTTTTACGATCATAGTATTGATACTTTTATTTTTCACCGCAATTTCCAGCCTGGCCTTGTTGGTCACCGTCAAATCATCTCCCACTACATGCAGTTCCGGGAAAAGTTCACGCAACTTGGCAAAACTCTCAAAGTCCTCTTCGTCAAAAGGGTCCTCGATTGAAAAGATTCCAAATTCTTTAATCAGAGATTCGTACAGAGACAGAAGTTCGTCGGTAGTAAAATCCTTATCTCCTATTTTGTATTTACCGTTTTCGCCCTCCGTCGCCAAGGCTCTGGCGGGCAAGTGGAAAGAACTAGCCGCTACGTCTAGAGCAAATTTTGTTTTATGATTGATTCCTAAATTCAAAACAGCTTCTTTCAAATAAACCAGCGGTTCCCTCACATCGGTCATTTCTGGAGCTAAACCACCTTCGTCTCCCAAAGCCGGAGCTACGCCATTTTTCTTCGTCAGAATAGAGACGAGTTCTGACTGAATCTTTTCTCCGAGCTCCATGGCTTCTCCTGCGTCTGTGGTGTCTATGACTACGTGGTACTCTTGAAAAGCTAAACCATTTTCAGCGTGCTTGCCACCGTTTATTAGATTCATAAAAAGATACGGCACAATCATTGAATCTTTCATACCGGAAAGTTTGCGCAGATATGCATAAAGCGGTATTTCGAGCACGAGCGCTGCAGTCTTAGCCACCGCTACCGATACACCCAATATAGCATTGGCACCCAGATTCTTTTTGTTTGGGGTTCCATCGAGTTTTATCATGGTCTCGTCGATGGTTCGTTGATCGGTAATATCCATGCCAACTAAGGCTGGCGCAATAATGTTGTGGATATTTTCTATCGCCCTACTCATATGACCATCTGGATCACGCAGTTCACAAGCCTCGTGCATCCCAGTGGAAGCGCCAGAAGGGACTGAAAAGCTTCCAGATATATCAGCCGCTGACACAGTCACCTCAATGGTCGGATTCCCTCGTGAGTCTAAAATTTCTTTGGCTTCGATTTTATCTATTTTATTGTTCATTTTTTTGAGATCTAGTCAGTAATATCATCAAGTCAGAAACATTAGCGTGAGTAGAACCGGTCAGGATCGAGTCACCGCTTTGAGCAAAAGGCGAATAAGCATCGAATGATTCGAGGTTCTTTTTGATATCTATGTTTAATTTTTCAAATTTATCTATAGTAGTCCGATCCACAATGGCTCCACACACGTCACTGTTGTCCATGCCATCAGAAGCAAACGAAACAAAAACGCTGTGGTCGTTTATTTCAGAATTTTTTATATCTATGGCTTTTAAACCCATGTACAGATTACGCCCACCCTTGCCACCACTTTTGTTAACCTCGAGTTTCGGCTCTCCAGCAGCTAGTACTACGGTGCTGTCTCCTTTAGCGGAAAATATATTTTCGATTGCAGTGCTAACTTCATCGTATATCTCAGTGGAAATTACTTTTACCTTAAAGCCAAGTTCGCGAGATTTTTCTGCCATCGCATTCACCGCAACTTCATTTGAAACTAATACGAAGTTATGAACTTTTTCAAAATATTTGTCTTCTTTAGGTGTTTCCATTAATTCAAATTCACCCAGGTTATGTTTGGTTATTATATTTTGAGCATCTATGACCGTGCTCGCATCCTTGTAGGTAGGTCCGGAAGCAACATTTTCAAAGTTATCTCCTGGTATGTCAGAAAAAATAAGACCGATGACTGTGGCCGGATATGCCACCTTCGCAAGCCCACCTCCTTTGAGAAGCGATAAATGCTTTCGAACAGTATTCATCTCCACTACTGTTTCTCCTGACTTTAGGAAAGTATCGTACAAAGCTTGACCTTGTATACATTCGCTGTCTGGATAGCACAAAAGAGCAGAGCCACCCCCTGAGACAATAGCTATCAACAAGTCATCTTCGTTCGATTTCTCCGCGATTTCATATATTCTTCTGCTTGCAAAAACATTATCCTCGGATGGCCTAGGGTGCGTGCCGGCATATATATCCACGTAATCACACTCGGATTTATGTAATCCGATGACTGCTCCTTCCCCGATTTTATCTCCGAGGACTTTCTCGAGCGCCAAGGCTGCCCGGGCGGAGGCTTTGCCAAAGCCAACAACTTTTATCCTTTTGTAGTGAGACAAGTCAAAGCTTTGATCAAAAACAGTCAAGACGTTGTCTTTCAAAGATACAGCTTTACTGACTGCCATCTCAGTATTTATGGCTTGAAGTCCACTTTCAATAATGCGGAGTGTGGCTTCTCTGTTTTCGCTAGTAGCAACTGCTTCAAAGTTTTTGATTAGTCTCGTATCAGTCATGCAAATGTGGTCTGCTCAAACTACTGCAATAAATTAATTGGACTTTTGTTTATGAAGCCTTGGATGTTCTCGGTAGTGATTTTGATTATCTCACCTTCTGCTTCTTTGGAGTAGAAAGCTATGTGTGGAGTAACGACAACATTTGGCAAATCTATCAACACGTGGTCCTCAAACAAAGTTTTGTAATTGGTAACGTGGTCGCTCTTCATTGGATCAGACAAGATTTCCATTTCTTCTTTCAACTGTCTTTCACCTTCTAGTACGTCGAGTCCCGCCCCAGCCACGATACCTTCGTTAAGTGCCCAAACTAAAGCATCTGTATCGATGAGCTCCCCTCGAGCGGTATTAATCAAGTAGACACCTTTTTTCATAATCGAAAATTTTTCTTTGCTTATCAGGTGATGATTTTCTGGAGTATAAGGAGCATGCAAAGTCAAAACATCCGAATTTTCCAAAACAGCGTCCAGACTATCGTATTTGAAACCTTTTGAACTAGCATAAGCTTCGTCGGGGTGCAAGTCATAAGCTAGAACTTCCATGCCGAAACCTTTGGCGATATCGATCACATTCTTACCAATACGACCAGTACCGATGACACCGAGTGTCTTGCCATATAAATCAAAACCTCTGAATGGAAATATATCGAAACTAGCTTCTTCTCGTAGTTGTTCGTTGGCCATGTAAACCTTGCGAGACAGATTGAGCAGAAGAGCAAAAGCAAATTCTGCGACAGTATGAGAACCGTAGCCTGGTACGTTGGAGACTGTTATGCCTTTTCCATGTGCATATTTTACGTCTATGTGATCAAAACCAGTAGAACGGGTGGCGATAAACTTCAAATTTGGTAGCTTGTCTATAATATTCTGGTTGACAACTGAGTTAACGAAAACAGAAAGAACGTCTGCACCTTCAGCTAAACCGATATTCTCCTCATCTAATTTTTCTATTGAGAAAACTGTTTCAACTCCAGCGAAAGCCTCTCGGAGCACCCCCTGTTCCGATTC
>Ga0207952_1001155_pt1 | contig 12629 bp, 15 predicted proteins | sample SubbioR12Aug_8Ca_FD_184831 | JGI IMG/M metagenome (GOLD analysis project Ga0207952, IMG submission 184831) | Serpentinite rock and fluid subsurface biosphere microbial communities from McLaughlin Reserve, California, USA - CR12Aug_8Ca (SPAdes) | ecosystem: Environmental > Terrestrial > Deep...
TCAGTAGTCAGTACACAAGGAGCTGAGAGACTCCTGTAATACAAACTTCTCTCTCAAGCCCAGACAGCACATGCTGCTCTGGGCTTTTTTTCAATTTTAATTTATTTCTACTGCGCTGCTTCGCGGAGAATCCCTTGAGCTACTACAAACTCCTTTGTGATACTGACTGATGGGGCAACAGCCATTGGCTCGTCGGGTTTTCGATCAGCATAATTTACAATAATTTTTCTTCCTTGAATCTCGATATTCTTTGGAGAGATGCGATCGCCGATAAAGATAGCGTTTGTGCCTTTTGTTTTCCCATTTTCATTAACGGCAGAAGTGATGTAATAGAACGTGCCTGTTCCTCCTGGATTTTCGACTAACATCATAACTGCATCACTATCTCCGTCGTCATCGAAGTCGCCAACTACCGGCACTCCGAATATCTGAACAGTATCTTCTACTCCTGACCCAGGAACAGCTTCTCCTTTATATTTACCTTCCACCAGAGTAATCGGTTGTTCGTCTATCGTGTAAGTGGCGTTTAATGGATCGAAAACAGCCGGTGCTTGGAGAGCCGGAACAAACGGTCGGAGCGGTTCTACGATAGAAGAGGTTGATCCTCCAAAGAGAAGATATCCTCCGAGGCCCAGAATAACGACTGCAAGAGTTATGATAATTAGCTTGGAACTCATAGCCTGATAATATAATTAATTCTAGAGAAACTCAAAAATAGTAATAACACCCGTGGAGTAAAGGAGGTTGAAGATAAAGTTTCCCAGAAGAACCGCCGGGAATATATGAATGAATCGGTAGCCCAAAAATCCCATAGGAATGACTAAGACTTCATTTGGTAGGGGAGCAAGAGCGGCAAAAAAGAAAAGGAGAAGCGGCGGACCCCAGGGGTATTGTTTGTGAATCGAGGCCAACTTTTTGAATATTTTTCCTTCAGAAATCCCCGAAGTCAGTTCGAAACCAAATCTTCCCAAAAAATAGGCAATCGTATCAGCGATTGTAACTCCGATAGTGATTACGATTATCGTGGTCCAGAAGTCCAGGCCAGATTCCATAAAGAGCGGCAGGAAGCTAATAGCAGGGATAGGGACAGCTAAATTGAATCCGCTGATTAGCGAGACAATGAGAATCCCCGGATATCCATAGGCGACAACTGTTTCTCTCAAAGCTTCATTTTCTTGAACGAGATTGGCAAGGTAAAACATGCCAGATACAAAAACCAGTAAGAAGATACCCGATCCGATTAGCTTATAAATATTTTTTTTGCGCGAAGAGTTCATTGAGAGTTAGGAAGAATGCGGAAGATGCGATCGTCTTTTTCATCGGGATCTCCCCGGCCATCGCGGTTAGAAGTGGAGAAATAAAGATATCCGTCCGGACCTTCTGCGATAGCTCGAATTCGACCCAGTTTAACCTCCGGTAGTTTCTCATACGTGACAACTTTATCCGGATTGATTGCATCAAAGATCACTCTAATAATCCCTTCTCCCCTTAAGGATCCAAAGAAGAAATTATTTTTGAACTGTGGAATTTTATTTGAAGCATAAAAAACGGCAGAGGCTGGAGCTTCGGCGGGTGTGAAAACAAGAAGGGGGGCTTCGGTTCCTGTCCGGCGATTCTCGTGCGAGACCAGTGGCCATCCGTAATTGCCTCCGTGCACAATACGATTCACTTCATCGCCGCCAGCTGGTCCATCGAAAAGAGATGGGCCATGTTCCGTTTCATAGAGTTCTTGGGTCGCTGGATGCCAGGCAATTCCTTGAGGATTGCGGTGTCCAAAACTCCAGATAGGTGAGTTTGGAAAGGGATTGTCTTCAGGGATACTACCGTCGTTATTGATTCTTAATATTTTGCCCGCCAAAGAAGATGTGTTTTGGGCAAGATTACGATCGGTAGCATCGCCAGTTGTGACATAGAGTTTTCCATCTGGACCAAAGGCCACGCGACATCCCGCATGATACTGAGCCGAAGGAATGTCCTTTATGAGAGTTTTATTTATTACAGCGCTACTTCCGTTATCAGTAAGACGAACAACCTGACCCACAAGATCATTTTTTTCTTCAGTGGCATAGCAGGCGTATATAAACTTGTTCTGGGAATACTCCGGATCAGTAGCTACACCCATAAGCCCGGTCTCTCCTTTATGAATCGTGTCTTCAAATGAAATGAGAGGTTTTTCTAAAAGCTTTCCGTTTTCTACAATCCGTATTCTGCCTGGTCGTTCGGCCACAAGCATGCGTTCTGGACTAGTCCAGACAATAGACCAGGGAACTTCAAGTCCAGAGACCACCTCTTCTGCTCGATAACCAACTGATTCCGTGGAAGAGGAGGTGTCACTCCCGCCTCCATAGGGGAGGGGTTGTTTGTCGAAGCCTAAATACTGGAAAGCGAAAAACCCCGCCAGAGCGAGGACTAGAAGAGATGCTCCTAGTACTAGTTTCTTCATTCCTTAAGAATATCAGAGTTTCTTTAAAGAATCTGTGATGGAGAAGACTCCTGTAATCGGATATCTTTGCCACTCGTCAGAACTGAGCTTTGCCACCGCTACAAAAACACCATTTGCTGAGATGCGGTCACCGCTTTTTAAATCGGGCGCGGTTTGAGACATCAGGGCGAAATCCAGTGCATAGTACGCTCCGTCATTTGTTTTAAGTCCCGCGGCGCACTCATCAGTTTGGTCTCCTGTCGTATCTTTATGGGGCAAGCAGAGATACTCACCACTCAGCGATATTCGTTTTGGGTTATCGGCGACACGAATACTCGCAACATTAATAACGCCAATGCTTTGGTAGATCGAACTCGTTTTTTGAATGAATATACCTTCTACTTCAACCAAGACATCCATTGGAGCGGCGGATATGTTTTTGTATCCTGGGTCAGTATCGTTCAGCCCATAGTAAACTCCTTTTTCATCTTTCAATCCATACGCACACTCAAGTGTTTGAGGGCCTTCGGTATTCGTGTGGGGGAGACAGACGACCATTCCGCGAATAGTAATAGGACCGTCTTGCGGAATAGTGACGATGGGATTCGGAGCATCAACTTTTTGTGGCGTTGTATACACAAGGACGCCAATCCCAATTATTAAACTAATAGCAAATATGCTGGCCAGAATTGTTTTGTGTTTTGAGCGATGCATTATCATACTCTTATCCTATCCCTTTTTTTGTTTTAATCAAATCAAGTTTTTTACTTCGTTTCCAGCTTTTAATTTCCGCTTCCCGCCTCAGAGCCGCACTTCGCGTCGGATACTCCTCGGTGTAGAGGATCTTTTGTACCTGATGGGCGCGGGTGTAGTGCCCACCTCTTTGGGCTTGATGTTCTTTCAGCCGGCGATCAAGATCGGTCGTAATGCCAGTATAGATAGTTTTATCCTTGCAGAGAGCAAGATAGATGAAATACATAATTAGTTTTTCTTTTTCTCAAAATACTTTTTACCTTTTAACTTTTCCGGCAGAAGATCTTTTGTAGTATAGGCTTCATAGCCTTTCCCGTAGTTTAGATCCTTCATGAGCTTGGTTGGCGCATTCCTGATTTCTAGGGGAACGGGGAGATTGCCAAACTTTTTTACATCATCCAGGGCGGCGAAGTAGGCGTTATAAGCACTTTTATCTTTTGGTGCGACTGCGAGATAAACGGTGCCATGAGCAAGATTGATAGCGGCCTCCGGCATGCCAATCACGTCGACCGCCTGAAACACCTCATTAGCTACTACAAGTGCGGTTGGCTGAATCATGCCAATATCTTCCGATGCGAATATGACCATTCGTCTCGCGATAAATTTTGGATCCTCTCTGGACTCGAGCATGCGAGCAAGATAGTAAAGAGCGGCATCGGGCTGGCTGGCCCGCATGCTTTTAATATAGGCGCTAATAACGTTGTAGTGTTCATCTCCTTTTTTATCAAAACGCAGAAATTTGTTCTGAACGGTATTTTTCAAAGCCTCGAGATCAATTTTTTTATAGAGCTTAGCGGCATTTTCGAGAACTCCAATGGCTTGTCGGGCATCGCCATTGGCCATTCGAATCAGCCACTCCCGAGCTTGTTTATTCACTTTGATCTTCGTTCGATCAATAATCTTTCCCATTTCTAGATCGGTAAACTCATTCAGAACAAAAACACGACATCGCGAGAGAAGAGCGGGGATAATCTCAAAGCTGGGATTTTCTGTGGTCGCGCCGATTAGCACTATATCTCCGCGTTCAACATAAGGGAGGAGGAAATCTTGCTGAGCCTTATTGAATCGATGGATCTCATCGAGAAACAAAACCTTGGGACCAGAGAAAAGATTATTTTTTTCCTCAACAATTTTTCTGATATCATCCTTGCCAGCGGAAACTGCCGAAAGCTCATAGAAGTTTGCCTTCAAGGAATTAGCGTAGATTTTAGCCAAGGTTGTTTTTCCAACTCCTGGTGGGCCCCATAAAATAAAAGGAAAGATGTGGCCTTCTTCGATAGCAATATTTAAAGGTTTTCCAGGGCCAACCAGGTGTTCCTGGCCAACAAACTCCTCGAGTTTCTGGGGTCTAATTTGAGAGGCTAAAGGTTCCATACCCCTCCATTATACACGCTTGGCGGGAGAGGGTGGCTTAGGATAAAAATAGGAGTTTGGGGATATATACATCCACTTTTCTACAAGAAGGAGATAGAGAATAATGTAATAGAGGTTGTTTTCAGACGTCATCATATACCATGACCCACAAATCAATTGTTATTGGAGTTCTCGGCCTTATTGTTCTTGGTCTTGGTGCGGGTGCTTGGTTTTTGAGCAACATACCTTCGGCTTATTCGAGGATCACTTCTTACGAAGAATGCGTCGCGGCCGGCTATCCCGTTCTTGAGTCATATCCCGAGCAGTGTAAACTTCCTGACGGCCGAACCTTTGTGCGTGATATTCAGAGCAATGTTTCTGATTTAATTCACGTTACTTCACCTCAATCAGGCAATACTATTCAGAGTCCGCTCGTAATTACCGGTGAGGCTCGAGGCACGTGGTATTTCGAAGCTGTTTTCCCCGTGAAGCTTCTTGATGCAAACGGTACCGTGATTGCCCAAGGACAAGCTCAAGCGGAGGGAGAGTGGATGACCGAAAACTTTGTACCGTTCAAGGCGAATCTGATTTTTAGCTCAACATCAACCGGTCCCGCCACTTTGGTCTTAGAGAACGATAATTCCTCCGGTCTTCCAGAAAATGGAAAGCAGATCAGTATTCCTGTCCAGCTTTCTGGAGCAAGTAGTAGTGCGACAACAACTATTACCCTTGGGAAAGCCACGACTTTTCGGGTTGGGACGAAAGTTTCTTTCTCTCCAGATGTATCCCTGACTCTTAAAGAAGTTAATGACTCGCGCTGTAAACCAAACGTGCAGTGTATCTGGCAAGGAGAAATTTCGGCACTTTTTTCAGTCACAGTGGGGGGTGCTTCTAAAGAGCTCCGACTTGGTACTGTGACTAGTCCGAGTAGTACCTTTGGTGGTTATGCTTTTACTCTTCAGAGTGCAACTCCAGAAAGTGTAGTAGTAATAGTGAAAGCTTCGGCAGCGTTAGCGAGTGGTATAACCGGATTTATTCACATCGGTCCAACGTGTCCGGTAGAGCGAACACCTCCGGATCCTAACTGCGGAGACAAGCCATATGAAGGTGCTAAAGTTTTGATTCGTAAAAAGGGGAGTACAGCGGTTGTGAGTCAGCTCGTATCGGACACCAAAGGAAATTTTAAGGTAGTTCTGGTGCCAGGAACTTATATCATTCATGTTTCTTCGCCCACGAACACTTCACTCCCATACTGCGAGACAAAAGAAGCGGTTGTAAAAACCAATCAGTTCATCAGTGTGGACGTGAGTTGTGATAGTGGTATCCGATAGGAACTTCTAGCCTAACGGAAGGTGACGGAGCCGCTATCAAATTTTAGGTCTAAGATAAGCTCTCCCTTAGAAGTGAACTGGTAGCTTTGGGTGTCTGTTAGTAGTTTTGTAAAATCACCCTCTTCGGATCCTTCGCAGTACATCTTGGTGGCGGCCATTGGACCAAAAGATAGCTGATCCTTATTTACGGAGTAGGTTCCAGAAACCCTATTGCAGTCAGTTGTAGCCGAAAATTTTCCTCCTTCAGAAAAAGTTATAGTAAAGACCCCTGATTTTTTTGGAGCTATTGTTCTACCGTCGTTATAGAGAGCATTAATCCACGCCCACGTTTTCATCGAAAGGGACATTCGCGAAGGGTCTGCTTCACCCTCAAAGTTTTGTGCTACTTCACCGAACTGAAGTGTTTCCGGATCAAGGATGAGCCAGATACTTTTTCCAACTGAGGGGCTAACATCAAAACTTTCACCTGGTTTTCTATCGGCATAGTTTACGATCACAATCTTACCCGTTCCCATCTCTGTTGTTTGAGGAGCAATTCGGTCCCCAAGTAAAAGTCCCTGTGAACCAATATAGCCACTTTCTTTATTAAGAGCAACAGCCACATAATAGAAAACACCACTTCCGCCAGTTTCCTGAGTTAAGAGAAAGACTGTATCTAACCGACCATCTCCATCAAAATCATACTCAGCCTCGTTTCCAAAATAGCGAGTAACAATCTTTGAAGCGGAACCAGGAGTAGCTTCAATTTCTGATAGGCCATTTGTCAGTTCTATGACTTGGCTATTAATCACATAGGTCGCTTCTCGAGGGTTGAGCGCTATTTTTTGATCTCCTTGTTTTTCATTATATATGTAGCTATTGAGGGCAAAGAATCCACCAACGAGAACTACTCCGAGCATGACTATATATAGAATTATTTTTTTCATATTTTTATTATATTTCTACTATACCATTTTTATTCTGGGGGCTATTATTGACAGAAAATAGCTTTTTTGTTTTGGTTACGGTAGTTCACCGAGGAAAGGAGGCTTGCATGTCGCACAAAAGGACACTCGAACATGTTCTGGATCAGTATCTACTCACTCACCGATTTCTCAGCGATCGTTTCGTCGAGGACATTCCCTGGGATCAGATGGATCCCGCTGGCCTCACGGAAGTGATGCCGGTGCTGCCATATTTTCTTCGTACGGAGCTGTCAACTCTTCCTATCTACCTGCCCCGCACCTTGCTCACGAGGAGTGGACGGCATCCCATCATCAGGCAGTTCCTGATGCAGTGGGGCAAAGAAGAGGATCGTCATGGCCGGATTTTCGCGGGGATCGCAGGGCGGTGTGGTATCCCCATTGAACCTCCTTCGGTGCCGCCGAACTTTGGAGTTCCGGCCTGGCAGCGGTTTGCGGAGGAGTATGTCCTCCGCGACCACTTCATTCCAACGCACATGGCGTGGGGAGTGGCCAGCGAACTCATGACCCGGTGGGCCTACGGACTTCTGATTGACCGGGCCGAGGATCCGCTCTTTCGGAAGCTCATGACAATGATCATGCGGGAGGAATCAATCCATCTCGCTGCGTACAAGGGATTCGCGCGGGCACTGCTCGCCGAGTCGCCCCTTTCTCGCATCGTCGCGAGGCAGATCGTGGGCCGATTCTGGGCTCCCGTCGGAAACGAAGAGAACAGCCGGGAAACGACTCGGGCGGCAGTTCGATTCGTGGATGCCGAGATTCCACGTTTCGCCCATCAGGTCGAGAGCACAGTCTGGTCCATTCCAGGTTTCCATGGAGTCGACCTGGTCCGCAATGTGAAACAGTTCTTCGCTCAGATCGAGTGCCCCGTTTAAAAACGGGGCTTTTTTATTTGACAAGAATAGACGATATTGACAAACTGCAGCCAGCTATTCCTAGAGAGGAGTCCTCATGGATTGGAAAAATCTTTTCACTCCCGCTTGGATCGGTTTTGCTTTCTGTCTCTGGTCGATTGTCAGCACATTCCTTCGGGTGGAGGGAGGCTGGGCAGTTACGATGGTGATGGTTCCGACTGCCATCACACTCGTTTTCAACTCCAATCTCGAAACCAGAACAATGCCATCAGTGATGGTAGTCATTATTCTCGTGGCTCTTGGGGTATTCAATGGTTGGGCTATGTGCGTCTATGGTCAGAAGATCGCTGATCGGAACATACCTACGTCAATCATCGTGGTGGGCGTGGCGGTTATGATGATCGTCTGGGCAGCGTTGCTTGATTCGGTACTGAATGGTGCCATACCAACTCCCCGACAGACGACAGGATTCGCGCTCGCCCTCGTAGTAATCTATCTCCTAAACAGTTAGGGTCCACATTCCTCCGAAGAGAAATCTTCGGAGTTCTTTATTTTTCTTTGTGTACTGCTTCCCAGGTTAGGATTGTGTCCTTGCGGTCGATACCCCAGCGATAACCGCCAAGTTTTCCACTGGAAGTGAGGACTCGATGACAGGGGATCAAAAATGCAATCGGATTTCTTCCGCAAGCAGTACCGACTGCTCGGACAGCCTGGGGAGATCCAATTTTATGAGCAATCTCCGCATAGCTTCGTGTTTTTCCTTTTGGTATGGTCTGAAGCGCTTTCCAAACTTTCATTTGAAAATCGGTGCCGTGAAGAAAGAGAGGAAGTTTTTTATTGTTTTGACGCGAGGAGAAAATCTTTTGAATATATAAATGAGTCTTTTTGCTATCCCGGAGGATCTTTGCTTGAGGCCAGGTTTTCTGAATAATTTTTACTGCCCGATTTTCATTTTCGCTTTCAAGAAAGGCAAGATTAGAAATGCCTTGTTTTGTAATTCCAATTAAACACCAGCCAAAAGGGGAGGCATGGATGCCGTAGGTGATTTCTAGTTCATTAGACATATCTACACTCTAATCAAAAGCCCATCCTTTAGCTATCCGATTTTTGTTATTCTATATTTTACCGTACGAGCTGTTTCAGCTGATCGAGCTCTCGCTGGAGAGAGTTCACGCGCTCTTGGATCTGTGCCTTTGAAAATCCTGGAGTGGAGGGAACTATAGGAGCGGTGCCACTCGTTATAAAAGCATTCAGTTCAGCTTGAGTGAGAAAACGGAGAACTTCGTTCGTTTCGGCATTCACGAGGACAGTTCCGGCAATTCCAGCCGCATCATAGGGAATGATAGAGAGAAGCCAGTAGAGAGAGTCTTGAACCAAAATTGGTCTTGGCTCAGAAAGAATAAATGAGTTCCAGTCATAGGTAGGGAACTCCCTTTTCACATAATCAGCGGCGGCAATTGGTCCAGTCAGTTGGGTTTTTTGATCGTACTCCACAATTTCTGCTTTTCCGGTTGTGGCATCGAAGAAGAAGATTTTGAATATGCCATATGATTTCCCATAAGGTTCGGTCACAATCATCTGCTTATAACCCTCGGTTGTCGGAACGTGGAGGACTTTCTCACTAGCCGGCAAGTGAACGATTTCACTTTGATCTTCGTGGAAGAACCACTTATTGAGAAGTCCTTTTCGGTAAGCGTATGCTTCGCTATAAAATTCAGCTAACTCTTTAGGATAGATGCGATTTTTCTCGAAGTAGGAAATCTTTTGCGCTTCTTCGGGAGAGTAGTCAGTAATGGTGCCATCAGGATCAATGACCATCACGCCGCCCCACTCTGGAGTACGGAGGAGAAGTCCTCGGTAGGTTATGTAAGGCACAACGGTAATCCACTGGCCCTTGTCATTCTTGAGGTAGATGGGTTCTTTGGAATACTCCACAAAATATTTTTTGAGAGAGAGTTGGAAATAAAGATTATCAAAAATACCAATCCCATTTGCATACTTGAACGTTACATCTTCAATAGAGACTTTTCGTTCAAGGGTGTCAGTTTCAATGAGCACAAAGCCACTCAGTTTATTCAGGAAATAAAGAAGTCCTCCATCTGGAAAACGCGGAAAGACTCGCTCTAGTTTTCCGTTGATTAACACAATTTGGGAATCTCCCAAGTGTTCTTGTGGGTTCTGGAATGTGTCTTCGGCGTATCGAGTAGCAACAGACTTAGGAGTAAGGCGCAGAGGACTAAAGGTCGGCAGTTTTTCTCGTTTTTCAAAAACTACTTCTTGCCCTGCCTTTTCATAACGAAGCTGGTTTTCAATTGCAAACAAAAAAAGTGTAAGAAGGATGACTAGGGCCGGTATGACCAAAGAGTAAAAGCGGAAACCAGGCTTTGCTTTGAACGTGTACTTATCCGCGCTAATTCTTATAGCTTCCAGGTATCGAAATGAATTTCCTAAGGCCCAGATGGCCCAGATGAGAAAACCAGTCAAAACTACATACAGAGGATGAATCACGAGGAACATGAGGGCGGGATGAAAGAATGGCCTCAGGAACCAGAGGACCATAAGAAAAACCAACCCCGCTACTATGCCGATGCCTTTTTTATTCATGCTCGTATTCTAGCATCTTACCCCTGTAATTATGAAGATAGGTTGAAGAAGGGAGGGTTTCCCACTTTTTTCCTTCAGGGCTACATCTCTGTAATGTCCCAAGCATTAGGACGGCTTCATCTTCATGAGGCAAAGGTCGAATTATTCACATTAACTATCAAATTTATGCAAAAAAATAAAAAATACTTAATCTTTGCTGTAATGATGATCATTACAGTTACAGGAATGAGTTTTAGTAGCGTAGGTTTTGCTCAGACACCTCCGACCTTGAGCTGTAGTGTGGGAACATCTTCGGTAGGAGTGGGTCAGCCAGCGATACTAACTGCGAGTGGAGGGACCGGAACGTACTTTTGGGCTGGTGATAATCTCACCGTCACAAATTCAGCAGGCACTCAGTTCTCAGTTAGTTACCCTAATGCAGGCAGCTACTTGATTACGGTGATGAGCGGAACACAGACAGCCAACTGTGTAGTGAACGTTTCAGGATCCGTTCCTACTGGGACTCTTTCTTGTTTGCCGTTAACTCAGAATGTCACGTTGGGACAGAGTATTGCTGTCTCGGCTACGGGGGGCAATGGTTCTTATACCTGGTCATCGCCGGAGCTAAGAGTCATCAATCCTAATGGTTCAGGTTTCAGTGCGAACTACGCGTCAGTTGGTCTTAAGACTTTAACGGTCACGAGCGCTGGTTCTGTTGCGACCTGTACGATTAATGTTCTTTCGAATAGCGTTCCTCCTATCACCCCAGGTTTTCCAAATACTGGTGGTGGATATGGTCAGTAAAAATAATAAACAGGCCTAGTGTCATTGCGTGATATGAATACCAATCCTAAAAAAATGTTTTCTTGGAAATCGGTGTTTCTATCATGCATTGTCGCAGGCCTGTTTGTTGCTGGTATTGCGGTTGCTTTAAATAGTTGGGTGCAAACGACCAAGGGTTCCTCGATAGTATATCCAAAGGTCATAGCAGTGAGTTCTGCTCCTGTTGCTTTCGGATATCCTGTAGGTGAGGAGAGTGATCAGTCCTTGAGTTCTTCCACGGGAGAACTAGAATCCACGTCCACTTCAGGAGGCCTCGGATCTTCTTTTGAGGCTCCCCATCGGCCAGTTCGGTTAGTGATTCCCGCGATTAAGGTTGATGCGGTAGTGCAAAGTGTGGGAATTTTAGAAAATGGAAGCATGGGTATTCCCACTAATTTCACCGATGTTGCTTGGTATAACAAAGGGTCTATTCCTGGAGCCCCGGGGAGCGCCGTGATTGCCGGCCATCTGGATGGGAAAAATGTTCCCCAAGCTGTTTTTTATAATCTTAGCAATCTTGCATCTGGAGATTTAGTAGAAGTTATAGATCAAAGGGGGGAGGTTCTGCGATTTGCAGTCGTTGTCGTAAAAACGTATGACCATAATGATTCTGCCAGCGAAGTTTTTTCTAGTGATGCCTCTCGGGTTCGCCTCAATCTGATCACCTGTGGGGGAGTGTGGGATAAGACTCAAAAAATATATACAAAAAGAATTGTTGTCTTCACTGAGCTTGTCGGCACAAACTAGGGTTGATACTCAGAAAGTTTATGAGATACTCTTAAGGCTTTCGATTTCTTTCTCCAATTTCCCGATATGCACTTCTAGTCTTTGTGTTCGTTCTGCTAGTTTTGTTTCAACCTGAGTAAGGTGGCCAGCGAGGGTTTCGGCCACGGCCATCATCTCCGTCACATCTTCCATAGCTAAAAGAATAATGGGGGGGAATATTCCTGAAGAAGTATCATTCGGGGGGTGAATCTCGCGAGCGTTCAGTATCATCACCTTCTGACCAATTGAAGGAAAATCATGAGCCACCTCGAATCCTTTGAAGAATGTATTTTTAGGAAGAATATCCTCGAGAAGTTTTCGAAGAGAAGGAATATTCCACTGTCCATTTCCCAGTTCGTAGATAACTTTTTTTTCTGTGTCCTTCGCTTCAACCTGAAAAATTCTGTAGAAAGATTCATTGGCCGCCATCACCCGGAGGTCTTGATCAAGAATTAATATTGGTTGTCGCACCACATCTACCACCGTTTTAATGTATGTCCAGCCTTCTTCCCAGAGGCGCTTAAAAAAATCATTACCGATTTTTTTTGTGTGCCCAGCCCCATCTTTTTTCGTTGTTTCCATATATAATAAAGCCGTTAGAGGATTCTCATTGTTACAAATAGATATATAAAAAACGGCAACGTGCCGTTTTTTATATAGATGACTAAGCAAAAATCTTGATCGTTATCCGCGCCTCAACGCTTTGACAACCGCAATCAGTACAACGGCTCCGATAAGAGCAACAACAAAACTGTAAAGATTAAAGCCGGTTACACCACTCTGG
>Ga0207952_1001156_pt1 | contig 12627 bp, 17 predicted proteins | sample SubbioR12Aug_8Ca_FD_184831 | JGI IMG/M metagenome (GOLD analysis project Ga0207952, IMG submission 184831) | Serpentinite rock and fluid subsurface biosphere microbial communities from McLaughlin Reserve, California, USA - CR12Aug_8Ca (SPAdes) | ecosystem: Environmental > Terrestrial > Deep...
GTGAAGGTGCGCTCGTTTTTCTCAAATACATTCGCGATGGCATTGGCCTCATCACCGGCTGTCATGGAGCGGGTCTGCGGTTTGCCGGTCTTCCGTGCCAACTTGATGAACAGCTTCAGATGCCGAACAATGATGTCTTCTGCTTCCTCTTCATCGAGTTGCCAGCCAACATAGCGCAGAATTGACTGGGTCATGTGGGCGAACACGTCTTGTTGTGTCTGGAAGACATTGCCTTCTTCCCGTGCAAAATGATACGCAAACGCACCGGTTTGCCAGATGGGCAACCACAACTTGTCCGGAGCGGAAGAAGACAACAGATTGGCCAGTTCGTAGGTCAGGTGTTCGATCAGCGCGGAGTCATTGATGTGCAGAGAGCGTGCCACATCGTAGGCAATGAGGAAAGCTCGCACGCGCGGTCTTGCACAAGCGTAGACTTCATCGAGCGGGTTTTTGAGTTTCCTCAAGGCGGTAACAATGGCATACATAGTGTACCACTGATCGTAGTTTGGGAAGTGGCGCCGGCGTTTCTGTTCCCACGCCTCGAACTCTTCTTCGTTGTTGTAGAACAGCTCACTCAAAACAACTTCTTTGGTGGAGCGCAGCGCGTGTTCCAGCTTGGCACATTCATCTGCCGCTTCAAGAACTTCTCCCGCTTCCAGCTGTTTCTCAAAGTAGCGCGTGAGGTTTTGGTACTTTGCCCTCGGTGTCCAGATAAGCGACTCGAAGTAGTCGTTTGCACCGGGCACTGTCTGCACAGCATGCTTCACCGCGGTGCGCCAGGCAGATGGATCTGCATTGAATTCGTTGCGATCGAGACTATGCTGTACAGCAGCCAGTTCTGGCAGAGCTGGGAAGACCAGGGTGACTTTCAAAGTCCTCCGGAGCCACGAGAGCAAACTCTCCTGCATGGCCTGCATCTCTTTTTGCAGGACCTGCCGCTTGAGCTCACTGCTCTTTTTGCCCTCTAGGCAGGGCAGTGCCAGACAGCAGACACAGACTCGTTGCATGACTAAGAAGCATAAAGAAGGAACTTGCGTTAATAAGTTTTACTTCTAGTTTAGCAGTTTGCGGAAGGAGGCGTCCAGGGCATGCATGAACTTGAGTGCGCGGGTTTGTCCCGGATCTCGCTTCTTCATGAGGCGCAAAGCACATAGCATAGCGGCGATCTTCTGCAAAAACGAGTAGATTTGAAGGATGTCGTTTCGGCATGTTTGGCAAATGGTAATGGATACATTGGCTTCAACAAAGCAGATTGTTGACACACCACTTTTGTTTCCACAGAGGCATTCAGGTTTGGTAATGACAGCACCAGCCACCGCCATAAGCGAAAGATGGCCAACAAACACCGCATCAAAGACTTTCAGCAGTGTGTCATCTTGGTACCGCTTGCACCACATTGCATCAATTTGAGCGAAAGCTTTGGCAAAAAGCTCATCCTCCTTCCACAGTGCGATGAAGCCGTATCGATCGCGGAACCAGCGCTCGTAGGGGAAGTCGAGTGTACCCGGGGCGCGCTGAAAGAAGGAAAGGAGTTTCAGCTGTTGTGAAGTGAGTGGTTTTTCTTCAGTGATCTTGAGCTTCTTGGAAGCGGAATCCTCATCGCTGTCCGACTTGCGCTTGATGGCCACCGGCGACGGTTGTGCCGAGTCCTCACGATCGATTGATACAGAAAGCGCCTGTTTGAGACGTTCGCGCTCCTGATTGAGCGCATCGTAGTCCTTCCTGTACTGGTCTTGTAGTGCCTCAATGTGCAGGCGCTGATCCTCAAGTGACTTTTTCTTCTCCTCAAAGTACTCAGCCGCATCCAAATTGTCGGCCAATTGCGTGGCATCCGGCTGCAACATGGCCACAGTTTCCGCGGTGTGAACAAACCGCACATCCTCCTTGCTAAAGGTGATGCTCTTGCCGCTGGGTTGCTCGGTAAGTTTGTACTCGGCAGTGCCGACAAACCAAAGCTCCCCGGCCACAGCCAGACTACGCAGATTCATGCCCAAGGAACCAGTTCTGGTAAAAGGGGTAGCTTTGAAAATGATTTCGTGTGTACAAGAGAGCATGCTTTCGGTTTGGTGAAATTTTGAACTGACCAGTGACCGAAAGAAACATGCAAAATTTCGAAGTTTTTGTGAAAATTTAGTATTCAGCATCATTGACGGACTCTTTTTCCTCTTCTGCCAGTCGTTTCTTCTCTGAGGCCGCGTAGTAGCCGGCACCGCAGTCCCGTGGTCGGCTCCAGGCGGTTGGCACATCCTCGGCAGCAAAGAGCAGGCAGTCCTTGCAGGAGCTCATCACAACCACATTGAGAGGGCTATTGGTATCTCGCAAGTCGTAGCGACACCACTCGCACACAAATTTGTGGCACTTGTCGCAGGATATGAGTTTTTCATCCGGGTCATCACAACGGCAACCAGGCTCTGGCTTCTTGATCTCTGGCACTGGAGCTCGTTCAAGAGTGCCAGCTTTGGCCTCACCGAGTATCGTGATCAGAGTGCGGAGTTGTCTGCGCGAGAGGTGTTCAAAGAATTTAAAGGGAATTTCCTGTAACTTGAGCCAGTTGCGCAGTTCCGGAATGTTGTCTTGACCGTCATCGCGGGGCGGGCTGTGGTCTCGAGAGGTTTTGGAAGAAGACATTTTGAGGTAGAAAGAAATGAAAATATCACAGAGCCTACGAATTTTTAGGAATCTTTCGCAGTCAGTCACTCAGAAAAATCAATGTCTTCGCGAGACGAAAGTCCCATCCGATCGGTCGTATATTCAATCAAAATACGGCAAGGTGAGAAACCGGAGAAAGAGCTTGAGAGTTTACTCAATTCCAACATCCAGCGAGCTCTGCTCATTGACATTGACTTTGAAGACACTGCATTCAGCCGGCACTTCTTGATCCACCCAAAGGACTTTGCTGCGCTCGGTATCACAGAAAAGACGCACTCCGTGCTTGCTCTTTGGGCCAAGCGCCTTGTTTGTGGAGCTGGATCTATTCACCCGGGCGAAACACCGACCCCACCGGAGCTCAAAGAGGAAGAGGAGCGACTGACCGGACCCCTCGTGCAGGACAGCGACTGGGATGACTACCTCCTAAACGAAAACATCACGGAGATCCCTGCAGCCACACGCTACCACCTTTCGGCATTTTGTTGAATTCACAATAAAACATGAAGTGCCTGAGCTTTGACCCTGAAAACAATCCAAATGAGCAGTGCTGGTCACCAGATGACCCCAATGCACTCTACTTATTTGAACACGGCCCCAAAAATGCACGGGAAACGCGTGTTTACTGCGGCAGACATCTGCATTGGAGTTTGTTGTTTCGCATGACAAGAGGCGGCTTCCCTTTTGTGATCACCGAGGCGCCAGTGCGAGGAACAACTGAATCTAATAAATAAAATAAATCATTCTGTATATTTCAACAAACATGCGACTCTACTGGCCTCTCTTTTTATTCAATATTATCGTCCCGATTGGCCTTTTCTTCTGCACCTACACGTTGCTGAGCAACATCGGCTCACCGCTGCGTGGCAAACTGGCCGATGTGGATGAGCGGTGTCGCACATTAGGCATGGTGGACCTGCGCGCCTCACTCGTGGCGGACTGGGGTCGAGAGCAGACACTGCCAGTGCTGAAGAATATGATGGGGCTGTACACTTTGAGCCGTGATCAAGGCTGGATCTGCCACAGTCCCGGTCTGACTGCATGGCGTGAAGATGACTGGGGCTACACACATCATGTGCTCGGCTTCAATGACACTTCGATTGGCATTACAGAGTGCAGTAGTAGTAGTGGCGCAGAGATGCTAGAACTGCTCTATAAGGGCTGGACCAAAGTGCCAGCCAAGCTCGAAGGCGGTCTCTTCACAATTGGTGAACCTGGTTCCTACTTCGGTGATCTGCAAGTCTGCTATGCGTTCCGCCATCTCGAACTACTCAAGCTAGAAGCCAAGTTGCTGGTGCTCGCTGCATTCGCCGGCGGGTGGCTGTGCAGCTTGATTGTGCTCGCGAGTCGGAAAAGTGTTTGAGAGTTTACTTGGTAAATTTGAAGTTCTCCATCTTGACTGTGATGGCAATGAGAGAACTGATGGCCGTGATGAGCGCTTGAGTGGGAGCCTTGTTGCAGCAATCGCGGCCCTGGGTACGCGCAATGTGAAAGTTTTGCAAGAATTCCACAATCAACTCCAGAGCATCCCGGCATGGACCACAAATGGGATACTCCTCTTCCGGTTTGGGTTGAAAACGGAAGAACAACTGTTCGGTCAGACCACAGGCAGCACAAATGCCCTTGTGTGCATGTGGAATCAGGCTGCATGAAGCCACAACCTTTTGTGAGTAGGCGTCCTTGACCAAGGCCTCCAGTCTTTCGCAAGTAAAATAGGTATTCTCGTTCACCTGCCACAGACGTTTCATGTTGGAATTGACAACTTTGAAGTAGGCATCATTTTTCCAAAGAGTATCAAATGCATTTGCAACGAGGAGCCAACTTTGGTTCTGTTGAAAAAGATTGTGAACATGTTCATTAATCTGCGGAGTCACGTGCAAATCGGCTGGTTTGCATCGCAATGTTTCCGCTTGGACTTGTTGATCTTCTGAGTCATCAAGCTCGAAAAAAGGCTCTTCATCTGTGGGGGGACTTTCATCGAATACAGCAGATGGGTCTGCTGCTTTTCTGGCCTCCACATCGCGGCGATAGCGCTGCATGTCCTCTTCGGCGAGTTTTACACAAAGCTGGTACACTGGGTCGTTGTCCTTTTTCAGTTGGGCCCACCTTGCACGTGCCCAGACACGGAATGCAGGTCTTTTGGCACCCACTTCAAGCCCTGCGTTGTACTCGCGCAACTCTTGTTGTGTTTCAGGTCTCTGACTCCAATACATGTAAGAGTTGGTCCACATCTTGAGTTTGGAAGGATCCTGCGCTTCACCGCGCTTGGCGCGCTTGGGTGCTGGCGCATCCGCTTTCTCGGCCTTCCGTATTTTGGATGGCTCTTTGACAGCAGGTGGGCTGGGCTTGGATGGCTCTTTGACAGCAGGCGAGCTGGGCTTTGGTAGCAAGGCCCGTTGAGCCTCGAAGCGCGCCTCCATCTCACGACGCTCCAACTCGTGTCCGTACATGAGATTGCGTGCAGCGAGATCGCGCAGGAGTACTTCCTTATCGGGAAGGGGTATGACAATTTTCTCAAAGAAGCCATTGCTGCTCTTGAAGGGCCACTCTAGAGTGGGTCCGTCCTTGTACATGATATTCAATGCATCTTCGATGGAGTCTTGCTGGCGCGCGGACGGAGGCTTGCGTGTCTTGAGGCTGAAGGTAGGCTTCATGGCTTGGACGTTCGATGTTTGAAAGTTTTGGACTGTGAAATTTTTGGACGTACCGGGGAATTACTTTGAAAACACACCGGACGTTTTCATCGTAATGCCTGCCAAGCGACGCACGTAAGCTCGGGAAGTCGCGTGTGTGACAGGCCATGTCGAGCGAGTGCTGCACAAAAAGTTTACTGTGCAAGCTTGTAGTTCTGCAGGCGTGCCAGGAAGCGGCACCAGTCATCAACGATGTTGTCAACACGTTGCTTAGATGGGGCTGCATCACCCAGCTCACGCAGCTCTGCAAGGCCTTTGCCCAGCCAATGCAAGAACTCCACAATGATCTCGAGCCCTTTGCCGCAGACCGCACCGACATCATATTCCGTATCCTTTCTTTGGGAGTTTGGCAGGAAACCCATGGTGAGCCACTTGGTCTGTCCACAAGCAGCACAAACGTCCTCATGTGCGTGATGGAGTAGGCCAATCTCTGCTTCGATGCCATTCTGGGCATAGGCATTCAGGAGCAATGCATGCAGATTGCCATCGGTGAACCAGGTGTGCTCGCTGTTGTCAAGACCACAGTGCCAGAGCCGGGTCATGTTTTCGTAAGCCGACAGGAAGAAGAGATCGGTCTCCCAGAGTTGCATGAATGCGTCTTGATCACGCAACCACTGTCGATAGGGTGGCACTGCACCCCTGAAGAAACCGCGGACATGGCGCTCGAGAGCGGGTGAGAGGTACTCATCTGGTACGAGCGCTTTGGTCTTGGTGTGGTCATCAGCATAGTTTTCCGGTCGGAAGTGATCAGGAGCTTTGCGCTGGCGCGGCTGCTTGCCGGTGTTCTTGAGCTTCTTGCCGGCTTCAATGATTTCGGAGAGATCTTCCGAGACCTCCTCATCGGGATCACTGTCGTTTTCATACTCCTCACTTTCAGAGGAGTCGTCATCTTTCTTTGGAGGCGATGGTTTGACTCGTTTCACGGCGACACAAGAAAGCTTCTTGCCGCCTGTTTTCGGATGGGGCGCCTTGCGCTTCAAGCTGGCCTCCCTGGCATCGAGCTCTTTGAGTTTGGCCTGAAGCTCACGGCGTTGGACTGCAATTTGGCCCTGGGTGTGCCGTTGGTGATCCATCTCAACATCTGCGAGGAACCTCCTCTCTTCCTCTTCGAGAAAGCTCAGTGACTGAGCGGGTAGTTCGAACACACTGGAGTAGCCAGTGTCGTCAGTGATGTGCATCTCAATCTTGACTTCGGAATCGTGGATGAACTTCTTCCAGGTCTGTGCAATGCTCCCCTTGAGTTGAATTGGTTGACATGTAAGGCGCGGATTGATGATGAAGGTGTTCATGGTTTTTTAGTGACTGATTTGAAGAGGCGGGACTGCGAAATTTTGCATGAAAGTGGAAAGGTCTTCGATATTTTCGCATATTTATTCGACTAACAAGACCCGACTGCAGCGAAACATTGCTTCCAGCATTTCAGTCACTGTGATGCAGTACTCTTGCATCGGCCTTGATAGAAGTGCATTCAGTTGCATGTTGAAAGAGTGGTTTAGCGTATTAAAATACCGATTGACAAAGTTGAATACTACATTGGCGCGTTTGTAGAAGTGCTCAGGTGGCGGCCGATACTGATGACAGGGTACGCTGTAATAAAGTGCCTCAAGCACTGGTGTCGAGCAGCCCAATCCAATACCCAGACAGATGTAAACACTGGGTGAGAAGCCAGCCGGTTTGCTGCGATGCCAGCTCTGGAAATCTTGCCAAAACTTATCAGGCCAGTCTCTCCACTGACTTGCGCAGATGAGGTGATAAATGGCCAACTGTGCAGTGGTAAGCGGCTCCCACTGCTCAAGTCTATTCAACAGGGGAATATAGTCGTGGAGCCGGATGGCATCAAGAACACTATCAGTCATGATGAAATGCGGTTTAATTTAATTCGAAAACTTCATGACCTTGTAGTTGGTATCAGGAGGTGTGGTGTCGGCGCCCTGGAGTTGAAGGAAGCCACACCGATTGAGGCGGTTGAAGTTCTCGGTGTACTTCTTGGGGTCTTCGGCAAAGAAACTGCTGAATACAGCGTAGGCATTGTGTGTTGAGATCATGATTTGAAACTCAATGGGCTCGTCATTCTCGCCAAAGGAGAAGGCCTTAAGATTCGACTCGGCCTTGGGTAACTCAGTCGCCACAAACCAACATCTGACGTTGTTCTTGCGACAGTACAATTCCATGTCCTTGAAGGTGAGGCCGGCTCGACGGGCTTCAGTGACGGCAAAGTTCACAATGGGAAAATTGCCAGTCAATATGGCCCTCATGAGAGATTCTGCTGCGACCGGCGGCTTGGTTGGGCGATTGGCAGAGACAACAGCGGCAACTGTCTTGGCAAACTTGAGGAAGGCTGCAGCATCGGCAAGGAGAGGGACGATTTCTTTGGTTTTTGGCGAGGTTTCTTGAGGTTCCATGATTTCGCAAAATGAAAAAGTACGCGCTTGTTCTGTGAAAATATAGAAACGTGTTGATTTTTCCAGAAATTTAAACACAAAAGAACAATGATTCCAGATCAGCAAAACGACTTTGTCGATGGCCTCATGTGGATTCCACGCCAGTTTCAACTCATGCTCTTCCCTGAGAACGACCCCATGACACTCGAGTTTTTCGTAGGATTTCTGCTAGCGATATTCTTCTGTTTCATGTTTATGGGTGTGATCCAGATGTCTTTGGAAGAGGCAGAGCGACAGCGGAAGTGGGAAGAGAAACGATTAAAGACGCTGTAAAATGGCTTTTCGACTTTCATAGCGTACCAGCGGAGCGAAGCTGTCCACACGGATTGTACTCATAACCTTGAGGTAGTCCTCGAAGCCGGTCTTCATTTGTGTCAGGCAGCGATGCACTGTGGTGTCGTCTTTGTTGAACTCCATCTCAACAAAGAGGAAGGGCGGCTCCCGCGGTGCCTTTGCCAGGCGAGTCCAAATGCCGGGCAGATCGGTTTCGGGAATGTGCAGCCGGGGGAAGTCAATGTGGGAGATTTGAGTGCTGTAGACGGTTTCATCAAAGTAGGAGAAGACCAGCACGTGCTCGTTCTTGTTGAGTCGGCTCTCGTGTAGCATGACATTGAAGACCTCAGCAGCGGCGCGCGCCACTACCTCCTGGGGGAAGACAACGTGATTGATCACGCCATGCAGCCACACATGCAGACCCCACTCACGCAGCGAGAATTTACCGAGATAAATAAAGCCTGTGCTCTTGGGCATTTCGAAAAAATGCAATTTTACTAAAAGGATTCCCACTGGCCATCGCTGTGATCCAGAGGAAAGACCATCAGCCACGTCAACTTGCGACACACTCTCACGTATTGCGCGCGATTTTGTTCATCCGATTGGATAGAAAGCAGCCGATGGTAGTCTTCTCGTGCGGACACGACATAGTCCTTTCGCTCGGCAAACACAGAGTCAAGTCGTTTCTCAAGGGCGTCCAGGTTCATTGGTCTGTGCAATTAATAAATGTGCGGGCGGTGGTTTGAGTTGAAATGCGACTGCGAGACAACGCGCCGCGCAATAGGTTCGAGCTCGAACTTGCTTGGCAAGGATATTAGAATGATCAACACAACCTCACTATTTACGTTGTTTTCGAATATTGAATCCGATATATGGGTCATTGTGGTCATCGTGGCTTGTGGAAGTTTTTGGTTATTCGCTGGAAAAGGAAAGAGAAATAGAGCAGAAACTGGTGTGTCGTACAACGCAAACAACAACACGTCCAATCGAGACATGAGGATCTCTCAAAATAGGCACACACAATAAATGAATAAAAGATTCCCGCTTGCGCCTTGTTTCTTGGCACTTTCCCGATGCCACCGAAGAAACAGCAATATAGACCTGCCCAATTCGAGGCAAATGGCAATGTTGCTGGAAGAGATTTGTATATAAATCAAACTGCCGCAATAATGCCTGAGAAACAAAACTTGCCTTTGTCAATTCATATCCTTGCCGAGGCAGCTCCGGAACCACTTGCAATTAACCAATTGTTTGAGCACATTATCTGTACAGCACCCAATGAAACTTCATTGCCTTTTTACATGGAAATCATCCCACGAAAAAATATGCATATTCAACTGAACGTTTCTGCGATTCATTGGAGTGATTACCTTGACTTTTACGTGTTGTTGCGATCTCCTGTAAACGAAAGAACGGTTACAGATCTCTTTTCTGTTTTCAAGCTTCCACATCTTCAGGCGCAAGCCAGTGGATTCAATGCTGTCTTCACTGTTTGGGCCTTTCAAGCACCAAACAAAGAAATCTATGCCGCCTTCACTGAACGTACTGCTGAATTTCAACAACGCTGGCCAGAGTTCATTGGGCTCTGTAGTAGTCATTATCTCCAGCAGGGAATTCCGAAACAATTGTCAAACGACTTTGTACAAGAATGGAAAATCGAATTTCATGATGTCGCATCCTTGAATTCTGGACAAATCAATCGTCTCTGTACGTTTAAGAAATATGTGGTTGGAATCAAGGATATTGTTGTCAATGTGTGGACGCTCGTCAGCAGCACGATTATTATGCGAACACATTTTCGTTACCATCGCCAGTTAAAAACTATAGTGGATGCGGGGGATATGACAATGACCAGATGGTGCGGTTCTTGTGAACAACAACGGCGAGTCAGATATGATACTCGTGGAACTGGTAGTCAATTGCGATGTCGTGTGTGCCGTAAGTGGACATAGTAGCATAAATTTATTAATTCGTTGTCGATTCTGCACTTTTGTGTTGTTCAAGAGCGTTTTTGATGCCACGCAGGCGGCGGTACAGTGAGTCGCCTTCGAGAGGCGTCAATTCTGATTCGAATTCGCCAAACTTGATGTCGTCGTCCTGCAAATCGGCAACTTTCTGCAGTATACCCTCTATATGGGCTTTTGTCTTCAACACATTCATCAGCTGCAGTGCAACTAACGTGCCAAAATGTTCTTCGTACGCCAGCAATGGGTTGTTTTCCTGTGCATGCAGGTGCTTCACCGCCGCAGCGTTATCGCGATACAACCACAACAGCATTGCCACCGAAGCATTGACAAAGGCGTCGTTGCATGGTGGTCGCTGGCGTTTGGCTGGCTGTTCGTTGCTGGCCAGTCGTTTCCCAAGCAAAGAGGCAAGTTCCTTCTTCTTGGAAATTCGCTTCTCCAGGTCCTGTACCATTTTGCGTTGCTGCTTCTTATTGACGTCTGGTTCCGATCGGGACACGGTGCTTTCAATGGCCGTTATCATTCGCTTTTTCCACTCGACTGGGTCCAGTTCGTGTCGTTTCACGGCACCACTCAGTTCCTGCTGCACGTTGTGTGGCACGCCCTTCCATTCCAGACAACTGCTCTGAAACCAGCTCAAAATCTGACGCATTTGTTGCTGAACAACTGTTTTGTCGACAGAGACAATTTCCGGTGCTGATAGCAGTTTTCTTCGTTGTTCTGGAGCCAATTGCAGAAAGGTATTCACAACGTCAAGCTCCTGTTCAGTTGTGGGCAACAGAGCAATCACCTTCTTCCACATTTTTGGTCACTGAAAGCGAAGAAAACGCGAGCGTAAAAGCATTGCAGAATGCAGTGCTTTTGCGATACCTCGCGCCGCACAATGATTCGAGCTCGAACTTGCTTGGCAAGCAGAACATGTTGGCTGCTCTCACATATATTACAATTGTAATTGCGCTTGGATTTCTTTTAAATTTCAGAGAATCATGGGCTATTTCGCATGTTTCGACATGGAAGAAATACTGGAACTACATACTTGCTCTTTTTCTTTTATTATGCACACCCTTTAACCCGGTGTGGATGTTTATTCTGAAGCGCTTTAATATTAATCAAAACACTAAGCGTTCAGACGAAAAAGACACAGAGGACCCAGAGGATCAAAGAAAACACATGTTTTACAAGCATCCTCGTTTTGAACGTGCTGCTTTTTCGGTTCTAACCATGGCCATATTCACGTACTGTTTCTGGGCGACAGTTTGGTTTTTCACCATTCCTCATGAACTGAAACACTGCCCTGTTAGAATTAATGGTGTCGTTGGTTCAAATTACTCTGTTACTGTAGGACTCGTACCTGGCTTTAATCAACAATTCCCTTGTCTTGTGGGTGTTGAAAACCCAACCTACCACGATGCTTTTGGCGATGAGAGAATACATGGTTATTTTGATGTATATTCCGCGAAATTCCGGTCAACTATACCCGAGCATCGATTGACAGTTACCATTCATCTGGAATGCTTCTCTGTGTTGTATCGGTGCGATGTGGAATACGAGCCTTCGCTGCAAGCACGGGATGAAAAACATGAACTTGTACCAGTGCCTCCTCAAACGCACCAGAATCCAATGATGGCGCTTGTCGTGGGAATATTTGCGTTCGTTCTTCTTTTTGTATTGGTCTTTTTTTGCACAGCGTGCATTTTGGCAATTTTGTTAACCCTCTGTTGCTGCTCGTTGATTGTATAAGAGCACAATGTAGCTAGTTTTACACAAATAAACACCCCAGACAGGCGTCATAGTCTTTAATTCAGACTGATCATTCCCATCCCCGAGACTCGATGCCCTTTTGATAGGCCAAGGCGTTTCTGAGATTGAGATATTCCAAATGGGGTAGATCTTCGGCGGTCAGCTGACGAGCTTCGAACTTTTCCCTGAGCGCGTCACTGACTTGGTACTGTTTCTGAAACTTCTACCAACGCGTCTCGTCAACACCGCAGCCATAACAGCGACGCTCGGCGAAGGAGCAGTAGCGACAAAGTCGATCCGACATGTCGATGCTGGTGATGCTGCAGCTGGCGCAGACCGCTTCAGTACCGGTGGAGAATTTGCGAGTCTTGCAGTTGTCGCAGACGACAGGATCGATTTGCAGCAGCCAGTGCTTGTGCTGGCCTTTGGGGTCGGGGCAAGCGCAGTGGGCATTGACAAATTCAAGCAATTGAGTGGACTTCTTCTTTCTGATTCCATTGCAGCCGGTGCTCAAACAAATGCCACAGTAGGTGACTTCTTCACCGGGAACTTTCGCCTTGGGTACATACCAACTCTTCTTGACGGGAATGCACGTTTTGCCGGGACACAAGTACATAAGGTTTGACTCACTCATGTTTGGAACTGACCTCGCTGCTCAACAACGAAAAAATAACAGAAGACAGCAAATAAAGGGAAAAGGCCACGCGAATATTTAATTGAGCAATGAAGCGATCTCTGCCCTCTCTTTCTTTAGCAATTGCAAGAGTAGCGCGGCTCTCTCATCAAGCCGATCTCGAGTCAGATCTTTGACCAATTCCTCTGAGATGCTGTTGACATAGGAGTAGCAGTCGCCGCAACCAAACACCGCAC
>Ga0207952_1001157_pt1 | contig 12625 bp, 12 predicted proteins | sample SubbioR12Aug_8Ca_FD_184831 | JGI IMG/M metagenome (GOLD analysis project Ga0207952, IMG submission 184831) | Serpentinite rock and fluid subsurface biosphere microbial communities from McLaughlin Reserve, California, USA - CR12Aug_8Ca (SPAdes) | ecosystem: Environmental > Terrestrial > Deep...
CTCATCAGGCCTATTACGACTTGCTGCCAATCGTTAAAAAGGCAGCCTAACCAACAGCAGGGATTTCACTTTAATTTTGGATTCTACTGTTCATACGATTGGGGCCACTTCTGTATTCCACGGCGCCCGTGACATATCTGGCGAGTTCACCGCAGATCTGTAGCCATCCAAAGGTGAGCTGCCACAAATAGCTTGTGTCGAGCTTTGCGGTCGTGAACGACGCGGCTAACGGCACCCTATGGTGCAGATTATCTCGTTGCAATGCCTCGGCGCGGAGAGGATCAGCGTATATCGGGTATGTTGTTGGTATCTTTATGTAGCTGGTTTGATAACTCGACATACCTATCATAAGACAGCATTCTGTCTAATGTTGGCAATGCATTAGTTCGTAGCCATTTGCTTAATTTTTGAAGATTAAATATTTGCACTGCTTCGGCAGCTTTTTGTAAGAGCCCATTTGCTTCACCAAGTGGGTCGTCACAACTGGCGGCATACTGGATGACATCATCAATTAGTGTTAAGCGAAGCATCACAATAGACCAAGCAGTCAGATCAACTTGTCTGGCAAGCTGGATTCCGTTAGTGGTACGAATATCTCCCACTGAAATTTCTGGGATCTCCGGTAATTGTTTTTTTGTCCACCAATAGAGGTGCAAGCCGCTTGTCCAATTACTATTCCGGTTGGCGCAGTTATTCACATAACCTCTCGCGAGACTCATCATTGCGACTTCTGCTCTTGCGCCTTTTAACGTTTTCAGTTGTGCAAGGGATTCGATTTTAGAGCCGAGCTGTCCATAATCGCACACAAGCTCACCTACTGAATCGCCTCTCAATGAATCAACGTCCTTTTTAGCAGAAGATACCTCTCTATTGGCTTCTTCAGAGGTGTATATCTGAACGATAACCGATTTTGAATACTTAGCCTCGTGAATTAGCGATACTTGTTGAGCTCTTTTGAGAGATAAATCCTTCCGCATATGGAGTCCACAAGTTGTTCCATCTGCCGCATTTAGAATTTTCTGGTGTCTCGAGCAATAGCCTACCGAGAGACCTAATGCTCCGTATTGCAAACCGTTGAACCAACAGTTTTGACATGAATGAAGCATTACGATTTCTCGAAAATCAATGAAACGATTTTTTCTGGGTCATCGACTTCTCTAAAATCAAGAAGGTGTTCAGCCCATTGCTCGACATAACGACGCGCTTGCATCACTTCGAAAGCATCATCCCATTTTGCTTTTCCTTTGCCGTTTCCCTTCATAACTGAGAGTAATTCAGAATTACTGATATGGCCTATACCACTGTCCTTTGCTTTTTTGACAAATGTTTTCCAGACTATCCCGCCTTGAGCGAAAAAATCAGCTGCTTCAATATTCTCAGAGGTTGATAAATAGGGTGTTTCGCGACCGGGACCTTCCAGGTAAAGAATGTGCCTAATTAAAGAATCATCGGCACTTGGAACTGGCGGCCGAACACCAGATTTTGAATCCCCTCTTAATAAAGGATCTTTACTAAGTTTCCACTTTTTAGGTGTCGACATGTGAAATTCCATGTGATTTGGAGTGCTAAAATGATTTTGGAAAAGTCATCTTTGGGCACGGACTATATCAAACAAACCTGTACCGCTTCCTTATTTTTACTATCTATAACAGTAAAGAACAGTAAAGGGGTCAGGTCTTGCGATCAAGCATTGCCCAGTACTCAAAGGGCTGTAGGGCAATTAGCGAGCTACTAAATCGTCGTACATCATAACTGCCGAACCGCACCATTTCAAAGCCAAGCGCATCCAATTCGTCCAACAACCGTAACGCCCGCTTAGGATCGCCTCGTAGTTGGGCGGCTAGAAAGCGTTGTTTGGCATCTTCTTCCGCCAAGGCTTGGGTGGATAATTCGAACATCAGTTTGTTGAGGCTGATGTCGCGGACTTTGGCTATGTTTTTCAGCCTTTCGGCCATATCGTCGGGCAATCGAATGGATAAGGTTGTCATGACCTTAATAACCTCAATACTTGCAAAGCCCGGTAGGGTGGGCACGCTTTATGTGCCCACGCGGAATTAAAGCAATGGCCTCTAAATGGTGGGCAGAAAAACATTGCCCACCCTACATTTGCATGAATTTTCTATTCTCCATTCACCAAATCCGCCTAACCCCATAACTATCGAACAACACCGCATTGCTGATCAAGGCAATATTCTCGGCCTGAGCCTGGGCGATCAACATGCGGTCGAAAGGGTCGCGGTGCGGGCCGGGCAGGCTGCCGGCTCGCAAAGCGTGGTCGGTTGTGATGACCAGTGGCGTAAAACCTTGTTCCTTCAAGCAATCCTGGTAGCTATCGACCACGGCTTCGGCACCCGGCAATTTGCCGATACGCACCTTGGTGGCTATTTCCCAGGCCGAAGCGGCGCTAACCAGAACGACATGACTGGGCTCGGCAATCCATTCTTTCGCAATCGGAGACAGTTTCTCGTCGCCGTCCAGCCACCACAACAAAGTATGGGTGTCCAGCAGCGCTTTCATCTATTGCGCCCAGACATCCAATTCGTCGTCCGGTAATGGCTCGAAGAAGGCTTCGGTAACCTGGGCTTGACCTTTCATTGCGCCGAATCGGCGCTGCGGACGGCTTTCGGTGATCGGCACCAGCTTGACCAACGGCAATTTGCCCTTGGCAATGATAACTTCCTCGCCGGCAAATGCTTGTTCGACCAAGCTGGATAAATGCGTTTTGGCGTTATAAAGCGTATAAGTGCTCACAAGCATGCTCCTTGACCAAGTAATTTGACCAAGCCAGTATAGCAAACCCCAGCATCGTGGCAATGCGACTTTTTATTGAGCTGTCATCTGACAAAAATCACCCTCGGCAAGCGCGCCCGCCGGCTCAATTCGCGTCCTTCGCCATCCACAGCTTGCCAGACGACCACATCTTCGGCTTGCTCGTCGACCATGGTCTTGAAGCTGTCGCCGCCGAGTTGCAGATAGGCGACGAGCTCCGCCAAGCCGTGTTTCAAGGGGCGGCTGCGGCAGAGTTTCGGCCAGGGTAATTTGCGGTTTGTCTTGTAGGGCGTGGCGGATGTGATGGGCCAGTTGCGCCTTGTCGATCACCACTTGCGAAAACAAGGCGCCGGCATCGATCTCATCGTCGCCGGCTTCCAGCGCAATGTCGGCGATGCGTTCCCTAACCCGCCGATCCAGGCCGCGAAAATTATGTTCCACTTCGCGAAAATCGGTCAGCAGTTCGCGGGCCAGATGGGTGAATTGCTGGAAGCGAACCTTCAGCGCGGTGTCTCGTCCAGTAGCGGCAGATCGCCGGAACGGATAAGGGCGATGTCGGCGCGGCGCTTGCGCAGTTCGGCGACGCGGGTTTCCGGGTCGGTCTCGCTGCCTTCGCTCATCTGTTTCAACAGCTCGAACAAGGTCAAAAGCCCCGATTCGGTGCCGACGAAGGCGCGTTCGGTCAGAGTGCCCAGTCAGGCGATGGCTTTTTCGGTGGCCGGCGTCAGGTCGAAATAGGGCTCGTCCGAACCCTGACGGTAGAATTTGCGCAGCAGCCCTTGTCGTTGCCCGCCCAGTCATTGAGATATTCCAGCACCCGCTTGGGAAAGGCATCGCCACCCAGGCATTCGCGCAGGCCGGACAGTTCATCCTCCAGCGCCTCGGTCAGAGCGGCCTGAGCAATCAGCCGCTGGTTTGGGGCGACGAAGGCTCGGTGCAGAAAGCTGGCGATCAGCGGCGCATGCGGCGAATTCAGCAGCCGCCAGGCCGGATGGTTTTGTCTGAGCAGATCTAGGGTGGCGTAATCGAGGTTAGTTTTGAGAACCGAAAAGCGGCGAAATTGTCGGTGTCCGGGTAACTCTTAGGATTTGCAGCGCTATCGCTGCCCGAAAACCTAAGTAAAACGCTTGGTTTTCCTTGACGAAAGCGTCTAAAGACAGTAGTTTACACAACCTTTTTTTGTAAAAAGCATTTTCAGGTTTGATTAGTATTTTGAGGACATAAAATTGGAACTCAGCGGCGGACAAATCGTTGTCCAGTGTCTTAAAGACGAAGGCGTCGAATTTATTTTTGGCTATCCGGGTGGCTCGGTTTTGCACATCTATGATGCCATTTTTCATCAAGACGACGTAAAACATATTCTGGTGCGCCACGAGCAAGGCGCCACCCATTCGGCCGACGCCTACGCGCGCGCCACCGGCAAGCCCGGCGTAGTGCTGGTGACCTCCGGTCCCGGCGCCACCAATGCGGTGACCGGCATCGCCACGGCCTATATGGACTCTATCCCGATGGTGATTCTGTCCGGCCAGGTGCCGTCGCCGGTGATAGGCAGCGATGCGTTTCAGGAAGTCGACACTGTCGGCATCACCCGCCCCTGCGTGAAACACAATTTCCTGGTCAAGGACGTCAACGACATCGCCGAAACCATTAAGAAGGCTTTTTATCTGGCGACTACCGGCCGGCCCGGCCCGGTGCTGGTCGATATTCCCAAGGACATCACCGACCCGAATATCAAGGTACCGTATAAGTACCCGAAAAAAGTCCACATGCGTTCTTACAACCCGGTGGTGGTCGGCCATAAAGGCCAGATCAAACGCGCGGTTGAGATATTGCTGGCCGCGCAACGGCCGATGATTTATTCCGGCGGCGGCGTGATTCTGGGCGAAGGCCACAAGGAATTGACCGAGCTGACCCGCATGCTGGGCTACCCCATCACCAACACCTTGATGGGTTTGGGCGGCTATCCGGCCACCGACAAACAGTTCGTCGGCATGTTGGGCATGCACGGCACCTACGAAGCCAACATGGCGATGCACGAAAGCGACGTGATCCTGGCTGTCGGCGCCCGCTTCGACGACCGGGTGACCGGCAAGCTGGCGGAATTCTGCCCGTACGCCAAAATCATCCATATCGATGTCGATCCGTCGTCGATTTCCAAAACCGTGCGCGTCGACATTCCTATCGTCGGCGAAGTCAAACCGGTGCTGGAACAAATGATAGAACTGGTCAAGGAAAGCAAGCTGAAGCCTTCCAAACCGGCCTTGGAAGCCTGGTGGCAATTGATCGAAAGTTGGCGCTCGGTCAACTGTCTGGATTACGACAGAGGCAGCCTGTTCATCAAGCCGCAGTTCGTTATCGAACAACTATACGAAGTGACCAACGGCGATGCCTATGTCACTTCCGACGTGGGCCAGCACCAGATGTATGCGGCCCAGTATTATCATTTCGATAAACCGCGCCGCTGGATCAACTCCGGCGGCCTGGGCACCATGGGCTTCGGTTTGCCGGCGGCGATCGGCGTAAAACTGGCCTTCCCGGATTCGGATGTCGCTTGCGTGACCGGCGAAGCCAGTATCCAGATGTGCATACAGGAGCTGTCCACCGCGCTGCAGTACAACACCCCGGTGAAGATCATCAATCTGAACAACCGCTACATGGGCATGGTCAGGCAATGGCAGGAGTTTTCCTATCAAAGCCGTTACTCGCAGTCGTATATGGATACCATTCCGGAATTCGTCAAACTGGCGGAAGCCTACGGCCATGTCGGCATCCGGGTGGAAAAACCGGCGGATGTGCGCCCTGCCCTGCAAGAAGCCTTCGCCATGAAAGACCGCACGGTATTCCTGGATTTCATTACCGACCGTACCGAAAACGTGTATCCCATGATCGAGGCCGGCAAAGGCCATCACGACATGAAGCTGCGGCTGGCCCCCGGCACGCCGCTGGACAGGGAGTTATCGTAAATGAGACATATCATCTCGATTTTGATTGAAAACGAAGCCGGCGCCCTATCGCGGGTCGCAGGGTTATTTTCCGCGCGCGGCTATAACATCGAATCGCTGACCGTGGCGCCTACCGAGGACGCCAGCCTGTCGCGGATGACCCTGGTTACTCGCGGCAACGATGAAATTATCGAGCAAATCACCAAGCAGTTGAACAAGCTGATCGACGTGGTGAAATTGATCGACCTGGCCGATGCCCCGCATATCGAACGCGAACTGATGCTGGTTAAAATCAAAACCAACCAGGAAACGCGGGAAGAAGTGAAGCGCATGGTGGACATTTTTCGCGGTAAAATCATCGATGTCACCACGGCCAGCTATGTCGTGGAAATGACCGGCCAACCCAGCAAGCTGGATGCGTTTATTCACGGCTTCGAGGAAGACAGCATCATAGAAGTGGTGCGTTCCGGTCCGACCGGCATTTCCCGCGGCGAAAAAGGCTTACACCTTTAACTTAACACCCATTAGAAAACGAGAAAATCTATGCAAGTTTATTACGACAAAGACGCCGACCTGTCGGTCATCAGAGGCAAAAAAGTAGCCATTATCGGTTACGGCTCGCAAGGCCATGCCCACGCCAATAACCTGAAAGACTCCGGTGTTGACGTTGTCGTCGGCCTGCGCGCCAATTCCGCTTCCGTCGCCAAAGCCCAAGCCAGCGGCCTGACCGTGAAAGACGTACCGGAAGCCATTGCCGGTGCCGACGTGGTGATGATTTTGACCCCGGACGAGTTCCAATCCAAACTGTACAAGGAAGAAATCGAGCCCAACATCAAACAAGGCGCGGCCTTGGCATTCGCTCACGGCTTCGCCATTTTGTACAACCAAGTCGTGCCGCGCGCCGATTTAGACGTGATCATGATCGCGCCTAAAGCGCCGGGCCACACCGTACGTTCCGAATTCGTCAAGGGCGGCGGCATTCCCGACTTGATCGCGATTCATCAAGATGCGTCCGGCCAAGCCAAAGCCATTTGCCTGTCTTACGCTTCCGCCATCGGCGGCGGCCGTTCCGGCATCATCGAAACCACTTTCCGCGACGAAACCGAAACCGATCTGTTCGGCGAACAAGCGGTATTGTGCGGCGGCGCGGTGGAACTGGTTAAAGCCGGTTTCGAAACCCTGACCGAAGCCGGCTATCCGCCGGAAATGGCTTACTTCGAGTGCTTGCACGAATTGAAACTGATCGTGGATTTGATGTACGAAGGCGGCATCGCCAACATGAATTACTCAATCTCCAACAACGCGGAATACGGCGAATACGTCACCGGTCCGAAAGTGATCAACGAAGAAAGCCGCTGGGCCATGAAACAGGCGTTGGAAGACATTCAACAAGGCAAATACGCCAAGCAATTCATTCTGGAAGGCCAAACCGGCTACCCTGAAATGACTGCACGTCGCCGCCTGAACGCCGAGCATCCCATCGAAGTCGTCGGCGCCAAACTGCGGGGCATGATGCCTTGGATCAAAGCCAATCAAATCGTCGACAAAAGCAAAAACTAAGCTTTTCGACTAGGCTTAAAGCCCATCTTCACGATGGGCTTTTTTTTGCCCGTAGGATTTCGCGCACCGCATGCTCAAATCGATTTCCCTGAACAGCGCCCTGAGCGCCGCTATGTTATTGCCGGTATTGCTCACGCCGTGCGCGGCCGATTTCATGCAATGGAGCAACAGCGAGATACAATATCTGCACGGCGGCAACTACAACGAACCGTTCAACCCCCATGATGTCGGCCAGTCCATCGTCACCGTGACCCACGCCCACGGCTGGGCCTACGGCCGCAACTTTTTCTTCATGGATACGCTGTTCACCGAGTATGGGCAGTCGCCGCAAACCAACCTGTACGGCGAAGCCTACAGCACCTTCAGCCTGGGTAAACTGCTTGAGCGCGATTTATCCTTCGGCATCTTCAAGGATTTGGGCGCGACCTTCGGCGTCAATCTGGGCGAAAACATGGACAGCCCGCAAAGCGGCTTCCGGGCCTGGCTATACGGCGTCACCGTCGACCTCGATCTGCCCGGCTTCGATTATTTCAACATCGATTTTTTGCGCCAGCGGGTCACGGAAACCGCCGATATCGGCACTTCCTGGCAAATTACCCCGGTGTGGAAACTGCCGTTCGAAATCGCCGGCACTAAATGGAGTTTCGAAGGTTTCGCCGACTTCATCGGCAGCAACCAAACCGCCGCCCGCCAAGCCCTGGCCCAGCCGCAATTACGCCTGGACCTAGGCGATTTCTGGGGCGACGAAAACCGCATGTTCATCGGCATCGAATACCAGTATTGGCACAACAAATACGGCATCAAGGGCTTGCACGATAATGTGCCGCAGGCGTTGGTGTTATGGAAGTTTTGAATCGATTGATGTAGTGGTTATTGTATGACGCGAAATATTGAAAAAATAATATCTGAAGGAAAATTATGAGCCCACTTGATATTGGTAAAGCTTACAATCAAATTACCCATCTTTGGGAAAGCCAAGACTTTAATAGAAACAATGGTATTGATCAGCACAAGAAAGCGATTGCATTTGCAAAAAATAGAGGCAAAGCACTTGATGTTGGTTGCGGCTGTACTGGACGATTTATCGATCTTCTCTTGAGCGAAGGTTTTTCTCCGGAGGGAGTTGATATTTCTGAAGAAATGATTTCGTTGGTCAAAAAAAGACACCCGGAAATAAAATTTCATCAACAAGACATATGTGAATGGGAGATATGCGAGAAATATGACTTCATTACAGCTTGGGATAGCATTTGGCATATACCGCTTAATCAGCAGCATAAAGTATTAACAAAACTGGTCTCGCACCTCAACGCAAACGGAGTATTAATATTCTCTTGTGGCGGCATAGACCAAGAAGACGAGCATACGGATGACTTTATGGGACCAGAGCTTTATTACTCGTCATTAGGCATCAATGGTTTTCTACAATCATTAATCGGCTTGGGCTGTATCTGCAGGCACCTGGAGTATGATCAATATCCGGAATTACACGCTTACCTTATCGTTCAAAAAGCCAGCGTAGCCCGTATGTAACGCAGTGAAATACGGGTTACACCGGATGAAGCGCAGCGTAATCCTGGCATCATTTTGTGAAACGATGTCAATCCTGAAAACTCTTATCCCGTATTCCGCTTAGCTGCATACGGGCTACGCTTTTGATATTTGATTGGCCGCAAACGATTAACGATGAAAAAAATCAATACATTGCAAAGGGCATTAACCGTTTCGGCGCTGGCTGTTTTTTTGGCCGCTTGCTCGCCCCGGCAAACCGTCACCGGCCGCGGGCTCTCAAAACCCGCCATTTCCGAGGTCATTCCCAGCAAGAATCTGTCCGACGTCAAAAACTATTTAACGCCCGAATTCGGCCGTACGCTGGTGGTATTCGATATCGACGACACCTTGCTGACGTCGGAAACCTTTTTCGGCAGCGATCATTGGTACCAATGGCAAGGCACGCTGGATCGCAACGACCCCTACTACGTGCCGTGCAAATTCGATGTCAACGCCATCAATTATGAAACGGAAACCCTGCAAAAGACCGAAACCAATGGCCAGCAAATCGTCAACTCGATTGAGGCCGATAAAATCATACTCACTGCCCGCAGCCCCTATAGCCGAGGCCCGACGCTAAGGGAGCTGAAAAACGCCGGTTATACCTTACCGTTGCCGCTCAACGGCGACCCTAACGGCCTGATGTACGGCTGGCAAGCAAACCCGAACGCCACGGAAGTCGCGGTAAGTTACGACGATGGCGTGTTCATGGTCAGCGGGCAGAATAAGGGCGCGTTATTGCTGGACCTTTTGGCAAAACTCAAACTCGAGTACGACCACATCGTATTGGTCGATGACGGCACCAGGAATATCGACGCGATGCGCGAGGCGCTACGGGAGGCGGGCATCGACTACCACGGTTTGCATTACACGCGCATCGAAAAAAAGTTGCCCGTCGAACAACGGCTGATTGCCGAAGCCAACGCAGCTTGGCAGAGACTACAAAACTACCTTGCGCAAACCTTTCCGCACCGGCTCGAACAACTCCGCCAAAACCAATGCTTTTACTGAACAACCGGCAAACGGTCGAGTAGCCAGCGTAGCCCGTATGTAACGCAATGAAATCGGGGCTATTTTGGCCGGCAATCCCCGGATTCCGCTTCACTGCATCCAGGCCACCACAACCCGTTTCCGCCAAGTTTGCCGGATGGCACGCCAAGCCTTCGGACGAACCCTATATGCCTCGCATTCCTCGTTATTCCAATATTGCGGCATGCGTTTCAAGCGGTTTTTGAGATTCTCCGCTCCGCCGTAACGCCCGCTGGGTGATCGGCCCGCCATTTTGGGTTAATATCCGCGCCAGACATTGCCCAATGGCAAAATGGCCGGACCGCAGCCTCCCCGGCCGCGCCTATTTCCCACCAGCCAACGGTACGGACATGGAAATCGACTATCAATTGCAAGGTTCCGATCTGGAGAACTTGCGCGGACATTTGCTATTGCGCCAGCGCCGACGGACCGGCGGAACGATCCTGCGCCTGGGCGCCTGGGCGTTAATCGGCGCCGCGGTTGCGTTTGCTTGGCGTTGGTACGCGCGGGAAAACGGCAACGGTTACCACTATTTAATCTGGCTATTGCCGGTTGCGCTGTTTTTCGTTGCCTTAATCTGGCTGCCGATTTGGCAACGCTCCCAATACGGGCGGCGCTGGCTGGAACGGTACGCGGGAAACTACCTGCTGAGTCTGACGCCCGCCGGCATGTCCTGCAAGGCACCGGATGGGCGCATGAGTTTTTACGCTTGGCCGGAAATACTCGGTTTCGAAGAGGCCGGTACCGACCTGTATCTTTACCTGCGCCGCGATGTCGCCATCCCCATTCCCCTAAAGGCCCTGGAAGGGGCGGCCCATGCCGGCCGTTTCGCCGCAATGGTGCGCGAATACTGGTCGTCGCACCCGGACAACACAGGCAAAACGCTGCCGGCCATCCCTCCGGCCCAAACCTTTATTCAGGCGTCGGCGCTGGCGGGCAACCTGCTGCAGGCGGCCCGGCTAGCGTTCTTCCTCGATTACCAGCCCGGCTCGTTCCGCGTTTCGCTCGGCCTATTCCTGCAACTGCTGCTGTTGAACCTTTTGTGCATCGGCATTGTGGACTACCTAGACGCCATGCCGGCCCCGGAATTCAATGTCTACGGGCTGGATAAATTCGCCGTCACGACTTTATTGATGCTGGCCGGCGCCGCCTGTATCGGCCATTTAACGCTGCAGCGCGAAAACATGCTGCGGTTGCTGGTGATGATTGCCGCGGCGGAAATCGTCATCCATGCCGTTTACTTTTCCGGCTGGCTGGCCGCCGAACGCTGGTGGCCGGATTTTCCGCGCCTGCTGTTGGGATTATACTTGGCGTCCGTGGTTTGGACTTTGGCGGTAGTGTTCGGAATCCTGCGGCGGCTGTATCCGCAACCCGCGCCTTCCGCCTTACTGCTGCTTAGTATTTACGCTTTATTTACCCTGTCCTTGAACGGATTATTGCCTTCGCAGCGTTTGTATTACCCGGCCGAGGCCGGCGACGGCACTGCCGAATATGAAGCGGCAAACGCATTGAACGAAGAAGATTTGTATTACCGGCAAGCCGGGCTGGTCAATGAGGAATTGGCGGCATTGCGCGCGCAGCGTAAAGGCAAGACGGACCTTTATTTCGTCGGCTTTGCCGGACAAGCGGAGGAACGGGTGTTTTTCAACGACGTCAGCCTGGCCAGAAATTTGTTGGACCGCCGCTTTAACACGGCCGGCCGCTCCGTGGTGTTAGTGAATAATGCCGATACCGCGCACAGCGCGCCGCTGGCCAACCGGCACAACCTGGCCGCCGTGTTGCGGGGCATTGCCGAGCGCATGGATAAAGACGAAGACGCGCTGTTCCTTTACCTGAGTTCCCACGGCGCTCAGGATCACAGCTTGTCCGTCTCGTTTTGGCCGCTACATCCGAACGACCTGAAAGCCGAGGATTTGAAGGCCATGCTGGACGAGGCCGGCATCCGCAACCGGATCATCGTGGTCTCGGCTTGTTATTCGGGCGGATTTCTGGACGTGCTGAAAGACGACAACACGCTGGTGCTAACGGCCTCCAGCCGCGACCACGAGTCTTACGGCTGCGGCGATTTCACCCGATACACCTATTTCGGCGAATCCTACTTCGCCAAGGCGCTGGCGGACGGCGATTCGTTTATTACCGCCTTCGAACGGGCCCGCCAACTGATAGAAGAACGCGAACGGCAAGAGGGTTTGGACGCGTCCGGGCCGCAGATCGATGTGGGCCGCAATATCGCCGGTATCTTGCGGCATTTGGAAGTTGCCCCCGCCCATACGGACGCGCCGGTCCGGCCGGGCTTATTGGCCGCGGAGCCGTACTTCGAGCAGCGCATCCGCCAAGGCCGGCGCTTCGAGCAGGACGCGGCGGCACAGGATTACACGAAAAAACATGTACTGCCCGCCATGAGCGACGCCCTGTCCAAGTCCTTAACCGATTGCTTGGCGCAACCCGGTGCCAGTACCGAAAAATTCACCCTGGTGGCGGACATCCTGCCGGACGGCGGCATAAGCAACGTGGACTATCGGCCCGCGACCAATACCGCCGAGTGTTTCGGCCATGCCTTCCACGGTTTGAGCTTAGCGCCGCTGCCGAACGAGTTGAGCGGCCTGCCGGTTTTTTTCGACCTGATGTTGCACGATTAAGCTTAGGATAGTGCCTGAAAGAAAACTCGATTTTTTCATAATTCTGCCGGCTCACTGATCATAATTCCAACAGTTTTTCTGTATCGGTGAGTCCGTTTTTTCTTTTGAGTAGACTCAATGATGAAAATCAGCTAT
>Ga0207952_1001158_pt1 | contig 12617 bp, 8 predicted proteins | sample SubbioR12Aug_8Ca_FD_184831 | JGI IMG/M metagenome (GOLD analysis project Ga0207952, IMG submission 184831) | Serpentinite rock and fluid subsurface biosphere microbial communities from McLaughlin Reserve, California, USA - CR12Aug_8Ca (SPAdes) | ecosystem: Environmental > Terrestrial > Deep...
GGGGGGGGGGGGGCTGTCTGCCTGTTGGTAACGGGCTTGGCGGCCTTGGGTGTGGTTTATGGTTTGTTGTCACCAGAGGGCTTCGCAGTGGCTAGTTTTGTAGATAAAGTCAGTCTGCTTCTTTTCCTGGCGACGGGCCTGTTGACCTTTGTTTTCATGCAGAGGTACCGCCAGTCACGCGCCAAGGCAGCGGCCTATGATTATGAAGCCGCCACTCGCGCCGAGTGCAGGCAATCCGAGCAGGCCTTGCGGGAGAGCGAAGAGCGCTACCGCCAACTGGTTGAACAGGCGGCCGATGGGATTTTTGTCGTCGATGCTCAGGGGCGTTATCTCGAAGTCAATCCGGCGGGAAGCCAGATGCTGGGTTACAGCCGGGACGAAATTCTGGCGCGGCGGATTGGCGATTTCATTTGCCCCGAGGAAGCCGGGCGTATTGCACAGGAGCTGGGCCATTTGGCCGATGGCACCGTGGTGACTTCCGAATGGCAATTACGGCGCAAGGACGGCTCAGGCTTTTGTGGTGAAGTTGTCGGGCGGCAACTTCCCGATGGACGGCTGCTCGGCTTTCTGCGCGACGTTTCCACATCCCGGCGCCTGGAGGCAGAACGCCAGCAGGAGCGCGCCCTGCTCGATAGCGTCATGGCCGGCACCGACATCATGCTGGTCTATCTTGACCCCCAGTTCAACTTCGTCTGGGTCAATCAGGCCTATGCCGATACCTGCAACATGGCGCGGCAAAGCCTGGTCGGCAAGAATCACTTCGCGCTCTATCCGGATGCCGAGAGTGAAGCCACTTTTCGCCGTGTGCGCGACAGTGGCGAGCCCGAATCCTATAAGGACAAACCATTCGTTTTCCCCGACCAGCCGGCGCGTGGAACCACCTACTGGGACTGGAGTCTCGCACCGGACAAGAATGCCCTGGGTCAGACCGTCGGTCTGGTCTTCAGCTTGCGCGAGACAACGAACTATGTGCGGGCCCAATTCGCCGTGCGTGAAAGCGAGGGGCGCTTCGCTGCCCTGGCGAATGCGGCGCCGGTGTTCATCTGGATGTCCGGGCCGGACGGTACGTGCTCATGGTTTAATCAGCAATGGCTGAACTTCACCGGCCGCACGATGCTGCAGGAGCTCAATAACGGCTGGGTTGAGGGGGTTCATCCGGACGATGTCGAGCACTGTCTCGCGACTTACGAACGCGGCTTTGGCAGCCGCGACGCATTCACGATGGAGTATCGGCTGCGTGCGGCGAGCGGAGAATATCGCTGGCTGAGCGACAAGGCGGCACCGCATTACAGCCTGGATGGCGAATTTTTGGGCTATATCGGTACTTGTAGCGACATTACCGAACGCCTGCTGGCCGAGGACGCGCTGCTCGCCGCTCAAGCCTTCGCCCATGGCACGATCGATGCCATTTCTGCAAGTCTTTGCGTACTCGACAAAACCGGCGAGATATTGGCCGTCAATCAGGCATGGCGCGACTTTTACGATCAGAATCATCCTCAGCCGGAGAACCTGAATTACGCCATCGGCAGCAATTATCTGGCGATCTGCGATGCCGCCTGTTTGCCCATCCCCGCCGGTTCTGAATCAATGGCGACAGGCATCCGCCAGGTGATCGCCGGCGCACGCAGCAAATTTGCCTATGAGTACCCTTGTCACTCCCCTGATCGGGAGCGCTGGTTCGTTGCGACAGTGACCCGTTTCCACGGCGCCAGCGGCAATGTCGTGGTGGCGCATGAGAACGTCACCGAACGCAAGAAAGCCGAGGATGCCGTCAAGGCCGCCACGGCCGAGGCCGAGCAGGCCAATAATGCCAAGTCACGCTTTCTGGCTGCCGCCAGCCACGATCTCCGCCAGCCACTATCGGCCCTCGGTATTTACCTTGGGGTTCTGAAAAACAAGGCGATGCCGGTCGATGCGCCATTGCTGGACAACATGGCGAATTGCCTGGCCAGTCTCAGCGAGCTGCTTACCGATTTGCTCGATATCTCGAAACTCGATGCGGGCGTCGTCACGCCGGTGCCGAGTGAATTTTCAGTCGCCGACCTGCTCGCCAACATGGTGGCCGTGCATGAACCGGAGGCCTTGCTGAAAGGGCTGCGCCTGCGCGCCGTTGCATCCTCCCTGCATGCCCGAACCGACCCGGTTCTGTTCCGGCGAATGATCGGCAACCTGATCGCCAATGCGGTTCGCTACACCGAGTGGGGTGGCGTGGTCATTGGCTGCCGGTGTCACCGAGGCAAGCACTGGATTGAAGTCTGGGATAGCGGTATCGGCATTCCGGAGGACAAGACGGGCGATATTTTCGAGGAATTCAGTCAACTCGATAACGAGGCGCGCAATCGGGGCAGTGGTCTGGGACTTGCCATCGTCGCCAAATCGGCGGCCTTGCTCGGCCTGGAAATCCGCCTTCGCTCCCGACCTGGAAAAGGATCGATGTTCGCGCTGGAGTTGCCGCTGGGGGCACGGGGCAAGATGGCGGTCGAGCCGAAGCACGAACTGCGGCCGCTGCATGTCGCCCTGGTCGATGACAACACCCAGGTTCTGCATGCCATGGTCTGCGCATTCGAGGGTATGGGGGGGCACCAGATAACGGCCGCAACTTCCGGGGCGGCGCTTTTCGCGCAACTTGGCACCCGGTCGCCCGACATTGTGGTTTCCGATTTCCGGCTCGGCCAGGGGCAAACCGGTTTTCAGGTCATCGAGCAGGCGCGAGCCCTTTTCGGCAACGAGCTGCCGGCGCTGCTGATTACCGGCGATACCGATCCGTTGCTCATCCGCAGCATGGCCGACCGGGGCATCATCGTCCAGCACAAGCCGCTGGATATCGAAACCCTGCAGGCATGCATTGCGCAGGCAACGAGCCGGCACAAGTCATGAGCGCTTATTCGTTGCTCATTTTTATTCGCGGTTTATGTCCGATTTTCAGTGCGTTGTGAGGTAATTCACGGAGCGGTTTCGGCTTGCTGCGTAGACTGTACTGGTCAATGTTGTTGCGGTGCGCCAGGAGCCAGTCATGAAAAACCTTACGAAATATACATTTGCCTTGTTGGCTGCCGCGATGGCCGGTCAGGCCAGCGCCGGTATTGTCGTTGATGGAAATATCGATGAATGGCTTTCCAACAAGGCAACCTGGGCGACCTCGAGTGCCTATACCCAGGCGACCGTTGAGGATCAAACCGGCGGTTCGGGCATTCGCTTGAGCCCTGGCTACGGCGGTCAGGCCTACGATGCCGAGGCGCTTTTTGCCAGGATCGAGAGCGGCAAACTGTTTGTCGCACTGGCCACCGGGCACAATCCATTGACCAAGACATCCGGCAATAATTACGGTGCCGGCGATTTTGCCATTGATTTCGGGAAGGATGGTTCATACGAACTGGGCATCAATTTCCGCGTACCGAACGGTACATCGGCAGTCGACAACTTTGGCCAGCATGCCGGGGTATATGCCGTATCTCATTGGTATTACGGACTATGGGACACCGCGGGGAACCAAACATCGACGAGCCCCGATCCCGCTCATCCCACTTCGATCAAGAGCGGTACAAAACTGGGTGATGCGACATTCGCCTATTCAACCACTGCGAAGACAGGCTATGGCAGCTATAACAACGACGGTCATTATTTCTATGAAATGAGCGTTGACCTCGGCGTGCTCAGCGGCGCCGGTTGGGATGGTTCCGCCTTCAACATCCATTGGACGGAAAACTGCGCCAACGACAGCATTCTGGTTGATCCGGAGATGAATGTTCCCGAGCCGGGCTCAATGGCACTGCTCGGCGCCGGCTTGTTTGGCATGATGGGTTTACGGCGGCGCAGCCACCGCCGGTAATGACTGAAGAAGGGGTAAGATAGCCCCGTTGATCTTCCCTTTGAAGCCCCGTTTGCGTAAGCAACCGGGGCTTTTTTCTGACTGTAGTATTACGTTTGCGATGCGGAATACCGGCTAATCGGGACGCATCCAGGGCGGTTTTTCGGGATAATAAAACCGATTGCCGATTCAAGCTGGAAGCACTGGAGGCCACAATGAAACTTCACGACGACCTTGCCAATAACCTGAAACACAAGTCCATCACGCGGCGCCAGGTGCTCTGGCTGCTTGGAGCGAGCGCGGCAGGTATCACGGGATTGTCCGGTTGCGCGACCTCGCCCGTCGGTGGCCGGTCGATTCTGGTCGGGATGACCGAGGAAGAGGAAAAACAGGCCGACAAGCAGGTGTCGCCGCACCAGTTTTCGCAGGATTTCGGGCCGGTGCAGGATGTGGCGCTCAACCAGTATTTGACTGAAGTCGGTCACCGCCTCGATGCCAAAACCCATCGGCCGCAAATGCCCTATTCCTACCGCGTGCTGAATGCCAATTACGTCAATGCCTACACCTTCTCCGGAGGGGCGATGGGCGTGACGCGCGGCATTCTGGTGGACCTGGACGACGAGGCGGAACTGGCAGCGCTGCTCGGTCACGAACTGGGGCATGTCAATGCCCGCCACGCGGCGCAGCGTCAGGGCCAGGCGATGGTGGCGCAGGTGGCGATGACCGGCGTCAATATCGTCGGCAGCGCTGCCGGATTCGGCGGCTTGACCGATCTGGGTACACAGCTTGGCGCCAGTGTGCTGCTTTCCAGCTATTCCCGCGACAACGAACGCGAGGCCGATGCGCTGGGGCAGGAATACATGGTGCGCGCCGGCTATCCGGCGAAGGGCATGGTCGGCCTGCAGCAATTGCTGGTCGAGCAGCAGAAGGAATCGCCGGGCATGTTGCAGACCATGTTCTCGACCCACCCGATGAGCAGCGAGCGGCGCGATACGGCGAAACAGCTGGCCGAAAGCAAATATGCGGCGAGCAATACGCGCGATCTCGGCCGCGAGCGTTTCATGGACAACACGGCCTCACTGCGCCGCATCGAGCCGACCATCGACGCTTGCCAGAAGGGCGAAGTGGCGATGGCCGGCAAGGAGTACGGCCTGGCCGAAGAGCGTTTCCGGACAGCTTTGAACAATACGCCGCGCGACTATGCGGCCAATGTGCTGATGGCGAAGTGCCTGACGGCGCAGGACAAGAATGCGCAGGCGCTGGAGTACGCCCAGGCAGCGACGAAGATTTACCCGCAGGAAGCCCAGGCCCACAAACTGGTCGGCGTGCTGGCGCTCGGCCAGAAAGATCCGGCTGCGGCTTACGAGCATCTCGACCGTTACGACAAATTGCTGCCGGGTGATGCCGGCATCACCTTCCTGAAAGGCATTTCGCTGGAGGGCATGGGCAAGCGGCAGGAGGCAGCGAATCAGTACATGGCTTATCTGAAACGCAGCCAGCAGGGCAAGGCGGCGGAGTATTCGTACAGCCGGCTGAAGAGCTGGGGTTATCTGAAGTAAGCCGGTTTTTTGGGCTTTTTTCCCGGTTGACCGCAGTGCATGTCGGGTGCCGGGTTTGCAGGTGCTGAAGGCTGAGATCGCAAACGGCGCATCGGCGAGTTCTTGAAAGCATTGGACCTGAGCGAAGGGCGGGCGACCGGTATTTCCAAGATTTTCAAGGAAATGGCTGCCAATGGCTCGCCGGAACCCTTGTTTGAAAGCGACGACCGGCGCTGCTCGTTTGTGATTCGCTTGCCGGTACATGCCGAAGCGCAAGCGACTTCGCCCGCAAGCACCATGGAAGTTAGCGCGGAAGTTGCGGCATTGCTGGTCGCCATCGATGGCGAACTTTCCCGGCAGTCTCTTCAGGAGAAGTTGGGCCTGAAACATGCCGAACATTTCCGCAAGACCTACCTGCCCTGGTCGCGAAGGCGATCGAAATGACCTTGCCCGGCACACCGCGCAGCGGCAACCAGCGCCATCGTCTGAGCGTACTCGGACAGCAATGGCGGCAAGCGGCTAAAGGCGGGCAATGAGCGAATCCAGCGAGGTCGAGCAAGAGGTTGCCTGATTGGCGGGAGCGCAAGGAGTGCTTACGCTTGCGCGGTGCCGGCCTGGATTTGCAATCACCCGAATTTCGGCTGTTTTTTCGAGTTGACCGCAGTAACCCGCAGCTTGCGTTTCGAGCGTACGGTAATTAAACCCCGCAAAGCAGTTTTTCAGACGTTGAGGGCTGAATGGCTCCGATGGCTAGGTCTCAAGTGGCCATACTGACTTTGTCATCGTATAGGCCGTTTGACAAATGGCCTGCCTTCGCTCAGCGCCTGGCCTGGGCGAGAAAAGCGCCCAGCTTGCGGCCGTTTTCCTTGGCGCCGCTACTCAGTTTGTCTTTGCCCGGGGCAATGTCGGTGTCCCAACTCCATTGCAGCGCCTTGCAGCAGGCCGCAAAGGCTGGCGGGTTGAGGGCGCGCAGCGCGGCGACGGCGGCCAGCAGGTCGTCACATTTTTGCGCCTCGTCGAGCAGCACGCGGTTGTCCCAGTCGGTGGCGCGGGCCAGGCCGTAGCAGGCGTATTTCAGATCCGGGTAGGGCGTATGGCGCCCTTGTACCCGGAAGGCCATCACGCCTTGGGCGATGCGCGGCAGAGCATAGCGGCCGCGCGGCGGGGTGAGCGCCTGACGGGCGGTGGTCAGGCGGCGCAGTAACTCGGGATCGCCGAGGTCGCGCAGGCCGCGGGCGAGAAACTGGCTGCTCAGCAATTGCCGTAGCTGGTCGGCATCTTTCAGCCGGGGTTTCCCGGCAGCATTTGCCGGCTTGCTTTTCGTTTGCGGCGGAGGATTGCTGACTGTCGGGCCGGCATCGGTCGGCCAAGGCTGCTCCGCACCCGTTGTCGTCGGCGAGGCCGTCGGTTTCACAGCCTGTCCAGCGGGCAATGGTTGTCGACCAGGCCGTCCGGCAGGGCGGGTGGTTGCCGTGCCTCATCGAGTTCAAAGAACTCCAGGCGCAGTTCGATGCGCCGGCTTTCTTCCGGGCTGTTTTTCTGGCTGTTGAACGAGGCGCCGCTGACGATGAACAGTTCTCTGACCTGACGCCGTTCGTCCTCGCTCAGCGGCTCGATGCCGGGCTGCGGGGCGAGCAGTACGCAGAGCACGCGCTCGGAGCGCTGCAGGCTGAGATTGAGGTTGTGCAGGTAATTGCCGCTGGCATCGGCATAGCCGACGACGCTGATCCGTTTCAGCCAGCGGAGGCCGAGCGGGTCGCGGGCGAGGGCGAGGACTTGCGGCGCGAAGCTGCTGAGCAGACGGCTCTGCGCTTCGTTGATTCGGTGGCTGTTGTGTTCGAAGCGGGCGCGCTCGCCGAAATCGATGGCGGTGCCGCGCAGGGTGATGCCGACCTGGCTTTCGGTCAGTTGGCGCAGGCGTTGCAGGAAGGTGGTGATCTCCTGCTGACGGGCCGCTTTCTGTTGTTCGGCTTCGGAAACTTTTTCGGTGACGGCATAGAGCGCGACGGTCAGGGCGATGAGAAAAAGCACCATCAGCGCCGTCATCTGGTCGGCGAAGGAAATCCAGAAGGGGCTTTCGGCCTCGCGATCGGTATTTTTGCGCCCGCTGGCGATGGTTCTGAACAGCGCCATGCCTAGCGCGGCTCGCTGGCCAGCGTGTCGGAAAGCTCCTCGATGGCGCCTTCGAGGGCTTCAACGGCGCTGACGACGCTGCGCTGAAACTGGCCGTTGCCGCGGGTCAGGGTCTTTTCGATATTGTCGGCAAAAGCGGCGTGGGCCTGGCCGAGCACTTCATTGACTTCGAGCAGATAGTCGCCGGCGCGGGTTTCGGCCAGCACCAGCGCGTCGGCGCCGTTTTCCAGACGGCTGACCAGTTCGCTGGTCAGCGCGGCATCGCGGCGGGCGGTTTCGACGGTGCCGCGCAGGTCGGCCACCATCCGGGCAATCGATTCCTGCAGGCGGCCTTGTTCGATCAGCGATTGGCTGGCCGTTTTGGCGGCTTCCGTCATCGCTGCGGCGGCCTGCGCCATGTCGTTGCTGGTGCGGGTGAAGGCTTCGCTGCTGCGTTGCACGTCGCCGCTGGCGCTCTGCAACTGGCCGGCGGCGGACTGGAAGGCGCCTTGGCCGGCTGCCTCCAGCCGGGTGCTGACGCTGCCCAGTTGGGTCGTGACGCCGGCCAGCGACTGGCTGGTTTTGGCGAGCAGGTTTTCGAGGTCGTTTTGGCGTTGACCGAAGGTCTGGTCGAGTTGCTGGCTGAAGCGTTGCAGGGTTTGCGCCAGCGCCTGACCGAGCGTGGCGCCCTGATTGCTGCCCAGCCGTTCGATGGCCAGCGTCATCCGCTGCAGCGGATCGTGCAGCGTGACCGCCATGGTCTGGGCCATGATCTTGCCCAGTTCCTCGCCCAGTTGCTTGGCCAGCGCTTGTTGCTGTTGTACGGCGGCGGCCTGTTGCTGGGCGAGCAGGCCCTCCATGCTCTGGCGCAGCTCGCCGACCAGGGCCTGGTTGAACTGCTTGCCTTGCGCCAGCGCGGCTTCGCTGGCCCGCACCAGCCGCGCCAGATATTCCTCGCCGACACCGCTTTCGAACAGGCTGTCGAGCGCCTGGCAGAGTTCTTCGACCCGCCGGTACAGCCGGGTGCTGAGGAATTTCTCGATCCAGGTAAACAGCATGGCGAGCGTAATGGCCACGGCGGAAATCTCGAAAGCATGGCCGACGCTGAGGATCAGGTCGTGCAGGCTGCTGCGCACGGCTTCGGTATCGCGCGACACCTGAAAACTGCCGAGGCCGACGATCAGCCCGGAGAAGGTGCCGATGATGCCGATGCCGGTCAGGATGCCCGGCAGGTGCTTGTAGAAACCGGTCTTGAGCGGCGTGTCGACCAGCGCCTGCTCGGTGAAGAACTGGCTGGCCATCGCCGTCGTTCGCCACTTTGCTGGGTGGCCGGCTTCGCTGTAGCGGTGCAGCGTCTGGGCAAACTCCCGCCACAGGTGGCGCAGGTGGGGCGTCGCCATGATGTCGCGGCCGAACTGGGCGTGATCGGTCGCCGTGCCTTCGGCCGGCAGGGCGCGCAGTTTGTCGGTGGCGCGGCGCAGTTCGCGGTCGAGTTGCCAGGCGGGGAGGACGAAACGCAGCATGAAGCCGAGAAAAATGGCGGCGAGTGTCGCGCCAATGATCCAGCCGCCGCTGATTTGCCAGAATTGGAGCAGGTCAGTCATGACGAGTATTCAAGAGTTGAGCGTTTTGGGGAGGGGCTGATTGATTCGTCATTCCCGCGAAGGCGGGAATCCATGAGAAACAAGGTGCTGGACCATAAAAGCAACGGCTGGCCCCAGGATTCCCGCCTCGCCCGCCGCGAAGCGGAGTCCCGGGTGTGTCGAGGCCGCGGGAATGACAAAATGGCGTTGACGTTCATTCGCCGAAGCGACGCAGGCCGTCGAGATCCAGCACATGAATGCCGCCGTACTCGCTGCGCACCAGCCCGGCGTCTTCCAGCACCTTCAGCGCCTGATTGGCGCGCTGGCGGGAAACGCCGGCCAGATAGCCGAGTTCTTCCTGCGAAATCTGCAGCAGCCGGTTGGTGCCGGGGTAAAGCACGGGATTGAACAGGGCGGCCAGGCCGCGGGCGATGCGCGCATCGGTGTCGAGCATCCGCTCGTTTTCGATCATGCCGATAAACTGGCCGAGGCGTTCGTTCAACTGGGTAACCAGATAGCGGTTGAAGGGGATGCTGTGGTCGAGCAGCCAGTTGAAGGTGTTGCGGTTCATGAAGGCGACGCGGCTTTCGCGCAGCGCCATGACGTCGTAGCGGCGCACTTCCTTCTTCAGCAGCGAACCTTCGCCGAACCAGGCGCCGGAGCTGATGCCGGTCAGCGAGGTGGTCTTGCCGGTGGTCCAGTGGCTGGCCATCTTGCCCAGGCCGTTGATGATGCCCATCCAGTAATCGACCGGTTCGCCCTTCATGCAAATAAAAGCGCCCGCCGCAAAGCTGCGTTCGCAGGTGCCGGCCAGCGCCTTGAGCATTTCTTCCTCGGTCAGCGACTGGCCCCAGAGGGAGGTACGCAGCAGTTCCTCAACGTTTTTCAATTTATTTCCCGGATTGTCTGCTCGACGACAATTATAAGTCGGCAGCCTGTATAAGCTGGTTGGCACAGTGAGTGATTGCCGTGGTGCACTGCAAGGTTTACGTCACCGGCGGCAATGCCCACAATGCCTCAAACGGATCACAGACTGCGCCACTTCAAAGCGCGGCATAGAGGAGACAAAAGAATGCTCAAGCAGGCGAATTTCGCTTCGCTGGATGGTTTGCATACCTTCCCGCGCTTGCTTTTTCATCACGCCAAAACGCGTCCCGATGCACCGGCCATGCGCGAGAAATATCTCGGCATCTGGCAAACCTGGACCTGGTCGGATGTGGCCGAGCGCGTTCGCGCCCTGGCTTGCGGTCTGGCGGCGCTCGGTTTCAAGCGCGGTGACAATCTGGCGGTGATCGGTGACAACCGGCCGCACCTGTACATGATGATGACGGCGGCCCAGTGTCTGGGCGGGGTGCCGGTGCCGCTCTATCAGGACGCTGTTGCCAACGAGATGCTTTTTGCGCTGCAGGATGCCGGCATTCGTTTCGCCATCGTCGAGGATCAGGAGCAGGTCGACAAGATGCTTGAAATCAAGGATCAGACCGGTGCGCTCGAACACATCATTTACGACGATCCGCGCGGCATGCGCCATTACAACCAGCCCTTCCTGCACGACATCCATGAGTTGATGGAGATGGGGCGGATTCACGAGCGCAATCACCCGCATTTCCTCAATGCCGAAATCGAGCTCGGGCACTACGACGATGTTTCGGTAATGCTTTACACCTCGGGGACCACAGGCAAGCCGAAGGGTGTTTGCCAGACCCACGCGTCTTTTATTTCTGCGGCGCAGGGCGGTGTGCAGGTCGATAACCTGGGGGCGGATGGCGACATTCTTTCCTACCTGCCGATGGCCTGGGTCGGCGATCACCTGTTTTCCTACGCCCAGGCGCTGGTCGCAGGATTCACGATCAATTGTCCGGAATCCGGCGAGACGGTGATGACCGATCTGCGCGAAATCGGCCCGACCTGCTACTTCGCGCCGCCGCGGGTTTTCGAGAGTCTGCTGACGTCGGTGATGATCCGCATGGAAGACGCCGGCCGGATCAAGCAGAAGGTTTTCCACCACTTCATGGCCGTCGCCAAGCGTTGTGGCGCGGATATTCTCGATGGCAAATCCGTTGGCTTCGGGGACCGCTTTCAGTATTGGCTGGGCAATGTGCTGATCTACGCGCCGCTGCGCAATGTGCTGGGCATGAGCCGCATCCGCGTCGCCTACACGGCGGGCGCGGCGATCGGCCCGGACCTCTTCAAGTTCTACCGCTCGATCGGCATCAACCTCAAGCAGTTCTACGGCCAGACCGAAACCTGCGCCTACGTCTGCATCCAGCCGGATGGTCGGATCAAGTTCGATTCCGTCGGTCAACCGGCTCCCGGCGTCGAAATCAGGATTGCCGACAACGGCGAGGTGCTGGTCAAGGGGCCGATGCTGCTCAAGGAATACTACAAGCGGCCGGATGCCACCGCCGAATCGATCAACGCCGACGGCTATTTCATGACCGGCGACGCCGGCTTTCTCGACGAGGACGGCCATCTGAAAATCATCGACCGGGCCAAGGACGTCGGCAAGCTGTCGAACGGCGCGATGTTTGCCCCGAACTACATCGAAAACAAGCTGAAATTCTTCCAGTTCATCAAGGAAGCCGTCTGTTTCGGCCATCAGCGCGACATGGTTTGCGCCTTCGTCAATATCGATGTCGGGGCGGTCGGCAACTGGGCCGAACGGCGCGGCATTTCCTATTCCGGTTACGCCGATCTGGCCGGCAAGCCGGAAGTGCTCGAATTGATTCGCGAATGCGTCGAGCAGATCAATGCCGATCTGGTGAACGACAGCATGGTGGCCGATTCGCAGATCCATCGCTTCCTGGTGCTGCACAAGGAACTTGATCCGGATGATGACGAACTGACCCGGACGCGCAAGGTGCGCCGTAATTTCGTCGCCGAAAAATACAAGGTGCTGATCGATGCGCTGTATTCCGGCAAAACCTCGCAGTTCATCGAGACCGAGGTCAAGTTCGAGGATGGCCGGCGCGGCAAGGTGTCGGCCGACCTGAAGATTGCCGACGCCAAAACTTTCCCGATCGTGAAAAAGGCAGCCTGAGATGAGCAAGAAAATAGGCGACGTCATTCTCGACCTGCAGAACATTTCCCTGCGCTTCGGCGGCGTCAAGGCGCTGACCGATATTTCCTTCAATGTCCGCGAGCACGAAATCCGCGCCATCATCGGCCCCAACGGTGCCGGCAAGAGCTCGATGCTCAATGTCATCAACGGCGTCTATCACCCGCAGGAAGGCAAGATCATGTTCCGCGGGACGGAGCGCAAGAAGATGGAGCCGCACATGGCGGCCCGTCAGAACATTGCGCGCACTTTCCAGAACATTGCGCTGTTCAAGGGCATGACCGTGCTCGACAACATCATGACCGGGCGCATCACCAAGATGAAGGCCAACTTCATCGAGCATGCGTTGTGGTTCGGCCGGGCCAAAAGGGAAGAGCTGGAACACCGCAAGGTGGTCGAGGAGGTAATCGACTTTCTCGAAATCCAGCACATCCGCAAGACGCCAGTCGGCCGCTTGCCCTACGGCCTGCAAAAACGCGTCGAACTGGCCCGGGCGCTGGCCGCCGAGCCGACCATGC
>Ga0207952_1001159_pt1 | contig 12616 bp, 9 predicted proteins | sample SubbioR12Aug_8Ca_FD_184831 | JGI IMG/M metagenome (GOLD analysis project Ga0207952, IMG submission 184831) | Serpentinite rock and fluid subsurface biosphere microbial communities from McLaughlin Reserve, California, USA - CR12Aug_8Ca (SPAdes) | ecosystem: Environmental > Terrestrial > Deep...
GATTGCAGCGATAACACCGAGCAAAATAGCCGGGAAGTAGATTCCTGCCGAGCCGAGCCCCGCTTGCGAAAGATCTACGAGGCCCAAAAATGTGTGGTCAAACTGTGTAATGTCCGAGCCAAGCTCTTTGATGTAGGACATGTTTTTGATCGGCTCGTACGCATACGTCTGCAGAACGTTAGGGTCTTTGATAAGCTTGAGGACCGATTGGTACAGAGCGATAAAGATAGGAATCTGTACGATCAGCGTACCGATGGTAGAAAACGGCTTTACACCGTGCTCTTTGTAGAGTTCCATCTGGAGACGAGCTTCTTTTTGGCGGTCGCCAGCTGCTGCTTTTTTGATCTTTTTCAGCTCGGGCTGAAGCTTGCGCATGGCTTTGGTTTGGTGCAATTGCTTGCGAACAAGCGGCCAAAGCGCCAAACGGATAATAATGGTGAAGATAATGATCGACAGACCAAGGTCGTGGCCAGGAATTGCGGCATAGATGAACTCGAGCAAATTAAATACAGGTCGTTCTATATACGTTTGAAAAAATTCAATCAATTTTATCTCCTACTTGTTGTATCTACTGTAGCACGAGGCTACCAGTGTTTTCTAGTATAAGCCAGCACGCTTGAACAAAGTTTGAACCTGGTTTTTTAGTTCGGTGGATGACATTGATTTGGGACTGTCGTCGAAGACAGACAAAATTATGTCGTATGGCAGCGGCGTGCCCTTTTCGGCCTGCATAATCCGTACGGCCTCGTACAAACGCCGGCGAATTCGGTTGCGGGTCACTGCAAATTTGCTAACCTTTTTGCTAACCACAACTGCTAGACGATAGTCGTCTTGTCTGGCCTTCACAAATTTGAGTGCCAAGCTGCCACTACGCACAGTTTTACCCTTTGAATAGGTATAGTTCAAAGAGCCATGTCCATGGAACCGGTTTTTGCGTGCAATCACACCTATAGTGTAGCTCAAGTTTATGCTGATAAACGAGAGCGTTGTTTGATACGGCGTCGCTTTAGGACGTTACGACCAGCTTTGGACGACATTCTTTTAAGAAAACCGTGTTCTCGTGCTCGGCGCCGAGTTTTTGGTTGAAATGTTCTTTTAGGCATTAGTCTATAGTAACCTTTCTTGGCTTTTTGGGTAACCCCACGTTTTCGTCCTATACGGACCGTGTGGGGTAAAATTAACAATATTAGTCCCCTATATCCTATCAAGTTATCCACGCATCACCAAGCTTTTTCCACAATTTTACCCCTGTAGATTTTGCTTGTGTATAAGTTGCTCTCTGTTTTAGCTATTTTTAAACGAATTTCAATTAATTCACAAACTCTGTGGAAAATTAGGCTTTTTACTGTATAGTTTTCTAATACAAGTGTGTTAGCAGGGACACATCCGAAAACTAATTTGGAGGGAAAACATATCACAGTTATCGATACTGGTAGCCTCTGGCAAGCCGTCCTCGGCGAGATAGAGCTGGGTGTTTCGCATGGAAACTATGTAACGTGGTTCAAAAACACACGTCTACTCCGAATCAATGAAGACTGTGTAGTCGTTGGTGCTCCAAATGTTTTTATAAAGCAACAGCTCGAACGAAAATTTAATGACCTTATAACAGAGACGCTCGCTAAAAATGGCGTAAAGCCAGAGCGAGTGGAGTACAAGATTTTGCCGGCTTCTGCATTGAACCGAAAGGTAGAAGACGATTCGGTTGTTCTAAAAGTAGAGTCTGCAAGAGAAAGTCGCCCAGCACCTGTAAGCTCTAGCTTACGGCACAGTTACCGCTTGGGGCTAAACGAACGCTACACCTTTGAAAGCTTTATTGTTGGTGGCGGCAACGAACTTGCCCATGCGGCATGCCAAGCTATCGCACAAAACCCTGGCACAAAATATAATCCCCTCTTTTTGTATGGTGGTGTCGGGATCGGCAAAACACACCTAATCCAGGCTGTAGGAAACGCAATCCAAGAAAATCGTAAAGACGCCCGAATTGTATATATTTCTACCGAGCAGTTTGTTCAAGAGTTTTTGGACGCTATTCGTTACAAGAAAAACACGGATTTTGCTGGTTACTACCGAAGTGCGGACGTATTGATTGTGGACGATGTCCAGTTTATCGCTGGCAAAGAAAAGACTCAGGAAGAGTTCTTTCACACCTTTAATGCGCTGCATCAGGCAAACAAGCAAATTATCATTAGTAGTGATACTCGACCAAAAGACATCCCTACCCTGACAGACCGGCTTCGCTCTCGTTTTGAGTGGGGTATGGCAATTGATATGCAGGCTCCTGACTTTGAGACCCGTTGTGTGATTTTGCAGACAAAGGCGCAAGCCCATGGATTTGATCTGTCGCAAGATGTGGTTGAGCATTTAGCAGCTTTTGTCCAAAACAACATACGTGAGCTCGAGGGAGCTTTGAACCAGCTTATTGCATTTTGTGAGATGCGAGAGCTCGAGCCGACACTAGAGATTGCTGTAGGGCTACTCGGCAACCAAAAGAGTCGACCAAAGCACATTACCGCTCGTAACATAGTCGAGAAGACCGCTAAATACTTTGGTTTGAGCATGGAGGACATATTGAGCCCAAAGCGAGACAAAGAGATTGTGGTGCCTCGCCAGATCGCTATGTATATTATCCGTAGTGAGCTGCACCTTAGCTTCCCTAAAATAGCTCGAGAACTAGGCCGAAAAGACCACACTACTGCTATTCATTCTGTTGATAAGATCGAAAAAGAGCAGGTTTTTGATAGTGAAGTACGTTCTGCAATCGCAGATATCCGGGAAAAGCTCTATGCATAAGGTATGGAAAAGCTGGGGAGTGGTAGTGGACAACTTTGGATTGGTTCGTTTCTTTTCCCCACAAAGTTTTGGTGACAACATAGGCTGTGGGAAAGGTACCCCACTTTTCCGAGTCCTTCCCGTTGTTTGTGCTACTTCTTTTCCCCACATAAATAGAGTTTTTACCCCTGTTGTTAATTCTTTTTCCTACTTTTCCGCAGGGTTTATAACTAAAACTACTCTATTAAATAAATACTATTCATATTAATAAGGCCTTTGGAGAAACAAAGTGAAATTACAAGTAACACAAGAAAACCTAAACCGAGCATTATCAAATGTTGCTAGAGTTGCTAATAGTCGGAATGCACTACCTATTCTCTCTAATGTACTTATCAAAACCGTAGATAACAGAGTGTGTGTTGCGGCTACTAACCTGAACATTGCAATCACCCACTACATCGGATCAAAAGTTTCAGACAAAGGAGCAATCACAGTACCAGCACGGCTTACACAAGACTTTGTAGGGAGTTTACCAAGTAGTGTAATTGAGTTATCACTTGAAGATACAAAACTACATATATCTACAGAAAAATACCAGTCTACCATCAACGGCACACTAGCAGACGATTACCCAGTTATGCCAACCATCAAGGACGGCCAAGAGTGGTCTCTGCCAGCACAAACTTTGAAGAAAGCTTTTCAACAAGTAATCATTGCTGCGAGTACTGATGAAACACGGCCAATCCTAACCGGTATTTATTTGTACACACAAAACAAAGAGCTTTTTGCAGCAGCCACCGACAGTTACAGGCTTGCTGAAAAGAAGATAATGAGTCTCGACAAAGAAGTAAAACTACTCATACCGGCTTCTTCAATCCAAGACCTACTGCGAGTACTTCCAGATACAGACGAACAGGTAAAGGTTGTGCACGACGAGCAACAAGTACTGTTTTCAACGGGTGATACCGAGCTTGTAACACGCTTAATTGAGGGTAACTACCCAGACTACAAAAAGCTAATACCAGAAAAGTTTGCAGCAAGTGCGTCCCTTAAAAAGTCCGACTTTGTTAACATCACGAAAGTCTCAAGTCTATTTGCCAGAGAAGCTGCTGGCAGTATTACTATTGAGCTTAATAAAGCAAAAGGGCTGATTCAAATTAATTCTATTGCTTCACAGCTTGGCGAAAACACTGCCGAAGCCGAAGCCGAAGTTAGCGGAGACGGAAAGATTACTCTTAATTCTCGCTACATCCTTGATGCACTAAATGTTATTGACGACGAACAGGTGACCATCTCATTTAATGGCAAGCTAGAGCCGTGCGTGATCGCCCCAGCTGGCAACGAAGACTATACCCACGTAGTAATGCCGCTCAAGAGCTAGGCCTGTGAGATAATAAAAGCGTGATTTTTACAGATATACGCTTACAGAACTTTCGCTCGTACAACGATGAGTCTTTTGAGCTTGGCCCAGCAGTAACAATCGTTGTTGGTCCTAATGCTGCTGGCAAAACAAACCTCGTAGAGGCACTCATGTTTGCAGCCAGAGGATCTTCTTACCGATCAAACGACATGGTTATTAGAACAAGTGCAGACTGGGCAAGAATTGATGTTCACACCACCAACAATGAGGTTAGGACAGTTAAGTTCACACCGTCCACCACGTCGTATCAAAAAGACTTTACGGTTGAAGAAAAAGCCTACAAACGCTTACCAGCTGCGCACAAACAGCCTGTTGTGCTTTTTGAGCCCAATGATCTTTTTTTGCTCCATGGAGAACCAGCTTTACGCCGAAAATTTGTAGACACACTACTTGCACAGATATCAGAAGAATATGGTGCAAACCTAAACAAATACAAAAGAGTACTTGCCCAAAGGAACGCTCTTTTAAAAAGAGGAGCAAATAGCACAGATCAACAGCTTTTTGTATGGAATGTCCGACTCGTAGAGCTGGCCACCCAAATTGTGAATAGCCGAATTGATTTAATCGCACAGATCAACAACAGCCTTAGTGAAATATATGGTCTTATTGCAGGTAAACCAACGGAGCTACAAGCAGTTTATGTGAGCAAAACAGACATCAATAACTATGCGAGTAGTCTTATGAAAGGACTAGAGAAAAACCTTGAGCTAGATGGCCTTCGAGGTTTTACTTCACTTGGCCCACACAGGGACGACATGGGTTTTGATTTTGGAGAGAAAGAGCATGCTTCCCAAGCTTCTCGTGGCGAGGCACGCAGTCTTATATTAGCCCTAAAAATAATTGAGCTACGACTGATTGAAGAAAGGTCTGGCAAGAAGCCCCTACTCCTACTCGATGATGTATTTAGCGAATTGGATGGTCTTCGACGAAAGAAGCTAACAAACTATCTTAAAGATCATCAAACTATTATTACGACCACAGACGCAGACATTGTCATGAAAAACTTCTCAAAAGCTGCCCACCTAATTGCGATAACCTAGAAAGCGAACTGAACGGTAGGCTCCTTTGATTTGGGCGCTCGTTCTTGTAACTGTTTTAAAACTTCCGTTTTAACCACTTCTTTTGGAGATGGGCCATTTTTATTCGAGTCGTACTCTAGCTGAACCAAAACACCGGCTCTTGTTTGTGTGACCACGTAGGAGTCGCCGTTAAAGGTGTAGTAAAACGGGAGAGCACCATCAATCCGAGCGCCTTCTTGGTCTTTATCGGTAAGCCGATAATATAGTGTATTTTCCTCGGGTTTATCTTCAGAATTAATACCGAATGTTACAGAACTATGCGTACAGTTGAGTATAGTGATCTCTTCGTAATCACTTTTATATACCAGGTGAGCTCCCCGGTCTTCTACTGAATATCGGTAAATTTTACCTTGCTCAGTATTAAAATAAATAAACTTGCCCGAAGCACAGGCATAGTTAATGTCTTCTGGCACATCGAGGGCAACAAATTTATTGTCAGAAAATTCATATATATTAGTTCTGTTTGGATATTGAGAAAAGAGCACCAAATTGCCATAAGAGCCAACAGACAAACTGCTAATTACGGCATTGTCAGGAATGGTAAAGCTTTGGATTTTGCCGCCAGAAAGAGTGATCGAGAGTAAAGTGCTTTGAAACTCTGAAGCTTCTCTCCTCACATCTTTTTCCTCTGAATTTTCTAAAAAACTATCACTAGACTCTGTGACGTCATCAACTAAAACTACAGAGAGAGTTTTATCAGAGAGAGCAATTAACACATCTTTGCCCTTCCCAAAGCCAGAAAGATACTTATCAAACGATATTTTTTGAGGACTTTTATCGTCCATAGATTTATAAACCAGTACAGACTTTGAGGAAGAATCAAAAACGGCGAAGGAGCCACTTGGAGAAGTAGAAAGATAGTTGTTTTTCAGAGACCCTCCAAAATTATCATTTAGCTTCTTCCCAGGGGAAGCCATACCAGAAGGATCAATATTGTAAGCAGTCAGCGCCTTACTTCTCAGGTGAAGAGAAAGCAGTCCATCCTTATAGGGCTTTATGGCATAAGAAGCTGGCTCCTCAGAAGAATCTGCCTGAACGTTTTCAACTGAAAGCGCTCTAGTTGATAGATCGTTGCCAACCTTGATGAAGCCTTCGTAAGAATCACACGGGAAAAAGATAGTTTGAGCGGCGGCATTAGCAGAACAATCAAAGTTACTTTCCCCCAAAAATTCAGATTGCTTCTGCGGCGAAGCAGATAAACGCACCGTTTTTTTTGAGAATCCACCAAAATCGTATGAATAGAGTGACTCCCTGGCCTTTGAAGTATTTGTGGCAAATATAGTGTAGTGCCCTTTTGGCAGAGCCATCCACTTGGAAGCCCCTTTGTTAAGCGTAAAGGTCTTTTGGCTGCTTTCGTCCTTGTTCATATAAACCGAAAGGTCGTCTGTGCTGTTTTGAAAGATAACCAAAGTGTGAGTAAAGCAAAAAACAACTAACGATAGCAAGCTCAAAGAGAGGATGCCGAACAAAATGTATTTCTTCTCAGATTGCATATCCAAAGTATATCCTAATTGCTGCACCCGCTACTCGGTAATCCCTTAAAGTCAACAGCCTTATTGGCTCCAAGGTCTTTGAAAGCCTTCTGAGGGCACCTCAGTTCGCCATTAACCTTGATTTGCACATGGAGGTGAGGACCAGTGGATGACCCGGTGTTGTCAGAGAGCATTATAAGCTGGCCTGGAGTTACACTATCCCCTGTTTCTACTTTAATACTGCCAGGAGTACCGTGGCAATAACCAATCTCCACATCAGATTGATACTTAATAAATACTCCAAAACCACACCCTCCATTATTCCCAGCGAGTATAACCTTACCTTCTGTCATCGAGAAGACTCTGGTGCGAGAAGGTACGGGGATGTCAGCAGATGCATAGTCGTGGTGGGGTTTTGTAAACCAGTCTTGGTGCTGGTTCCAAAAGCTCTTTTTAACTGGCCAGCTTACACCGTCAACCCCACCGGAATTGGTGCCTTCTGAGCATGCAGGGGAGTCATCAGACGAGGAAGAAGAAGTATCTGTAGAGCCATTTCCATACTTATCGAAGTAATCCTGCGCCTTTGGTAGACGTATATTCATCTCAGCATCACATCCCGATCCAGGGGTGCAAGGTATCTCAAACTTCTCAAGCCAGATACGGGTGGCTTCTGCAACGGAATTTGCATTTTTCAAAGGCTCATACACACTGCTTTTGTAGTTTCCTTCCAGTTCCTTTTTTAGATACTCTAACTGGACGCCGAGATTACTGATGCTTTTCCCTTTTTCCTGTGCAAAGTTTTGCAGAGCAGTTTTTCTGCCCGCATACCACTGTGCTATCCCGTATGCTCCTGATGTTGGGTTTACAGCCTTGGGATTAAAATTACTTTCTTGTTCCATATTTCCCATAACTCCGGCAGCCTGTTTATCGTTCAGTTTAAGTTCTCCGACGAGGTAATTCCAGACCTTTTCTTTGTTATTCCGACCAGGAAGATTGGTGCTGGTGTTTTCTGTAAGACAGCAAGAATCATTATTTTCAATGCTAGTACCGCCAGATAGCTGAGTACCAAGCTCGTCTATTTTGCCTTGGAGCTCGTTCATTTTCAACGCAGTAGCAGCTACACCCACAGAAGCACTAGGCTTCACATCTAGCTTTTTGTGGCTGCCTGGATAAATAGTATATTTAATCTTTCCAGTAAGAGTACCTGTTGCCCCATCGCCTGACCCGCCAAAAGATCTGGCGAGGGCGCTCGATATCTCACTCCATTCAGAGTCTGGGCTGCCCACGCCGTGATTATCGCCGAACACGGCGTAAGATGTTTTGCCCTTGTACTCTACTTTTGCAATATCACCCAAGGATATATCTCTCTTTTGCGCCCATGCTCCGTAAAGAACATAGAAATTTATTTTACTTGCATTTAGAGAAGTGCTGTCATCGTTCAGCTTTCCGTTAGTTCTCAGGTTTGTTTGAGATTGAAATGTGCTTGATCCTCCAGACCCTCCACTACCGTCAGTGTCAATAGTAGCTCGATTTGCGTCGTATGAAACGCCTTTTGCCGCATTTCCAGACCCTCCACCAGATGTCTTTAGGGCGTTTTGTGTGTCGGAGATAATTTTCCTTACCTTATCTTTTGCGTCACCTTGATTCACGTATGTTGCTATAACATATTTTTTCCCCTCGATATCTTTAGTAAGAACCGCCACAGATGAAACCTCGGATGTTCCTCCCCACTTGCTCATTTCTACATCATTCCCAAAGTAATCTTTCCCACCATTTGCTGTAGCTGAGCTTTTAAGAGCATCTTGAGCTGCAGAATACTTACTGCCCGAACCTTTGATGATATTAATTATGCCCATACCGATGTCATCAGATGAGGTTTTATTCCCCCCATTGACTGGGGCAGAGTTATAGAGGTTATTTACTTTTGTGTTTTTGTAGTTTAAGCTTTCAAGCTTGCTATTTATTGCGCTAATTCCTGTTGCTCGGATAATTCTGTTCGCTGCATCGTTATCAGATCGTATGTCCAAAGTTGCCTTTATGTCGCTTGTAGAAATAGGGGCGCCATTTTCAATTGCGACATTCACAAGAATGGGCTTGAGAGTTGATGCAACAACAGCAGGCATCTCAGCTCCCTTATAGTCACCAATTTTTTCACCACTACTGGTATACACCGTTGCGGAGAACCCACCATTGTCTTTTACAATTTTCTCCAGATCTAACTTAGCTGAATCGACTTCTTCTTCGCCGCCACAAACGTTATATTCGTAATAATTAATGTTCTTTTGATAAAGGTTTTTCTGCTCTTTTGATAGAGCGTAAACTGGTGCAGCAGAAGATATAACAACAGAAACAAGAAAAAGGCATACAGAAAAGCTGCAGAAAATCTTTGTTGGAGCTCGTGTTATTGTGTTAAATATTTTCATCTTATTCCTCTAGTGGTGACCAGTGCCAAAATTCAAAAGAGAGTTGCTTGTAACTATACTTTTCTGCGTTTGATTTTAGCCAACTCCATGTCTTGTGTGGAGAGTTATTTGGGCGCTCTCTCCCGTAAGAAGAGCTGCCGCAAGAATTATTGTCTATGTATAGATCCAAGGCAACTCCGAGTTGATGATTTGAATAACCAGGCTTGGCTGCCATTGGTGAACCGATGGCAGCATAAAGTGCTTGTTGATGAGCATTGGTTCGGAATGAACTACATGCTTTTACGATGGGGAGGTCCGCCTGACGCATTGCTTTTGCCATAGCGAGCACTGCACCAGAAACACGAGAATTCACAATTGCTCCACCACTTGCACCAGAAACCCCGTAGCCATTATTGCTCTCCTCTCCCTCGCTAGGCAGGATATTTGCCGGAATTTCACAAATCCTAATCTTTACTTTATTGCCCTGTGTATAGCCATCTTGAATCCCAAGGTCTTTAGTGCCCTCTGCGCAAGCAATATTGTCCGAATCTTTACGTATATCTGCAACATTAACCTCTACTCCTGCAGATTCAGTTGATCCCGCTTGTTGGGTCTGGCTTCCAGTTAGATCTTGGCAAGCTTCTGCACCTTCAGCGTCTTCCGGTTTTGTGTCATCAGCCTCGTAGCATGCCAAGCTTGTCATGGTTAAGCTATCTAAAATGTACATCCTAAACTGCAAATAATCGTCACTTTTATCTGTGCAGTCATCACTTTTAGTGTCTTCAATTGTTGGCGTGCCAGCCTGGAAGGAAGTTACATCATACGAAGATGAGTCCACTTCAACACCAAAACACTTCTTGGCTCGCTCTACATATTCAGGATGGGCAGGCAAGATATTTTTTATCACCTCGCCTGCGCTTTTAAAGGGGTTCTCAACCTTAGCATTATTTAGTTCTGTTTCACTAAATCCGACATCGCTAAACCCATAATCATATGAAGAACCTGCAGCGAGAGCCTTTGGCGTGCTAAGTTTAGAAAAGGCACTTCCAAAAGTCTTAAAGGGCGAGGTTAGGGCAGTCGCAAGTCCTTGAGGGGTAAATGTTTGTGAATCAATTGCTTGCGAGGCAACAGAGCGATAATCGTTGGTATTAAATAAACGATAGGCAATGTTTTTGGTAGACATCTCCTGTTCAGAGTTCATTTCAATGCCCAAGCGCCGCTCAGTACTTTCTTGCTTGGTGAGATCACGACCGCCCATAGAAATTCCTTCCTGGCGAGCCAGAAGTTTGCCACCATAGTTTCCTGTAGCTCCAAGATCTGCCCCGACAGGGATTGGATTTAGTGGACTTCCAGATACCCAGTCAACAAGCTGATTCATGACTACTGGTCCAGCAAAAACCCCAACACCTGTACTGACCACAAAACTTATTGGTCCAGTAAGTAGGCCAATACCCCCTGCGACAATTTTCCCAAGAGTACTACAGGCGCCACCTACTATTTGCTTTACCCCATCTTTATCCAGAAAGCTATCGAAGGGCCCGCCTTGGCCTATGGTCTTGAGGGTATCAGACGGAGGAACACCCCCTTCCTTGCCCAGTTCAGCCCTCGTTGTAGCTGAGCTAGTCCAGCTAGTCTTCTTGCCGCTAGAGTCTTTACCGTTCATTTGTTTTACAAAATACCCAGCTTGAGTCAGGTCAATATCGTGCCCAGACTGAACTTGCGCCCCCACCGCTAAATAATCACCAGCAATCTTCATAGCTGGAGCGATAACCTTCTTTTCTTTTACTTCTTGTGCACCATCATTGACGTCTTTTACTAAACAAAGAAGACCAGTTACAGCCGCAATACCAGCGCCAGCCTTAAAGCCTTTGCTGTTTTGAAGCGCCTCAATCTTGCCTGCTCGCTCGGAGCCTTCAGAACTTCCGGCGTCTTCAAGGTCACCTGCCGCTTCTTGCCTTGTTTGGTCGGCAGTATTTGCATCTGCTTCCTCTGAATCCGGAGTATCTTCTGCTGCATCAACTCCACTTCGAGCAGAAACACCCTCACCATCCCCGGAAATGCTGCTTTTACGGTCTTCCCGCCACTTTTTATAGGCGTCTTCTCCTTTTAGTGCTAGCTTACGATCAAGTTTTTTGATTGGATGCCAGGTAAGCCCAGCTCGCTTGCCCATGACCCGAGCATTTAGAGCAGAAACAGATTTTGAGTAGCCTGCTTTATTCAAAATATACTTTTGGAGTTTCATTGAGCTAAAAAACTTTTCGTCGTTTGAGTTAATGAATACTGTTCCGTCATTGAGGGTTTGAGTTTTAACACCGTATTCCTTGAACTCCCGTTGGATCGCTGCCTCCACACGTTTTGTTGTACGGTCGTAGTCTATCTTCCCCTTGCTATCGTAAGTTCTGTATTGCTCGAGATCTGTCCCAGACAGATTGTCAGGATCAATGATGTAGCCAACTCGGTAACCACTTTTCTCAGTGTAGGCGGTTTGCAGGCCAGACCGATTCATCTTTCTCTCGATTGTATCAGCGTACCTATTGCCCAGAGTCCCAAGCCTAGTGTTTTGTACTCCGGAGCCATCTCGTTGTAGGTGGTATGCATATCGTCCTATTCTTACTACTCGACTGTTTGTCTCGTCCTCTCGTGGCTGTAAGTGAAACTTCTGAAGAAGTTGGGAGAAGTGGACCAACTGCATTGGCCCCTGGACTACGCTTAATCCAAAGATACCTCCTCCACCAATAGCAATAGTTACTGCAACGGCAGCACTTTTCTTGCGAGTCCATTTGCCAACACTAAAACGCTTACTGCTAAAAAAGCTTCCGCTCGTATCTTTATCGTTAAAGCCTCTACCAATTAGAGATTCTTCTTTTGGGTCGACAGCACTCAAATTTCCAGCCGGTTTTCCGTCGCCCTCACCACTCCCGTTAATGGCACGAAGCCCGGAGCGCTCTTGGTGTTCAATATCTTCCGGCGTTACACTTTTTAAATTTCCAGCCGGTTTTCCGTCGCCCGCACCTTCTCCACTAACCAAGCCAAGCTTAGGCCTGATTACTGGTTCTTTATCATCTTGTTCATGGGCTGGATATTGTCTTGGTAGTGCCATAGATTATTTTTTTATGGGGTTAGGTATGGGTTTGGTCCTAGATTTACAGTTCCTTGCCCACCCGCAATTTCTCCAGCTTGCTGAATCTGCCGTACTTGTTCAGGATTTGTGGTAATCAGATTATTCTCTGTTGGACTGGCAGTTATCTGAATATGCACGTGGTTTTGTCCTGCAAAAAACAGTCCTTGCCCCACTGGGAACTGGCTCAAACGCTTTCGCTCTTCACTGGTTAATTTAAAGACGTCGGCCAGCACATCAACAGCCGAAGGTGATTGCTTGAGAAGAATCTGCATAGATGAGTTGGCAACAATTGCCCGACCCATTCGGCTGCCCATAAAGTCTTCTACATCTTGAGTGATGGTGCTAATGCCAAG
>Ga0207952_1001160_pt1 | contig 12615 bp, 14 predicted proteins | sample SubbioR12Aug_8Ca_FD_184831 | JGI IMG/M metagenome (GOLD analysis project Ga0207952, IMG submission 184831) | Serpentinite rock and fluid subsurface biosphere microbial communities from McLaughlin Reserve, California, USA - CR12Aug_8Ca (SPAdes) | ecosystem: Environmental > Terrestrial > Deep...
CTTGCCGATCACCCTGGATCCGATCAGGGCGCAACGACTGGCCCGTATGCAAGGCAAACCACAGATGAACCGCGATCAGCTGATGCGCACCGAAAAATGGCTGCAATTATCAACCCTCATCAACCAGACCTATAACCATGCTTGAAGAAATCAAACACGTCCAGACAACCGCCGATTTGCTGCACAGCGAACAGGAAGTTGAAGCCGCCATCGATAAAATAGCCCGTGAAATCAATATCGCGCTTGCCGACCGCAACCCGCTATTGCTCTGCGTATTGAATGGCGGCATCCCGACCTTCGGTAAATTGCTAACCCGGTTAACTATGCCGTTGACCATAGACTCCATCAACGCCAGCCGTTATCAAAACCAGACCACAGGCGGCAGCATCGACTGGCGGGTTAAACCGAAAACATCACTTAAAAACCGGACAGTTTTGATCGTTGATGACATTCTCGATGAAGGCATTACCTTGTCTGCCATCTATGCCTATTGCCGGGAACAAGGCGCGACAGCCGTCTACAGCGCCGTGTTGGTGGATAAAATTCTCGACCATCAAAAACCGTTAAGCGCCGACTTTGTCGGCCTGACCGTCGAAAACCGCTATTTGTTCGGCTACGGCATGGACTACAAGGGCTATTTACGCAACGCACCGGGCATATACGCCTGCAAGGAATAAACACCATGACTCAACTTGCCATCATCGGCGGCACCGGCTTGACCCAACTGAGCGACTTAACCATCATCAAACGCGAGCAGCTGGACACGCCTTACGGCTCGCCTTCCGCCGAATTGGTGACCGGCGAACTGAACGGCATCCCAGTTATTTTCCTGGCCCGGCACGGCAATCCGCATCGCCTAGCCCCGCACAAAATCAATTACCGGGCTAATATCTGGGGGCTTAAGCAACTCGGCGTCGAACAGATTATCGCGGTCGCCGCAGTCGGTGGCATTACCGGTGAAATGGCGCCTGCGCATATTGCGATCCCCGACCAGATTATCGATTACAGCTATAGTCGCAAGCATACTTTTTTTGAAGACGATGCCGTCACTCACATCGACTTTACCTATCCGTACAATCAAAAACTGCGCTCCCGCTTAATTACTGCCGCTTCCAAAGCCAATATAAAAATCAGCCCGCTAGGCACCTACGGCTGCACCCAAGGCCCGCGCCTGGAAACCGCCGCGGAAATCCAGCGTATGGAAAGAGACGGTTGCGATCTGGTCGGCATGACCGGCATGCCGGAGGCCGCCCTGGCTAAAGAACTTGAGATGGATTATGCCGCAATCAGCGTAGTCGCCAACTGGGCTGCAGGGAAATCGGAAGGTGAAATCACCATGGAAGAAATTGAGCGGCATCTCCATAAAGGCATGGCGAATACCGCTGAATTACTGAAGGCTTTTGTAGGCTAAGGCGTAGGCCGGAAAAGGCCACCCAAGCCGTTTGTCGAAGGGCGCAAGGTGGCATCCGGCGAATCCGCGTGGTGTTTTGCCGGAAACGCCAGTTCTCGCTGTCGCTCAAACAGGCTTATTCCGGCCTATGAACTGTAAAATCCGATAGCTGGAGTCCAAAGCTGGCTTTGGCTGTTCAAAGCGAGCTTTGGACTCCGGCAGCTGAAATCGCAAAACGCTTAATGATGGCAACCCGCGCCATGAATATGCCCATGCGCCGCTTCCTCTTCAGTCGCCGGTCTGACCGCCATAACTTCCACATCAAAGGTTAAAGCCATTCCTGCCAACGAGTGATTGCCGTCGATAGTAATTTCATCACCGTCGATCTTAACGATGGTGACCTCACCTGAGCCTGAACTGACATCGGCATGAAACATCATGCCGACTTCAAGCTCGTCTATGCCTTCAAACATGGCCCGCGGAATGACCTGAATCATCCCATCGTTTTTCTCGCCATAAGCGTCTTTGGGTGCAATGCGCACATTAAACTTGTCGCCGACGGCTTTGCCGAGCAACGCATCTTCCAGACCGGGGATGATGTTTCCCGTGCCGTGCAGATAAACCAACGGCTCATCACCTATCGAACTATCCAGCACTTCGCCGCCATCATTCGTCAACGTATAGTGAATTGAGACAGCCATCTTGTCAGCTACTTGCATGATAAAACCTTTTTCGTAATTTAAAAGGCGGCTATGATAAAGAATTACCGCCTATTTGTCTGGAAAAACATTTCAAGCCGTCGCACACCTACAGGAAATCAATCATGTCGCGCTGGAGACCGCCGCAACCCAAGTCATCCCCTTACATCACTCCGGAAGGTTATCAAGCGCTGGAGATTGAATTAAAAGAGCTGTGGAGCAAACGCAAAGAAGTCACCCTGGCTTTAACCGCAGCGGCAGCAGAAGGCGACCGCTCGGAAAATGCCGAATACATCTACCGCAAAAAAGAATTGCGCGGCATAGACCGGCGCATCCATTATCTGCAAAAACGACTGCCCGATCTTAACATCGTGTCCCAGCCGCCCGACGATCAGGACAGGATTTTTTTTAGCGCCTGGGTGACCTTGGAAAATGAAGCAGGCGAGGAATTGACCTACCGCATCGTCGGGGCTGATGAGCTTGATCCCAAAAAACACTACATCAGCCTCGATTCGCCGCTGGCAAGAGCGCTGCTTAAAAAAACCTTTGGTGATGAAGTCGCCATCAAGAACGAGCTTAAAGAGACTCGCTATACAATCGTTGATATTAATTACCGCAAGAGTTGAGACAGTGCAGCAATCGATTAACGAGAGCGTCATATCTGCCCTAAACAAAGAATTAATATTGCAATAAACAGAACACAATATATAATACGCCGGGTATGGAGAGGTGGCTGAGCGGCCGAAAGCGGCGGTCTTGAAAACCGTTGAGGGTTGATCCCCTCCCAGGGTTCGAATCCCTGCTTCTCCGCCATACAACAAATTGATTTATAACGAAAAATAAATTACATTCCAGTTTCGTTATTTTACATTCCCCCCCGCAAACATATAGCAATTTTCGCATCGCACCAAAACAGCAGCTGAAAAACAACCAGCACTTGCTACCACCGTCACATATCAACGCTGCCTTCGAAAGAAAAAGGCATTCTTCGCGAGCAGAGCTCCAAGCTGCATTTCCCCCACTCCCATCAGAATGAAAAAACGTATATTTTTCCAAGACTGTACCCATTGATTTACAAGGTGTTTCGTTGCCTTCAAAATCGTAAGCTTCCTCCAAAGCAAGATGGAAGCAAACACCCATATATTTTATGGTTTTTTCACGCTAAACCTAGTAAAAAATCAAATTCAATCTATTCTCAATACTTAAGTTTATTTGAGAATTGATGAATGACTATTTACAGCCAATTGATTGCTTGCAGTGACGCACAAAACACTTCAAATAAACCCACAAAGTTTAATATATTTCTGCTGTCGGATGCAGATGCTTTTAATCTTACCGATAACAAGTTGCCAGATAATTGCTTAAAAAATCTTGTTTTTCTTGTTGCCAGAAAGCCCAAAAGATTAATTACACATATTCAGCGCATCTACCATTGTTACCAGAATAATTTACAGGAACAGCTTTTTGCTGCACTGGTTGATTTATTGGTTGTCTTAAATAGACGGGGAAAGGCAATCAGCCAGCGAATGATAGTCGGGGCAAAATCAAAATTGTCCGAAGAGCAATATAAGACACTGAAAAAATGCATGACTGAGGATTTTGATGTTGCACTGCTGACCGGGAATCAATACTCTGTTTTTACCAAAGGCTTGATTGGAACCGGAAATCTGGTTCAACAGATTGAAACACCTGATAAACAGATGCATGACCCGCTAGATCTGGCTCATGATTATATTGAATACAGCCAGCTGGCTGAAGCAAAAAACATCCTGGAAAAAGCCATAATAAATCAACCACAAAGACTGGAGCTGCATCAGTGCTTATTAGAGCTCTATCAAGCGACTCTCGATACTTCGGGATTTACCAAAATGTTTAATATTGTAGCTGATTTAGATGTATCCATACCCAATGACTGGTATACATTGCAGGCGTTTTTTGATGAGCGTGAAAATGAAAGATAACCGCAAAAGCCCTTTAAAAATAGCTCTCCACGGCATGGATGGGCGAACTTATAAAATGATGGTGATGTATCTTCAAGGGCCTTGTAAAGGGGCCGCTATTGTTGTTGAAGACCTGAATGCTGACATCGATATGATCGATGCCGATTCCGTAAAAGCCAAAACGCTGATTGAGCAGAGACTGACTGAATCGACTAGACCGATTATTGCATTATCCCTACAGGAACTGACATTCGAAAATATTCTATATGTAAAAAAACCTGTCAAAACCGACGACCTGCTGTTTGCCTTGAACGAAGCCGGTGCGATGTTGTCGGCAAAGAAAAAACCGAGCAAGCAAGCCAGTTCCTATACGGAAAATACAGCCCCCCGTCAGTCGCAGGACTCAATTGCTAAAACCGAACATCCGTTACCACTAGAAAAAGATCAATTGAAAAAGCAGGCTACAAAAACGGATGAGCAGAAAAAAACATCGAAACATCAAACTGCAATGCAGTTTGATGAAGGAAAATTTGATGCGTATATAGGGTCTATTCCAGGCCTGAATGTAAATGATCCCAAGCAATTTCTCGATGCAGCGTACAACCCTAAAGATTATTTTCAAGGATACGTTCAGTCGGCCTTAATGGTCGCTGAAGCCAAAAAACAGGTGATGCGCTTAAATTCAGGCTGGAAGCCGCTGATTATTTTTCCTCATAACCGTGAAATCTGGCTTGATGCTGATGACAAGCTACTGAGAGCTTTTGCCGGTGTGGCAATGAATAAAATTTCAGGCTCGGGGATGACGCTTACTCCGGCGGAACCAGGTGTAGCATCCCTTGAGGACGACTTAGAAAAGTTTCATGATAAGGACGCTTTTCTGTGGAAGCTTGCTGTGTGGACGTCTAAAGGACGCTATCCAAGTACTTTGGATATTCACAGAACGGTTTTTTTAAAACACTGGCCAAATTTTACTCGCCTAGTCGTCACTCCTCATGCATTAAGAATTTCAGCACTGCTTATGACAGGCCCCAGAACCTTACCTGATATCGCTGAAGTTTTAAACATTAAACCGCAATATGTGTTCGTATTTATCAGCGCAGCTTATGCGCTCGGGTTGATTGGGCAAGCCAAAAGGGAAGCGGATGAAATCGTTCAACCATCAGCTGTCAAAAAAACTGAGCAGCAAGGCTTGTTAAGTAGGATTGTCGGAAAATTGCGCACAAATAAATCATAGAGTTGGAACAATATGAGTCAATACAAAATCATTTTTACCGGCCCGGTAGGTGCGGGTAAAACAACGGCCATCGAATCAATCAGCGATATGCCGCCAGTTAAAACAGATGCTTCTGCCAGCGACATGACCAAGACCAAAAAAGCATCGACAACGGTAGCCATGGACTACGGCATTATGAATCTTGCCGGCGGTGAGAAAATCCATCTTTATGGTACGCCTGGGCAAGAGCGCTTTGATTTTATGTGGGATATCTTGATAACAGGCGGCATAGGCCTGATTTTGCTGCTTGATAATACAAGAGCGGATCCATTTCAGGACATGAAATTCTTTCTGGATTCATTTCAGAAATTTATAGCTGAAACCAATGTAGCCATTGGGGTGACGCAAATGGATCTGAGTAATAAGCCGACTATTAACGATTACCATATTCAGCTGCAAGGGATGGGGATAAAACCGCCGGTATTTTCTGTTGATGCCAGAGTCAAAAATGATGTCTCTCTTTTAGTGCAGTCATTGCTGTATTCTCTGGATCCCGGAATTGAGGAATGAAACATTGAGCGCCTATTCGCTAACAGAAGGACTATACCTGTATCCAACGCCAGCCGGTGCTTATTATGCGACCTGTTCTGCGGAAACCGATAAGCCGCGTCAATTCTTAAGGGCCCTATTAAAACAGCCGCAAACCTGTGCGCTCAATACAGCCAATCTGCAGCAACTGATGAGTCAGGATGACGAACAAAAATGCATGGAATTGCTGCATCACTGCCAGAAACTGGGCTGGATTCAGGGACTTGATGCCGTGCTTCAATATCCGCAGGGCGCATTAGAAGAAATTTTGCCCGAGCTGTTAAGTAATATCTCAGAACATGGCAAAGTGTTATTAGCCGATAGCCAAGGATTCTATCTAGCCAGCAGTGGATTTCCGCATGAAGTTGCCGAAGAGCTATCGGCATTAAGCGCTGAAATTGCAACCGTGCATGAGCGCCGGTCGGGTTTATTGATGAACAACATGGGCTTGGCGAGCCACGCCTGGGCAGTTATTGATGCAACCGGTAATAGCCAGGTTGGATTCTGGCCATTATTTATCGGCAATAATCGCTTTGTTGTTGCCCTGTCAGGAATCCCCCATTTTAACCAGCCGGAATTTGTCTCTCTGGTTTGGGCATTAAGCATACGCTATGCCCCTAAATAGCATCGAATCTAAATTTACTATTACAAGTTTACCCAAAAAAGGAAAATAAAATGCGAGCAGATATGCTGACTTCTATATTAACAGAACTGAATGGTACTTCGGCAGATATACAGGCATCAGGCGTTATATCAACCGATGGACTGATGATGGCATCCGTGTTACCCGCCGGTTTGGATGAAGACAGGGTTGGCGCAATGAGCGCAGCAATGCTCTCCCTAGGAGACAGAACAGCTAAGGAATTGGCGCGAGGTACATTAGAACAGGTGCTGATTAAAGGTGCGTTGGGCTATGTACTGATGTCCTATGCCGGTGACGAAGCGGTGTTAACGGTCATGGCAAAACCTAATGCTAAATTAGGCCTGATTTTTCTGGATGTAAAACGGGCAGCAGAAAGTATTGCTGATTTGTTATAAACCACTTAATTGAGAGGGCAGCAAATGCTTCACGACATGAAACCTGAAGATATAGCCGGAGACTACCAAGAAATCACCCTAAGTTTATTTGGCGATATGACGCGTAAGATTTTATATACCCAAGTTGAAACCCCTTATCCCGATGGCAAACTTATCGTCTCCACAACGGACACCAACGGTGTAATTACCCATGTAAATAAATCCTTTATTGAGATGTCCGGCTACACCGAAGAGGAATTGATCAATACGCCGCATTCAATTCTACGGCATCCGGATATGCCGCCGGCGGCTTTTAAAGACCTGTGGGACACTATACAAAAAGGCAGTAAATGGCAGGGGTTTGTAAAAAATCTGCGTAAGGATGGCGGTTACTATTGGGTCAAGGCAACCGTCATCCCAAATGTCCGGAATGGTAAAGTAACGGGTTATACCTCCGTGCGTCGAAAACCCTCTCGAACCAAAGTTGAAGAATGCATCAAGCTTTATCCGACTTTGTTTTAATCTACACGGAACCTAATCATGTCGAATCAATTTACAATCAGTCCAGATTTTTCCCCTGATCACATTTCCGGCTGGTATATCTTTAATACCTGGCTTCAAAAGCAGACAGGGGAAGCTATCCATTTGGAAATGTATGATAATTTTCATAGTCAGAGAGAGGCAATCAAAAGCGATAAAATCGATTTGATTTATGCCAATCCTTTCGATGCCGCGATGCTGGTGCGTGAAAAAGGCTTTTTACCCCTGGTAAAACCCGTTGGCAAGGCCGATGAAGCTATTATCGCCGTCAACGCCAAAAATACCGTAGAAGACGTGGCTCACTTGTCACCCGGCATTAAAGTTGCTGTCACTGAAGACCCTGATGTCCACTTGATGGGCATGATCATGCTGGAGCCTGGCGATTTGGATGCCGGCAATGTAGAAACAAATATTTATGATACTTATGTTCTGGTTGCAAAACATTTGCTACGTGGGGATGCCGATGTAGGAATTTTCCTGGCTGAAGCATATGATGATCTTTCGAATATGATTAAGAGCCAACTGAAAATTTTGGTTCGCAGCCAGATTAGCGTTATCCATCATTCACTGATGATCGGGCCGAAACTGGCCGGAAAAAGAGCTGAACTTCAAACCCTACTGGTGGAAATGGGCAATGATGCAAAGGGAAAAGGCGTTTTGGAAGGCTTGGGATTTGATGCCTGGATTGGTGTTGAAGATGAAGAGATGGAATTTATGATCGACCTTATGGATACCTTGAATACCCAAACAGGATAGCATCAAAAATAACGGCAACTGATGGTTGAATGTTCTGATTGGACACCTCTTTAGTTTTTTGTTTTATACCATCTAACTTTTTTAAGAGGGGTTGCATTTATTATATGAATTCAAACGGTACGACATTTATTGCGAGTTGCCATACTAAAGCTCCGCTTGCAGTCCAGGTATGCCAATGCGCTGGACGCGCATAGCATTGTCGCCTTCTTCATAAACGAGCAGTTTTCCTTCTGTTTGCCAGAGCCGGAAGGCTAACGCATGGGATAAAACACGAATCGGATAATCGCGGGGCAACTGCTGCAAATAAGGTTGTATGGTCACAAAATCGGTCGCGCCGTACTGTTGCATGATAAAACGAAGGCCGCCGTTGGCAGGGCCGATGTTATAGGCCAACAAACCCAGGAACAGGTCATCGTGCATCTCGGCCAGATAGTATTTTAAGGTGGCGGCAGCGACAAAAGCATTGTGTCGCGGGTTGAGCAGCGAAGGTTTACTCACCGCCAGCCGTTTGCCGACCTGCGCCATGACGGCTTTAGGCGCCTGGGTAATTTGAAACAGGCCATGCCCGCCGTCCAGGCTGTCTCTGGGCAAAAAGGAGGATTCTGTCGCGGCAATGCCTTGCAGAAGATTGGCGTCAATGCCAAATACCTTGGCCGCTTCTGCAATGGCCGGATTATAGACTTCAGCGCGGTTAACCATTTTCAGCAATAGTGCCGGATCATAGCGCCGGTAGGCGGCATAGACCTGATGAGCCAACGTAACCCGGCTGGCTTCCTGCTTGCCGCCGACCAGCATGCGAAAGTGTCCGAACGCCTGGGTAAAATGGTTTTGCATCACAAACCAGCCCATAACCAGCGCAAAGCTGATCGCCAGAACCGGAGCCAATACCGCCACCCTGCCCTGCAACCAACGACGCAGTTTCCACCAGCCTATCAAGAATACCGCCGCCGCAATTATCAAGCCCAATACGCCGATTGCAAACGGCAATAAACTGGTGAAAAAACGGGTACCGGAAAACCAACCGGCCGAATAACCCAGCAGAATCATCACCGCAGAAATCGCAGTTATCGTAAGACCCATCGCTTCAAGGCCGATCATCAGCAATCTGCTTTTTAAGCTGCCAACGCCAACCGGCGGTTTGGGTAGCGTTTTTTTGGGTGTTTTACATGTCGTGCGGGGCTTGGGTTTTGGGGTGGTCTCCAGTTTGGCACTGGCCCGTTTGCGAGGTGCTGCCGGTTTATTCATACGACTGCCATGGATGGTGGAAGTGTCGCGACCGGTACGACTGCATGGATGCAGGAGGTAGAGCAACGCAGGGAGCAGTTGCCGAGGGAACCGGTGCGACCAAACAGGTTATCCAGTTTCGGCAAGGTGTTGTACGCATAAATTTAGAAGGGTTGAAATGATAAAATTATAGCTTGAAAAAAGGATCGTACCGGACTGGATATTACTTTTATGACGAATCAATCTACCGTCAGCACCACTCCATGACCGCAGAGCCAAAACCCTGCCGATCATGCACCGAATAATAATCCAGAAAACGGATAATATCAGCCAACACCGGCTCCCGGTTTTGTGACAGCAACGAGAGTGCGCCCAACAGCTCAACATGATCCAGATCTCCATACACATGCGTTTCCACACAGCCGCCGGCCTGCTGGACTTTACGAGTTAAACTTTCAATGTTCACCTGTTTTACCGTCACATCATTATTCCCGTACAGCAACAACAGCGGCGGCTCCGTACCCTGTACAAAGTTGACCGGCTGCGAGGCCGGATAGTTTTTTACCGGGCCAAAAACCTCTTTTTGATAAGCTTCGGCAAACGGTAAAAAATCGTAAGGCCCGGCTAAACCGATAAAGCCTTTGATGCTTTGGTAAGTTTCCGGCGGCAAATAGTCTTCGTTAAGCGTCAGCATGGCACCTAAATGAGCACCGGCCGAATGCCCCATCAAAAAAATCTTCCCAGGGTCGCCGCCATATTCGGCGATATGCACCTTCACCCATATTACTGACTGGCTGACATCGGCCATGATACTGGCGAATTTTACTTCCGGATGACGCCGGTAATCGGCTATGACCACGGTGTATCCATGCGCAGTCAGCGTCTGGGCAACAAACCGGTAATTTTCCTTGTTGGTCGTTGCACATCCGCCCCAACAGCCGCCGTAAAAAAACACCACCGTAGCACGGCTGGCCTGTTTCCGGGCCGGCAGGTAAAGATCCAGGCGATTCAACGCATGCTCCCCATAAGCCACATCTTCGATGACGGTGTAATCATCAAAATAGGCCAATGCATTAATCGCAAGTAATGTCGAACGGGTGCAGCCGACAAGCGCAAACAGAAAAACAATGCCGACGATGCATCTTGCTCTTTGAAATAAACGCTGTTTGGTCAAAAGAAATCCTCACCAGACTAATTCATGCTTGGCAAAAATAAGCCGACTAACTTTAGCGACCAAGATTCAGCCAGTCAACTTAAGGGCGTTAAGCAGTGATTTTGTATAATACATCGTTCCTACACTCTGCGCAGGAACGATAAAAGTGCGCTTTCCCTATGTAAAAAAGATTATCTGTGGCAAACAAACTCACATCTACTTATAATATGCGGTTAATTTTTGTCTTCTATGAAATACATCCCTGTATTTCACCCTTCGGGCCAGACATTGACTGTTCAAATTCGCTCCATGCGAATTTGTCGGTAACCTTTTAAGTACAGATAAAGCCGGTTTATGCGCGCTGTATGATCAATCGAACTAATCAATCACGAGAACTATGGAACAACACAATCTTACCCTAGGCATCCCCGGCTTTAACTATCCCGACTTATACGATTCTGCGCGTCTGAAAGACTTGCTGAATGTGTTTGATGCGTCGATCGAACGCCATGATTCGCAGCTGCACAGTGAATTCAAGGCTTACCGCCAGAATCAGGGTGAAGGTTTGTCACCGGAGGCCATTTCCGACCTGCTGGTGCGCATGGGGCCTTATGTTGGCCAGTTTGTCGCCAAGGTTTTCAATGTTTCCGAGCAACATCAAGCGCAGGGCGCAAAAATCAAGAATGAAGTCGACACTATTTTTACCTATAAAAACGAAGTGGTCGATAAGCTGGCGTTCTTCTTTAAAGGCCAGGATGCCAGTGACTGGGCTATTCCCACGATCCTGAACCGTTTTGATTTACTGATCGACGCGGGTTTCCCCGAAGCCAATCAGGATGATGACCCCGAACACCGCGTTGCACGGGTCGGCGCGGCTATCGGGCTGCTGTACAGCCATTACAAGCTGGTTGCCAAAGGCAAAGACAGCGATTACGAAAATGCCGACTTGGTCGCCGAGGCTTTGCGCGCCAAACTCGCCGCTCACGAAGAAGCGACAACCGAATTTAACGACATCATCAGCCTGCAAGACCCCGCCGAGTTTATTAACGCGCTGATGGACGTCGTGCTGCGCTGGAGCTTTGTCGCCCAGCAAGACAACGATGTGGTCGCAAACTGGCCGAGCTTCAAGCTCCCTCAAAAACGCGATTTCGACCATTTGGTCGAGCACGAACTGGTCGATCGCGGCGAATTCAAAGCGTGGATGGGCGAACAGGAACACCGCCGCCGCCGGGACGGATTTAAGCTGACCGACCCGCGTTTTAACCAGCGCCAGGTATTGTCCGAAGTCAACCACTGCATTTACTGCCACGAGCGCGACACCGATTCCTGCTCCAAAGGCATGCGCAACAAAAAAACCAATACCTTCAAGGTTGATCCGCTGGGCGTGACCACCATCGGCTGCCCGCTGGATGAAAAAATCTCGGAAATGCATCTGGTCAAACGTAACGGCGACAATATCGGCGCGTTGGCGATAATTATTATCGACAACCCGATGTGTCCGGGCACCGGGCATCGTATCTGCAACGAGTGTATGAAAGGTTGTATCTATCAAAAAACCGATCCTGTCGATATTCCGCAAATTGAAACCAATGTGCTGACCGATGTATTGTTCATGCCCTACGGTTTTGAAATATACAGCCTGCTGACCCGCTGGAATCCGTTAAACGTCAAGCGTCCGTACATGCTGCCGTACAACGGCAAAAACGCACTGGTGGTCGGTCTCGGCCCCGCCGGTTACACGATGAGCCATTACCTGCTCAATGAAGGCTTCGGCGTTGCCGGTATCGACGGCTTAAAACTGGAGCCGCTGCCGGTGGAATTGACCGGCGACAGCAACAACCTGCCCGCTCCGATTGAGAACTTCCAAGACCTGTACGAAGATTTGGATAAACGCATCCTGGCCGGTTTCGGTGGCGTGGCGGAATACGGCATCACCGTGCGTTGGGACAAGAACTTCCTGAAAGTCATTTACCTGACCCTGCAACGGCGCGCGGCATTCCGCGCTTACGGCGGCGTGCGTTTTGGCGGCACCATTACCATTGAAGACGCGTGGAGCATGGGTTTCGACCACATTTGTATCGCCTCGGGCGCCGGTA
>Ga0207952_1001161_pt1 | contig 12596 bp, 13 predicted proteins | sample SubbioR12Aug_8Ca_FD_184831 | JGI IMG/M metagenome (GOLD analysis project Ga0207952, IMG submission 184831) | Serpentinite rock and fluid subsurface biosphere microbial communities from McLaughlin Reserve, California, USA - CR12Aug_8Ca (SPAdes) | ecosystem: Environmental > Terrestrial > Deep...
CGATGGCATTGCTGCCCTCAATCTGGATATCGGCCCCAAGACGCGCCAATTCGTTGGCATGCATGAAGCGGTTTTCGAAAATGGTTTCACGAATGGTTGCCACGCCATCGGCCACGCAGTTGATCGCCATGAACTGGGCCTGCATGTCGGTGGGGAAAGCAGGATAGGGCGCCGTGCGCAGACTGACCGCCTTCAGGCGCTTGGGCGCGACAAGACGAATGGCATCGCGTTCGACGGTGATATCACAACCGGCATCCATCAATTTATCCACCACAGTGTCGAGATAGGCTGCCGATGTCTTGAGCAGGCGAACATCGCCCCCAGTCACCGCTGCAGCACACAGATAAGTCCCTGTTTCGATCCGGTCGGGCATGATCGAATGGGTTGCACCGTGCAGCTTCTCGACCCCCTGAATCCGGATAACGTCGGTCCCTGCACCGGAGATGCGGGCCCCCATGCTGACCAGGCAATTGGCCAGATCAACCACTTCCGGCTCACGCGCCGCATTTTCGATAATGGTTTCACCATCAGCCAGACAGGCGGCCATCATCAGATTTTCAGTCCCCGTGACCGTAACCATGTCGGTACAGATGCGGGCGCCTTTGAGACGCCTCGCCTTGGCATGGACATAGCCGTGCTCGACCGAGATCTCGGCTCCCATCGCCTGCAAGCCTTTGATGTGCTGATCGACAGGCCGCGCCCCGATGGCACAACCGCCGGGCAGCGAGACCCGCGCCTCGCCACAACGGGCGACCAGCGGACCAAGAACGAGAATCGCGGCACGCATGGTCTTAACCATTTCGTAGGAGGCCACCGGATTATTCAGCGCACCGCCATCGAGAACGAGACCATCGTCCCCCTCCCTGACGACACCAACCCCCATGTCCGCCAACAGGCGCAGCATCGTCGAAATATCGTTGAGTTGCGGCACGTTGGTGAAACGCATCGGTTCCCTGGTGAGCAAGGCGGCACAGAGAATGGGCAGCGCTGCATTCTTGGCGCCGGAAATGGCGACTTCGCCGGAAAGCACTGCGCCACCCTGAATCAGTAATTTATCCACGTTGCGCGCTCCATTCTTCCGGGGTAAAGGTCTTGAAGGAAAGGGCGTGCAATTCGCCGGTGGCCAACTTTTCCTTGAGCGTCTGGTAAACATGCTGCTGGCGCTGAACGCGGTTTTTGCCGGCGAATTCGGCGCTCACGACGATAGCCTGGAAATGCTGTCCATCGCCATCGAGGGCGAGGTATTCGCAGGCCATGCCGGCCAGAATAAGTTCTTTGATTTTATCGGGGTGCATCATGGTTTCAGGCTCTTAATTTCCAGCCCCGCTTGAGCAGACTCAGCGTCAGCAGGGATACGGCTGCGAAGCAGCCAAAAACGACTCCAAGGCTGATTTCCGGCGCCACATCAGAGATGCCGAAAAAGCCATAGCGAAAGCCGTCGATCATGTAAAAAACGGGATTGTAATGCGACACTCCCTGCCAAAGTGCAGGCAGGGAGTGAATTGAATAGAAGACACCGGAGAGCATGGTCAACGGCATGATCAGGAAGTTCTGGAAGGCCGCGAGCTGATCGAATTTTTCCGACCAGATGCCGGCAATCATCCCGAGTGCGGCAAACATTGCGCCACCGAGCAAGGCAAAGGCCAACACCCAGAATGGCGCGACAACTGTTATTTCGGCAAACCAGACGGTTGCCAAAAGCACGCCAATACCGACCATCAAACCGCGCGCCAAGGCAGCCAGCACATAGGCCGCGAAGAAGGCACTGTAAGGAATTGGCGGCAGCAGGACAAAAACAATGGAGCCGGTAATTTTTGCCTGGATCAGGCTGGAGGAGGAATTGGCAAAAGCGTTCTGCAAGACCTGCATCATCACCAGACCGGGAACCAAAAAGCTGGTGTAACGCACGCCATGCACCTGAACGTGCTCGTCAAGAACATGGCCGAAGATCATCAAATAAAGCAGCGCGGTCAGCACCGGCGCCCCGACAGTCTGAAAAGCTACTTTCCAGAACCGCAGCAGCTCTTTGTAAAGAAGGGTCCAGAAACCGATCATTGATTCATTGCCCGGACAAAAACATCTTCCAGCGTGCCGCCCGGATGGGTCGCCATCAGGTTAGCCGTAGTATCGAGCGCAACGACACGCCCCTGTTTCATCAAAGCGATCCGGCCGCAAAGCGCCTCGGCCTCCTCCAGGTAATGTGTCGTCAGAATGATGGTATGGCCTTCACTATTCAGGCGGCGCACGAATTGCCACAGCCCCTGACGCAACTCGACATCAACCCCGGCCGTCGGTTCGTCGAGTACGATCACCGGCGGTTTGTGCACCAGCGCCTGGGCTACCAGCACGCGGCGCTTCATGCCGCCCGAGAGACGGCGCATATTCACATTGGCCTTGCTGGTCAGATCGAGGTGATGAAGAATTTCATCGATCCAGTCATCGTTCTTGCGGATACCGAAGTAGCCGGACTGGATCTGCAGGGTTTCTCGGACATTGAAAAATGGATCAAACACCAGTTCCTGCGGCACCACGCCGAGCAGGCGGCGGGTCTCCCGGAAATCCTTGATCACATTGTGCCCCAGCACCTGAAGAGAACCCGAATCCGGCCGGATCAAACCAGCCAGACAGGAAATCAATGTTGTTTTACCGGCACCGTTGGGGCCCAGCAGGCCGAAAAACTCACCTTCTTCGATTTCCAGCGAAACGCCGGCCAGCGCCTGCAACGAACCAAAATGCTTGACGACGTCAACGATCGAAACAGCAGCCATATCGGTCGGCACCCTCAGAGGAGGGGCAACAACTCGGTAATGCCATACAACTCCGCCAGCGAGCGCACGCCCGTTGGAATATGGGCAAATTTGATGGTCGACCGCGACAATGCCGCAGCGCGGAGCCAACCGAGCATCACGGCCAGGGCCGAAGAGTCTGCCTCGGTCACAAGCGAGAAATCAAATATCTGTTCACCGGGCTGCAAAGCAGCACGGCCTGCTTCAAGCAGGCCGTGCGCATTTGCCATTACAAGCGGCACTTTGACGACCAGACACTGCCCCTCAAGCTCGATCATTTTTTTTCCGCTTTAACCAGATTGACTTCCAGCGACTTGTTCTTGGCCGCAACCGTGGCAACCAGGCCATCGATACCGCCGTTGCGAACCTCTTGGGCAAACTGATCGCGGTAGTTGGTGACCAGGCTGATACCGGCCACCGTCATGTCATAAACCTTCCAACCGCTTTCCAGCTTTTCCAGACTGTAATCGAGCTGTACAGCCTTGCTGCCCGGCTGCAACACCTCCGTGCGTACGAGCACATCGGTCTCGCCGGCATTCATCTTAAATGGCTTGTAGACGATTTTCTGGTTCTTGTAGCCGGTCAGCGCATTGGAGTAAGTGCGAACCAAAAGGGTCCTGAATTCTGCGGTCAGTTGCTGTTGCTGCTGTGGTGTCGCTTTCCGCCAATCCTTGCCGAGGGCCAGTGCCGTCATGTGCGGAAAATTAAAATGCGGCAACACCTTCTTGTCGACCAAATCGATGGCCTTTTGGGTATTGCCACTCTGGATATCCCTATCGTTGCGAACAATCTCCAGAACATCTTCAGTGACCTGCTTGATCAATGCATCCGGCGCCTCCTGAGCCTGAACTGCAGCGGCTATCAAGCCCGCAAAAAAGAAGGCAACAATTTTTTTCATCATTGGTTTTTCCGAACGAATTAGTCATCCAGACGTGGCGGACGACCGTCAAAAATCTGATTGCGCCGACGCTGCAGATAAGCGTCGCGAATATAGGCATATTTATCGAGCGCCGCTTCCTCAACCACCTTGTCCGCTGGCAAAAGGCTGGCGCGAATATCGACAAAGCGCAAGGTCAACATACTGTTACGACTGGAAATCGGACGGGCGCGCCAGACGGGGTCGCCATAAGAATCTACGAACCAACCGGCGGTATCACGCAATGTACGAGGCCCGATAACCGGCCAAAAAAGATAGCCGCCATCGCCAACACCCCACACCGCCATGGTCTGGCCAAAATCTTCTTCATGCTTTTCGAGACCCATTTCGCTGGCAACGTCAAACAAACCGAAAATACCGATTGTCGAATTGATCAGCAGACGACCGAGATCAATGCCGGCATCGCCAAACTTGCCTTGCAAGGCATTATTCGAGCCGACCCAGAGATCGCCGACATTACCGAAAAAATTGCCTGTCGCGGCCTTGATCGGCAATGGGGCCACGTTGTCATACCCTTGAGCGATCGGTTTTGCAGCGAACTTGTCGATCACTTCATTAATGGCAAACATGCTGCGATTGAAGCCTTCGTAGGGGTCGTGTTGATTTTCCTCGGCCAGCGCAGCACCGCAGAAGACCAGCACCAAGGCCCCGCCGGCAAGCAGCCTGCGACACCGCGACATTTCGCCGCCCCTACTCATTTTCGTCATTTCGTATCCTGTCCGTCTGCGGCCTTGCTGAAAAGGAACTGACTGATCAGCTTTTCCAGGACGACTGCCGATTGGGTTTTGGTAATCACATCGCCGGCCTTCAACATCTTTTCGTCACCGCCGACATCAAAACCGATGAACTGCTCGCCCAGCAAACCAGCCGTATAAATGGCAGCAAAGGTATCTTTCGGGAACTGATAGCGACCATCGACATTCATTGTCACCACTGCCTCGTAAGTTGCCGGATCGAAGGTGATATCGACAATTCGTCCGACGACAACACCAGCACTTTTGACCGGCCCGCGTACCTTGAGGCCGCCGATATTATCAAACTTGGCCTGCAACACATAAGCATTAGACAGATGTGCCGATGAAAGGTTGCCAACCTTGAGGGCCAGAAACATCACCGCGGCGATACCAATGGCGACGAAGAAGCCGACCCACAGGTCGAGTACGGTACGGTTCATGAAGTTCCCCGGAACATGAACGAAGTCAGAACGAAATCCAGCGCCAGAATGGTCAGCGCCGAGGTCACCACAGTGCGTGTAATCGCCCGTGACACACCTTCGGCGGTCGGTGCCGAATCGTAGCCTTCGAAAACGGCGATCAGCGAAACCGCGATGCCAAAAACAAAACTTTTAATGACACCGTTTACGATGTCATAGCGAAAATCAACCCCAGCCTGCATTTGCGACCAGAAGGCGCCATCATCGACGCCAATAAAAACCACGCCAACCAACCAGCCTCCGATAATGCCCATTGCCGAAAACAGGGCGGCAAGCAGTGGCATCGAAAATACGCCTCCCCAGAAGCGAGGTGCGACAACCCGGGCAATCGGGTCGACCGCCATCATGTCCATCGCCTTTAATTGCTCGGTCGATTTCATCAGACCAATTTCAGCAGTGACCGATGAACCGGCACGCGACGCAAACAAAAGGCCGGCAACAACGGGGCCAAGCTCCCTGGTCAGAGACAAGGCAACCAGAATACCCAGGGCTTCGGTCGAACCATAGCGCTGCAAGGTTTCGTAACCCTGCAAACCAAGCACCATCCCGACAAACAGCCCGGAAACGACAATAATCAGCAGAGACAGCACGCCACTGAAATAGATTTCCCGCAAAGTCAGGGGCAACCGCCGGAAAGATGTAGCGGAATACTTCAGAATGGCAAACAGAAAGCGAGTCGCAAAACCGAGGCGCCAGATACGTTCGACCGCCGCATGACCAAGTTTGCGAATAAGCGCCAGCGGACTAAACACGGTTTACTCCGCGCAAAAATTCCTGTCGTACCGATGGTGCCGGATAGTCAAAATGTACCGGCCCTTCGACTTCGGCATGGACAAACTGGTGGACAAACGGGTCTTTCGAGGCGCGAATCTGATCCGGCGTACCTTCGGCAACAATCCGCCCACTTGAGACGAAATAGATGTAATCGACAATCAGCAGCGACTCCTGAACATCGTGGGTCACCATGATCGAGGTTGCACCGAGGGCATCATTGAGTTTGCGGATCAACTGACCGATGACGCCGAGCGCAATCGGATCAAGGCCGGCAAACGGCTCGTCATACATCATCAGCATCGGATCAAGTGCTACGGCACGGGCCAGCGCCACCCGCCGCGCCATGCCACCCGAGAGTTCAGCTGGCATCAGCCTGTGGGCGCCACGCAGCCCTACTGCTTCCAGCTTCATCAATACGAGGTCGCGAATCATTTCTTCCGACATATCCGTATGCTCGCGCATCGGAAAGGCCACGTTGTCAAATACCGACATATCGGTAAATAAAGCACCAAACTGGAAGAGCATGCCCATCTTGCGCCGCAGGCTGTACAAGTCCTTATGCGACATTTCGCAGACCTGATGCTTCTCAAGACGCACGCGCCCGCCGCTTGGCCGCAGCTGACCACCAATGCAGCGCAGCAAGGTTGTTTTACCGCAACCGGAACCACCCATGATGGCCACAACCTTGCCGCGAGGGATCTTCATGCTGATCCCTTCAAGCACTGGCCGGCCACCATAGTTGAAACGGAGGTCTTCGATATCGACCAGAATGTCGTCGAGCAAAGCGCTTTCCTCAATAAAAGTTCGACGATTTTAGCAGAGTCCCCTCCTAACCCAAGGAAGCGCCAAGGCTATAATCAAACAAAATTTCATATGGAATAGACCGTCTTTTGATTGCTGCCAAGCCGCTTTTACTGATCGTCGATGACGACTCGCTGATTAGCGAGTCGCTTCGTTTCGCCTTCGCACAAGAGCTTGATGTCGTTACCAGTTATTCCCGCCCGCATGCCCTGGCCCTCCTCCGCCAACTCCGGCAAGCGCCCCAAGCCGCCCTGATCGACTTGGGCCTGCCGCCTTTCCCACACCGGCCCGACGAAGGTTTTGCGCTGATCAGCGACCTGCTGGCGCTGTCTCCCGAGATGAAAATCATTGTACTTTCGGGGCAAAACGACGAGGAAAACGCCCGGCATGCCCGCACCTTGGGAGCGGTTGATTTTGTCGGCAAGCCTTGCGACCCGGGCCGGCTCAACGCACTATTCCGGCAAGCGCTGAGTTTCACCGACACAAAACAAGATCAGCCGCCTGCCGGCCTGATTGGCGACAGCCTGCCGGCCAAGCGCCTGCGCCTGCAGCTTGGCCAGTTCGCCGACCTTCCCTTCCCGGTCCTGATCGAAGGCGAGTCGGGTAGCGGCAAGGACATCGTTGCCTGCCATTATCTGCATCGATTGACCAGCCGCCGGGACAAGCCGTTTCTCGCACTTAACTGTGCTGCCATTTCGCCAACACTGCTCGAACCAACGCTGTTCGGTTACGCCAAAGGCGCCTTTACTGGGGCGAGCGCAACCAAAGCCGGCTATTTCGAAGACGCCGACAGCGGTACATTGTTCCTCGATGAGATTGGCGAACTGCCGCTCGACCTGCAGCCCAAACTGCTCCGTGTTCTTGAAAACGGCGAATACCAGCGCGTCGGAGAGACGCAGACCCGCATTTCCCGAGCCCGCATCATCGCCGCAACCAATCGCGATCTGCGTCAGGAAACCCGGGCCGGACGTTTTCGCGCCGATCTTTTTCATCGTTTATCGGTGTTCACCGTAGCAGTCCCGCCGCTACGCGAAATGGGCAGCGACCGCCTGCTGCTTCTCGAGCATTTCAGGAAAATCTATGCCAGCCAGGCGCATCTACAAGCTTTCACCTTGACACCGGATGCAGAGGCGCTTTGGCTGGACTATGCCTTCCCGGGCAATGTTCGCGAACTGCGCAATATCGTTATCCGGCTCACTGCTCGCCATGCCGGCCAAACGGTATCGAGCGATTTGCTGCTGGCTGAATTCGATGCCGCCGACACGGCTGAAAGCCCGCTCTCGGCAGCCATCGGTCTGGTTGCTGACGATCTCGAACAGACCAAACAGTCTGCCCGCAAACATCTGCAAGATGCAGGCTGCCTTAAACTCGATGCCACGCTGGAGCTCTGGGAACGCGGTTACATTGAAGCTGCGATTGAACTCAGCGCCGGCAACATGAGCCAGGCTGCACGCCGGCTCGGCATCAACCGCACCACACTCTACAACCGCCTTGAAGGCTGGAGCCGTCGATGAGCCTTTACCTGAAACACTTCGGACTGCGCGAACCGCCCTTTCGCATCACGCCGCATACCGACTTCTTTTTCTCCGGCGCCAATCGTGGGCCGACCCTGGAAGCGCTCATCTATGCCATCACCCAGGACGAGGGGATCGTCAAGGTCACCGGCGAAGTTGGCAGCGGCAAGACCATGCTCTGTCGTATGTTGCTCGAGCGCCTGCCGGATAATGTCGAAACTCTTTATTTAGCTAACCCCTCATTATCCCGCCAGGAAATTCTCGGTGCCATTGCCGACGAACTCGGCATCCCGACCGACGGCAAGGCCACCCACTCGCTAACTCGCGCCCTGCAGGACGCCCTGATCGAACGTTACGCCGCCGGCAAGCGGGTTGTTGTACTAATTGACGAAGCGCACGCCATGCCGGCTGAATCGCTGGAAGAAATCCGCCTGCTCTCCAACCTGGAGTCGAAAGCCAACAAGCTCCTGCAGATCGCCCTCTTTGCCCAGCCGGAACTGGATGAGCGCCTGGCCGCCAACGATATGCGCCAGCTCCGTGAGCGGATTACCCAGCACTTCAGCCTGACCCCGCTCAAACCAGCGGATGTTGCCAGCTACATCGAATTCCGTCTGCGGGCCGCCGGTTATCATGGCCCGAATCCGTTTAGCGGGCAGGCAGTCAAATTGATTGCTGAAATTTCCGAAGGCCTCTCTCGTCGCATCAACATCCTCGCCGACAAGGCACTGCTCGCCGCCTACTCAAACGGCAGCCACCAGGTGAATGGCGCAGAGGTCTGGAGTGCTGCCCGGGACGCCCGCTTCTCCCCCTTGCAACAAAAAGCCGGTTTCAATTCCAAGCCACTGCTCTGGGGCATCGCCGGCACGACGCTGGCAGCGCTTGTGCTTGGTCTGCTCTTTGGCCTCGGCTCGCACAGCGGCAATTCCAACTCACCGGAAAGCGAAATATCGCCTGCCGCAAAAACGCAGCCAGGCAAGGCAGCCCAACCGGAAGGCATGCGTTCACTTGCGCCAGCCCGTACCGACCCACCGGAGAACATCCGCTTCGGACCACTGACCCGCCAGCATTTTGCCCAATACAAACAATGGGTACAAAATGCGCCGCACCACCATTACTTCATCCAGTTGCTGGCGACCGACGCCAACCATACGGGAGAAATCGAAGGCTTTCTCGCACGGGCCTCCCAGTTGCTCGACCCGATGGAGCTCCGGGCTTATCGCTCCAGCCTCTCGGGTCGCGACCGCGTCGGGGTCATTTATGGTGACTTCCCAAGCCGTGAGGCGGCTGCAGCCGCCATGCAGGCCTTGCCGGAATCGATCAAGGCCGCCCAACCCTTTCCCCGCCAGGTGAGCCGGCTCCGCTAGCAGCAGCACCGGGCAAGCCATTATCTTCGGCAGATTACGTGCTAGCATCTTTATGGTGATCTGCACACCTTGACCACCCCGTTCAAACAAGGCAAGCCCCGTTGAAAACCGGTTTTTTTAGCGTCTTCCTACTTTCCCTGTTGCTAGCCGGCTGCTCAGCCCCGTCACCACGTGAACCGCTGAAGGGTCACATCAATGCCGAAATCGCCCAGCCGGCACCGGTCGGCAACATCCCGGCACCGGTGCAGCAAACACTGGCTTTACCCAAGCCGCGCGCCACACCAAAGGTAGAAACCTACAGCGTCGTCGTCAATAATGTGCAGGTTCGCGACCTGCTTTTCGCCCTCGCCCGCGACGCGAAGGTCAATGTCGACATCCACCCCGGCATTACCGGCGTCGTGACGCTCAACGCCATCGACCAGACCCTGCCGCAATTACTGACCCGGATCTCGAAACAGATCGACATGCGTTTTGAAATGGACGGTCCGAACCTTTCGGTGATGCAGGACTCTCCCTTCCTGAAACATTACAAGGTCGATTACGTCAATATGTCGCGGAATGTCACCGGCACGGTGTCGACCAATACCCAGATTGCCACCGGCACGCAAACCGGCAGTGGGACAAGCGCGGCAAGCAGCCCAGGCGGAGCCAGTGGCAACATTTCAAACACGCGGATCGAGAATGCTTCAAAAAATGAGTTCTGGGAGTCGCTGGAAAAGAACATCAAGGATCTGCTGCGCGAAACCGACAAGGTTTTTCCGGAGGGCTCCAGCGAAACCGTCGTCGAACAAAGCAGTGCACAGAATTCGACAGGTGCGGCAGCCTTGCCGCAGGGCGTGGGCCAGCGTGCGGCACAGGCCATCGCCAATGCCTTGCAGAGCAATCCGACGCCGGGTTCCTCGAGTCAGGCCATCGGCAATTCAGTGGTACGGCGCAGCACCTTCCGCGAGGCGGCATCGGTCATCATGAACTCTGAAAGCGGCGTCATCACCGTCCGCGCAACACAACGTCAGCACGACAAAATTCAGGAGTTTCTCGACCGGGTGATTAACTCTGCCCGCCGCCAAGTACTGATTGAAGCAACGATCGTTGAAGTTACGCTAAAGGATGGCTACGAACAAGGCATCGACTGGACCGCACTAAGCAGCGGCGGGATTGTAAAAATTCTGAACCGGCAGCCCAATGGCCCGGCAAACCTGAGTTACGACAAAAACAACAATCCATCGGCACTCATCAATTTGCTTGAGACCTTTGGAACGACGAAAGTACTCTCAAGCCCAAGGCTATCGGTCTTGAATAATCAGACCGCTTTACTCAAGGTTGTTGAAAATGTCGTTTATTTCAATGTTAAATCAGAGATATCCGGAACGACGGTAGCAGGCGTCACGCCACCAAAAGCATTTACCACTACGCCACAAACCGTCAGCGTAGGTTTGGTTCTCAGCGTTACTCCGCAAGTGAGCGACAACGATTCTGTAACGTTGAACGTCAGGCCTACGATCACCAGTATTGGCGCGATGGTGCCTGATCCCAATCCCGATCTGATAATTTCCAACCTTGTTCCTCAGATTCGAGTTCGTGAAATCGAGTCGGTGATGCGAGTTGCCAGTGGAAATATCGCCATCCTCGGCGGACTGATGGAAGATAAAATTTCTTATCAGAACCAGCGGATTCCAATAATTGGCCAGATACCGATCGCTGGTGAATTGGTCAACAGCCGCAACAACATTGCCCAAAAATCAGAGTTGGTTATTTTCCTGCGCCCCGTCGTCATAAAGGATGCCAGCCTCGACGGCGATTACGCAAAACTGCGCAACCTCCTTCCCGGCGAAAGATTCTTTAGTCAGCCAATGGAAGCCCAGCCCTTCAACAACCTCACGCCAAGTCGCTGAGTCCTGACAATGAGCCTGTTGATGGATGCCCTGAAACGGGCAGAAACGAGTAAACAGGAAGCCGCACGCGCCCTGGCGGGCGGCGAGGCTGGCCCGGCCTTCGGCGAGAAATTGAGCCTTGAGCCGTTGGCTGTCGGGCGCCCGAAAGGAATTATCAACCCCTTACCTGACCTTGCTATCTGCATCGACGCAGTGGATGCCGATCTCGCCGTTGCCTCCCGTCCGGAAGCGCCGCTCCCGCTCCGCGCCGACCCGATACCGCCGCCGAGCGCTGCAGAAAAACAGTCGCCCCAAAATGAACGGGAGGCCATTCGCAATGCCTTTGCTGCAAAGCTGGCTGCCGAGCCATTACCGAAATGGCCGCTTTGGCTAGCATTGGGCGTGCTGCTGACCGCCGCTTTGATGATTGGCGCTTATGTCTGGTATCAGGTGAACAGCATGGGTAGCAACACACTGCGACCGCCGCCGGGTGGTCGCATGCCAGCCACTCCGATGGCACCAACCCCAACAGCCAGCCAGACACTGCCCCGCCTCCCGGTCAACCCGCCCGCGGTTTTTGCACCTTCCAGCCCGTCGCCCCCAGCAAATAACGCCTCCGCGGATGAGGCTCCTCTTTTCTCAGCACGCCCGGCCTATCGACCGGCGCAAACGTCAGCTCAATTTGCGCCAGAGGCTGTCCCGGCCGTACCGATACGCCTCTCGCGCAGCCACCCCGAACCGGATGGCAATCTGCTTCGGGGGCACAGCCACATTGAGAAAAGTGAGCTGGATCTGGCGCGTCGTGACTTTGAACAAGCCTTGCATCGCGACCCGAACAATACCGATGCCCTGCTCGCCCTGGCCGCCATTGCCCAGCGCCAGGGCCGAGTTGCCGATGCCGAGCCTCTCTATCAAAGAGCGATGGTTGCCAACCCTGGCGACCCTGCCGTTCAGGCGGCGGCACTGGGTAGCGCAGCCGCCGGAGCTGCTGACCCGCAGACCACGGAAAGCCGACTGAAAACGCTGCTCGCGGCCCAGCCCGAGTCGGCTGCCCTCAACTTCACGCTAGGCAACCTGTACGCGCGGCAGAGTCGCTGGGCCGAGGCTCAACAGGCGTATTTCAATGCCGTCGCCACCGAGGCCGATCATCCGGATTACCTGTTCAATCTGGCCGTCAGCCTCGACCATATTCGGCAAAGCCGCCCGGCCGCCCAGCACTACCGGCTAGCGCTGGAAGCCGCCGACAAACGTCCGGCCGCGTTTGACCGCGAGCAGGTGAAAAAGCGCCTGGCTGAGCTGCAGCCCGAGCCGCCCCGTTAAACACAATGAACACCGC
>Ga0207952_1001162_pt1 | contig 12580 bp, 11 predicted proteins | sample SubbioR12Aug_8Ca_FD_184831 | JGI IMG/M metagenome (GOLD analysis project Ga0207952, IMG submission 184831) | Serpentinite rock and fluid subsurface biosphere microbial communities from McLaughlin Reserve, California, USA - CR12Aug_8Ca (SPAdes) | ecosystem: Environmental > Terrestrial > Deep...
CGCTTCTTCACTGGCTAACAATACAGCAGCTGCTCCATCATTAATGCCAGAGGCATTTCCAGCAGTTACTGTTCCGTCTTTAATAAAAGCGGGCTTTAATGTTGCCAATTTTTCTAAACTGGTTTTACGAGGATGCTCATCTTTATTAAACCAGCTGACCATACGATCTTCTAGCATTTCAACAGCAACCAATTCATCGTTCCATAAACCAGCTGCTTCTGCATTGAAATATTTTTCTTGAGAATTAAACGCAAATTGATCTTGCGCTTCTCTGCTGATACCCCATGTTTTTGCAACGTTTTCTGCAGTTTCGCCCATCGTATAGGGATGGTACATGGCAGACAATTTTGGATTAATAAAACGCCAACCAAAACTAGAATCATAGGTCTCCACTTTTCTACTCCAAGCCGAATCGGCCTTTGCAGTTACAAATGGAGCCCTAGTCATACTTTCTACTCCTCCTGCAATATACAATAGTCCTTCTCCACATTGTATGGCTCTTGCTGCATCCATAATGGCTTGTAAACCACTGGCACAAAGCCTATTTACGGTGCTCCCAGCAACTGTAGTAGGCAATCCAGCCAAGAGCGCCGCCATTCTAGCTACATTTCGGTTGTCTTCACCCGCTTGGTTGGCCGCTCCTGCAATTACATCTTCGATGGTGGTAGGATCTATACCGGGATGGCGTTCTACCAAGGCCCGAATAACGGTGGCCAATAAATCATCTGGTCTAACTGAACTCAATTTTCCGCCAAAACGCCCAATTGGCGTACGTACTGCGTCTATGATATAGCAAGCTTTACTCATATAGGATGGTTGAGGCTGCAAGATATAAGTTATCTTTGCAGAATGAGTGCCTCTTTACCCAATATTCGCCACCAAAGCCAACAAGATTTGGAGACTTATTTTGAAAGCATTGGCGAAAAGAAATTTAGGATCAAGCAGGTGCAGGAATGGATATGGCAAAAGCACGCCCACAGTTTTGAAGATATGAGTAATCTTAGCAAAGAACTGCGGACTAAAATGGCGGCCGATTTTTCCCTGCCGGCTTTGCGTGTGGACGCAACCCAATATAGTAATGATGGAACCGTTAAAAGTAGATTTAAAACTTTTGATGGCCATTTAGTAGAAGGAGTATTAATTCCAACAGATGATCGAAAAACAGCTTGTGTGTCTTCTCAAATTGGCTGTAGTTTAAGTTGCAAATTTTGTGCAACTGGTTATATGGAACGTAAGCGAAATTTAACTTACGATGAAATTGTAGACCAAGTTGTTTTGATTAACCAACAGAGTGAACAGGTATTCGAAAAAAAGTTAACCAATATTGTATTCATGGGAATGGGCGAACCATTACTCAACTATAATAATGTGTTGAAAGCCATTGAACGCATTTCTGCAAAAGATGGATTGTTCATGAGTCCTAGAAGAATCACCGTTTCTACAGCAGGGGTTGCCAAACAAATTAGAATGCTAGGCGATGATCAAGTGAAGTTTAAATTGGCTTTGTCTTTGCATGCTCCCAATGATGCTAAACGAAATCAAATTATGCCGATTAATGAAACCAATAATATCAAGGTTTTAACGGAGGCATTAAATTATTTTTATAAGAAAACAGGTAACGAAATTACCCTAGAATACATCTTATTTAAAAATCTAAACGACTCTGCAAAAGATGCAGAAGAGTTAACGAAAGTGTTCAGACAAATACCCGCAGACTTGATCAATATTATTGAATACAATAGCATTGATGCATTCAAGTTTACCAAACCAGACGAAGAAGATACCCAAACATTTATGGATATTCTTGCGGCTAATAAAGTGAATGCAAGATTGAGAAGAAGCAGGGGTAAAGATATTGATGCAGCTTGCGGGCAATTGGCTAATAAAGGCTAATTCAACATATACTTAATTTTAAATCCTGTTGTAAAACAGCAAATCAACACCATGCAAAAACGTACAGACAACTTCAGCAAATTTGCCGAAAAGAAAAAAGGCGCTGCCATTAAAGAAGCCTATCGCCAAGAAAAAAGAAAGAACAAAGCAGATGCAAGAGCTGCGGGCGAAGAAATGAGGGCAAGAAAAAAAGCAAAAGCTCGTGGAGAAGAATATATAGATCCAAAGAAAATTGCTGCACCACCAAGAGAATCAGCTCATACTAAATCGGCTCCATCTGACAAACCTACTAGCCGAGCAGGAAGACCAGTAAGCGCAGCAAAAGGACCAGGTAGACCAGCAGCAGCCGGCTCAGTAAAACCCGCAGCAGGATCATATAAAGCATTCAAAAACGAAAAAGGCGGCAGCCAATTCAATAAGGCTGGCAAACCAGCTAAGGCAACTTACCCAGGCAATCCAATGGATGCCGATAAAAAAGATGCCACTACAAGAGAGTCTTTAATCCCCCTTAATAAATATGTGGCGCATTCAGGTGTTTGTGGAAGAAGAGAAGCGGCTGAATTGGTTAAAGAAGGTAAAGTAACCGTGAATGGAGATAAAATTTTTGAACCTGGTTACAAAGTTTCTCAGGCAGATAAAATTTTAGTGAAAGGGAAACCCATTTTTTTACAACGTAATTCGGTCTATATTTTATTGAATAAACCCAAAGATTATTTAACCACTGCAAGCGATCCGCAAGGAAGAAAAACAGTGCTTGATTTAATCAAGGGTGCTACACCAGAAAGAGTATATCCTGTTGGAAGATTGGATAGAAATACTACCGGTGTTTTGTTGTTAACCAACGATGGTGAATTAGCGCAAAAGCTGACTCATCCTTCATTTGAAGTAAAGAAAATTTATGAGGTAACCCTTGACAAACCAGTTACTAAAAAAGATTTAGATTCTATAGTAAGTGGCATCACTTTAGAAGATGGGTTTGTTGCTGCAGATTCTGTTGGATATGCCGATAGCAAAAGTAAGAATGTGGTAGGCATAGAAATTCATAGTGGTAGAAATAGAATCGTACGTAGAATTTTTGAACACTTAGGATACGATGTTAAAGCATTAGATAGAGTAATGTTTGCCAATCTTACCAAGAAAAATGTAGAGAGAAGTAAGTGGCGTTTTTTAAACGATAAAGAAGTGCGTTTACTTAAATTCATGAACAAATCTTTTCTTAGAAAAAACAAGTCAGAAGTAAACGCATGAGCATTGATATCATAGTAGAAACAGCCGATTTTGTTGCAGTAAACAAACCTTCAGGCTTATTGAGTATTCCCGATAGAATGGGCGTAGAAAAGTCTTTAAAAGACCTATTAAAACAACGGTACGGAAATATTTATACGGTCCATCGTTTAGATAGAGATACCAGTGGCATTATCATTTTTGCCAAACACGAAGAATCACATAAAGCCCTCTCCCAACTTTTTGAAAGCAGGGAAATGGAAAAATTTTATCTGGGATTAGTGAATGGTCAAATGATGAACCCGAGTGGAAGCATTGATGCTGCTATTATGGAACATCCTGGGAAAACCACTAAAATGATGACTCATGTAAAAGGCAAACCATCTTTAACTGATTATGAAGTGGTAGAACAATTTAGGTTGTTTTCGTGGGTACGTTTTCAAATACATACAGGAAGAACACACCAAATTAGGGTGCATATGCAGCATATTGGACATAGCATTGTTTGCGATGAAATATACGGAGACGCCAAACCCATTTTGCTCTCTACAATCAAAAAGAATTTTAAATTGGCAAAAGTAGCTGAAGAAGAAAAACCAATTTTGTCAAGATTGGCTTTGCATTCTTTCCAATTGAATTTTACTTACAATGAAATTGCTTATCAATTGGAAGCACCATTGCCAAAGGACCTTAGAGCAGTGTTACAACAATTAAAAAAATGGAAAGGGTAATGGTTATTGTTTAAATACTTTGCCACCTTTCATTACAAATTGTACCCGGCTCATACTGCTGACATCTTGTTGAGGATTACCTTCTACAGCAATAATATCGGCCATTTTTCCCTTTTCAATACTTCCAATGCTGTCGTCTCCTAATAAGTCGGCAGCATTCACGGTTGCACATTTAATGGCTTCTAAAATAGGCATACCCACTTCGGTCATGTATTGAAATTCCATCCAATTTTTTCCATGTGCATATACACCTGCATCGGTACCAAATGCAATTTTTACCCCTTTCTTATAAGCTTTTGCAAAAGTGCCCTGAATAAAGTTTCCTATTACTAAAGCTTTGGCTTTTACAATATCCGGATAGTAGCCAGGTTTTTTGGCAGAGTCTGCAGTTGATTTACCTGCTACAATAGTAGGTACTAAATAAGTCCCTTTTTCTTTCATTAAATCCATTACTTCTTCAGACATATAACTACCATGTTCAATGGAATGTACTCCACCTAAAACGGCTCTTTTCATACCTTCTGCACCATGTGCATGCGCAGCCACTTTAAAGCCATAATCATTGGCAGTTTGAACTATTGCTTTTATTTCTTCAATGCTAAATTGAGCCCCACTGCCATCTTTGGCCATACTTAATACACCGCCAGTTGCGGTAATTTTAATTAGGTCTGCTCCATCTTTATACCGTTGACGTACTGCTTTTGCGGCGTCTTCGACACTATTTACTACTCCGTCTCTTGGACCAGGATCACCCATTAAATCTTTTCTATAATTATTGGTGGGATCAGCATGCCCTCCAGTGGAAGCCAAAGATTTTCCAGCAGTATACACACGAGGTCCAACAACCCAACCTTTATTGATGGCATTTCTTAATGCAATATTTACATTGGTGCCCCCTAAATCTCTAACTGCAGTAAATCCACTCATTAAGGTTTTTTCAGCAAACATGACCGATTGAAATGCATAATCTGCAGGGTTAAAAGTAAATCCGTTTAAATAATTAGCTGGTCCGGTTTCCGATTCCAAATGCACATGCATATCAATTAAGCCTGGCATGACTGTTAACTTCTTTAAATCAATCACGGTACTACCATTAGTAGCAGCAGTATACCCTTTTTGAACTTCAACAATCTTATTCCCTTCTACAACAATAGTCATTGCAGGTAGTTGAGTTGCGTTTTTTACATCAATCAATTGACCACAATGAATCAATGTTCGTTGTGCCATTACTGTATTGCCGATTAATAAAATTGCAGCCAAAAAGTATTTACGCATAAAAGGATTTTTAGAAAGTTAAGCATTCTATACTGAACAAAAAAAAGCCCAGCATTTGCCGGGCATATTCAACAACTAAAAAATTATTTATTGGGTTGCGGGGTATATCTCAAATAAGGTTTAACTACTGTAACACCTTTTGGAAAACGCTGAATTGCATCAGCCGTGCTTACAGCAGGAACCACAATAACATCTTCTCCTTCTTTCCAATCTGCTGGTGTAGCAACACTATATTGAGCTGTTAGTTGTAAAGAATCAATTACTCTCAATACTTCATTAAAATTTCTGCCGGTTGAAGCTGGATAAGTAATCATTAATTTCACTTTTTTATCTGGCCCTATTATAAATAGAGAACGAACAGTAAAAGTTTCTGAAGCATTTGGATGAATCATATCATAAGCATGAGAAATGCTTCTGTCTTCGTCGGCAATTATTGGAAAATTAACCAACGTGTGTTGGGTTTCATTGATATCACCAATCCATCCAGCATGTTTTTCTAAACTATCAACACTCAATGCCAAAACTTTTACATTTCGCTTTTCAAAAGCTTCTTTTAACGCAGCAGTTCTGCCCAATTCCGTTGTACAAACAGGAGTATAATCGGCAGGATGTGAAAAAAGCACCCCCCAGCTATTGCCTAAGTATTCATAAAAATCAATTGGACCTACACTTGTTTGTGCAGCAAAATTGGGGGCGATATCGCCAAGTCTTAAAGCCATGTTATTGAATTTAGATTGCGAATATATGATATTCCTACTAATTTAGTAGACTAATCCACTATCCTTTAGAAGTGTCCTTATTTTCTTTTGAACGTACTGTCCTCGCTTTTTGCAATACCCCCTTACCAAATTTATTTTTTACAGCATCAATTGCTTTATAGAGATCATCTTTCTTATCTGCCTCATCGAATAATGAACCTTGCAATTTGTGCGAGGTAAGTTCAGATAAACGAACGCCTAATAATCGAATGGGCTGACCTTTTTGGTAAAGCTTGTGAAATAAATCAATTGCAACTGGAATCAATTCATCATCACGTAATGTGTAACTGATAGCAACTTGTTTTGAAGTAGTATCAAAATTTGGATAACGTATTTTAACTGCAATACAACCTGCCAGTTTTCCATCTTGCCTTAATTCAAAAGCCACTTTTTCGGTCATTCTCACTAATTCACTCAATAGAAATCCCTCATCTGTTTTGTTTTCTTCAAAAGTGTTTTCAGTAGATATAGATTTAGATTCATGATAAGGCTGCACAACACCATCATGCAATCCTTGTGATTTTTTCCAGAGATCCGCACCTGATTTCCCTAACACTTTTTCTAAAAATGCTATTGGGGTATTACTTAATTGTTGAATGGTATAAATACCCATTTGATTAAGCTTAGTGTGCAGCGATTCTCCTACACCAGAAAATTTATTCACCCCTAATGGCGCTAAAAATTCTTTTTCCATTCCTGGCTGCACAAATAAATAACCGTTGGGCTTTGCTTCATCCGTTGCAATTTTGGCAATCATTTTATTGCTCGCTAATCCAAATGAAATAGGTAATCCTGTGGTCTCTGTTATTTCATTACGCAAGTCAATGGTCCATTGATAAGGATCAAAAAATTTATCCATGCCCGTTAAATCAATAAAAAATTCATCTATAGAAGCTTTCTCAAACAATGGTGCTTTAGCTGCAATAATATCTGTAACCCATCTAGAGTACCTACTGTACTCTCCACGTGTTCCTTTTACTAATATAGCATGAGGACATAACTTCATGGCTGTTTTCATTGGCATGGCACTTCTTACGCCAAATTTGCGCGCCTCGTAACTACATGTTGTTACCACTCCCCTATCAGCACTACCTCCTACAATCACCGCTTTCCCTTTTAAACTAGGATCATTCAGCATTTCTACACTCACAAAAAAGGAGTCTAAATCTAAATGCGCAATATATCGTTGAGGGCCTTGCATAATATTGTTAGCAATATCACCTTTTTATGTGATGGACGCATATTTTAAATCAAGCTATTTTTGCACTAAATTATTAAAATGAAAAAGGGAATTATCACAGCCTTCTTTTCTTTGTGCATATTATTTGCTACAGCACAATCCTTTGTATTATATAAAGAAGCAACCACAAAAGATAAAGCTCCCTTAACTATTTCAAAAGCCGCTTTGAAAAATGATATTCAATTTTGGAAAACAACCATTGAAGCAGTTCATGTAAATATGTATCATGCAATAAGTAAAGAATCACTTATTCAATTAGAGAATAAATTACTGAAGCAACTGCCCAAAGAAGTTTCAATTAACCAAGCAATCTTAGTAATAGGAAAGTTGGCTGCTGCTTTAAATGAAGGTCATCTAGGACTTCCATCTGCAAAAATTTCTGATAGCTTATTTCAACAATCTTTGCGATTTCCATACTTAATAAAATCATCTAATCAACTTGGATGGGAAATTGATTTAGATATAAGTAAAGAACAATATTTAAAAAATGGGGGGACTATTTTATCTATTAATGGTAAAAATATAGCTGCAATTAATCAACTATACAGCATGTATTTTGGCGGATTAGCTAGTTGGAAAAATCAGCAAGTTGCCACTTATATTAGAAAGCTTTTATTCTTACATGGAGTTAAAAGTCCATATCATATTACCGCTATAAACGCAGATGGAAAAAAGATTCAGTATATAGTAAAAGGATATAATCAGCTACAAGCTGATAGCATCAATAAAGCAATGGCATCAATCAAAAGAACTCAAATAATTCCATACAATTTCGAAATACTACCTGATTCAATTGCCTATATCCGATATAATAATATGACCAATGACCCCAACAACCCATTTCCACAATTTTTAGAAGAGAGTTTTACCAAAATAAATGCCGCAAAAGCAAAAGGATTAATTATTGATATTAGAGAAAATGGAGGCGGCAATTCTGCGTTGGCCGAATTAATGATTCCCTATTTTAGTAACAAACCGTATAGACTTACTGCGGGTATGAAATGGAAAGTAAGCGAACCATACAAACAATATATAAAGGGAAGTCAAGGAGGAAAAGAGGAACCTGCTTTCTATTTTACTATGCAAAATGGATCCGTCTATTTTTACGATAATAAGAACTTAAAAAAGCCTTTGGAAAATCCACAAACATTTAAAGGAAAAACAGCACTATTAATTGGCCCAAATACTTTTAGTAGTGCCAATATGTTTAGTGATGGAGTTAAAACCTATCAGTTAGCCAAGGTATTTGGAACTCCTACTGCAGAACCAGGAAATGATTATGGAGAAATGTTCAACTTCATGTTGCCCAATAGTCAAATAATAGCAAGAGGGCCGAGCAAAATGTTTTTCAGAGCAGATGGTAATGAAAAAAATAGCAATGCTATTTTACCTGATGTATTGGTACTTCCAGCAAAAAATAAAGATGCAGTATTAGAGAAAGCTAAAGAATGGATCAATTCAAAAGATTAAAGCATTTATAACCCTCGATAAATATCCAGTAACCCATCTGGTAAGGTAACATATACTTTTTGTGCAACTCGATCTATCTTATCTAAGGTTTCTGCATGCAAAGGAATTAAGGCTTCGTTGCCTTCTAAAGTTACGCGCAACAATACTTGATGCGGTTGTTCAATCACTTCTTCAATTGGGCCTAAATTCTCGTCTTCATCTGTTATTACTTCATAGCCCAATAAAGAAATAGGGGCATCTTTACCAGCAAGCTTTCTAAAGTCTGCATCTAATAACCAAACTGGCTTTGCAGTAAATCTTGCAGCTGCTTCTTTACTATTGACTCCCTCTAATTTTATAAAAGTTTCTTCTTCGTCTTTTGCTTTTGCCGTTTCTAAAAAATAAGGGATATAAGAGCCTTTTGTCTCTTCCACAAAAATGGCAGATGCTTCTTTTAAATTGGATTTTTTTCCTAATGAATGTTTTAAAATTAATTCACCTTTCACGCCAAAAACGGCTACTAATTTTCCAATATGAATATATTCCTTCATGTGCGCAAGTTACAAAATGAATAGGGATAATGAAAAAGGGTCCAGTAAGCTGGACCCTCTAACAGATGTATGAATTCTACAATTAAGCTTCTGCAGGAGCTGATTCTTCAGCTGGAGCAGCAGACTCTTCTTGCTTTTCTTCTACTTTTTTAACAACAGGAACATACGCTCTTTTAGCAACTTGCTTGCTCTTGTGTTCACTGTTTCTGCGAGTGATGTTTTCTTCATGACTTGCGTGCCATTCTTGGAACTTAGTCATTGCAGTTGCATCATCAAACAATCCTAATTTAACACCACGTAATAAGTGTTTTAGGTACAATACTCCTTTGAAAGAAAGGATTCTGCGAACAGTGTCGGTTGGCTGAGCACCTTTGTTTAACCACTCTAGCGCTTTTTGACGATCAAGCTGAATGCTTGCAGGAACTGTTAATGGATTGTAAGTTCCAATTTTTTGGATGAACTTACCATCTCTTGGTGCACGAGCATCGGCTACTACTATAAAGTAGAAAGGACGCTTCTTACTTCCGTGTCTTTGAAGTCTCATTTTTACTGCCATGTTAAATAGAAATTTAAAGGCGTTATTAAATAGGGTTAATCCCAGTAGAAACCGGGAGCGCAAATCTAGTATATTCTAGATAATTTACCAAAGATTAGCGTTTCATGCCAGGAAAACGGCCACCCATTGGCATATTATTCATCATTTTCATCATTTGTTTCATCTGCTCAAACTGCTTCATAAATGCATTCACTTCAGTTAAGTCTTTACCCGCCCCTTTGGCAATTCTGGCGCGTCTAGAAGGAGTCAGGCTATCGGGGTTGGCGCGCTCGTGCGGAGTCATTGAACTAATCATGGCTTCAATCCCCTTAAACGCATCGTCTTTGATGTCTATATCTTTTACGGCTTTACCTACACCTGGAATCATTCCCATCAGGTCTTTTAGGTTACCCATTTTCTTAATCTGCTGTAATTGGTCTAAGAAATCCTGAAAATCAAATTGATTTTTGCGAATTTTCTTTTCGAGTTTTTTTGCTTCTACTTCATCAAATTGGGCTTGTGCTTTTTCTACCAAAGTGGTAATATCACCCATTCCCAAAATTCGTTGTGCCATCCTTTCCGGATAAAACACATCCAACGTGTCCATTTTCTCTCCACTGCTTACAAACTTAATTGGCTTGTCTACCGTGTACTTAATAGAAAGTGCAGCACCACCTCTGGTATCGCCGTCTAATTTGGTTAAAACTACTCCAGTAAAATCTAAGCGATCATTGAATGCTTTAGCTGTATTAACCGCGTCCTGACCGGTCATCGAGTCTACTACAAATAATATTTCGGAGGGATTAACAGCCGCCTTAATATTGGCCACTTCATTCATCATTACCTCGTCTATGGCTAAACGACCAGCAGTATCTATGATGACTACATTCTTATTGGTTGCTTTGGCTTCTTTGATGGCATTTAATGCAATGGCTACCGCATCTTTGTTTTCACGCTCACTATATATGCTTACGCCAATTTGTTCTGCCAAAACGGTTAACTGATCAATAGCTGCAGGTCTATAAATATCTGCAGCAACCACCAATGGGCTCTTGCCTTTTTTGGTTTTTAAGTAGTTGGCCAATTTACCCGTGAAAGTAGTTTTACCACTACCTTGTAAACCCGCAATCAAAATAACAGCAGGTCTTCCTTCAGTTTCAAAAACCGCTTCTTGCCCACCCATTAATTCGGTTAGTTCATCTTGAACAATTTTCACCATTAACTGGCCAGGGCTAATTGCATTCAGCACTTTTGCACCAACTGCTTTATCCTTTACTTTATCGGTAAATTCTTTGGCAATTTTAAAGTTCACATCGGCGTCTAATAATGCCCTACGGATATCTTTTACCGTATTGGCAATATTGAGTTCATTAATTCTTGCTTCCCCTTTGAGGTTCTTAAACGCTGACTCTAGTTTTTCTGATAAATTCTGAAACATGATTACCCACTTATTGATGAACGAGGTGCAAATATACTAGCTTGGGGAATTTGCAGGCATTCCTTATTTTTATATTATAAATTTTAACGATGAGAATTTTTCTAGTCCTACTAATTTTTGGCTTATTCAGTTCCCAAACCCTTCAGGCACAAGCGAAGAGCATCAGCTTAACGGAGAAATCCATCGTTAAAGATAGTAGTGGAACAGTTTATCCGTATGCCATTTGGAGTAAGTTGATACAATCGGGCAATTATGCCATTAAACCAGTCTCATTTGTTGACCCAAACGACCAATTTATTCTGTATGTATTAACTGAAAAGGAAAAAGAGGAAATGGTTAAGCGTACGCCTAAACCCAAAGAGTCTACTTATTTTGTTACCGGCTCTCCTTTTGGAAAATTTAAAACCACTGATATCAATCGCAATAAATTGAACCTTCAAGAAATGAAAGGCAAGATTGTGGTATTTAATTTTTGGTTTATTAACTGCCCTCCATGCAAAAGAGAAATTCCCGAATTAAATAAATTGGTTGATAAATACAAAGACAGAAACGATGTGGTTTTTATTGCAGTGGCATTAGATGAAAAATCGGACTTAAAAGATTTTTTAAAATCAACCCCTTTCAATTACACCATTGTAGATGCTGGCAGATGGATTGCAGCTGAAATTGGCATCAACACATTTCCCACCAATGTAGTAGTTGATCAAAATGGCATAGTGCAGTTTCATGCAACTGGTTACAGTTTGTCTTTACCTAGTTGGATAGATAAGACTATTACTTCTTTAATTGAAAAAGGGAGCTCTTCCTCTGTACCCAACTAGAAAAATCAACCCAAATAATATCGCAATTGTCTAGCCCTGTTGGCTGATCGTAATTTATTAATGGCTTTGTCTTTTATTTGTCTAACTCTTTCGCGGGTAAGATTAAATCGTGACCCAATATCTTCTAAGCTCAGCGCTCTGTCTACTCCTATTCCGAAGAAAAAACAAAGTACTTTCTTTTGACGGTCTGTTAATGTTCCCAAACTTCTTTCAATTTCAACATGCAATGATTCATGGTAAACCAACTTATCATCCGTTTTTGGTTCGTTGGTATTTTCTAATAAATCAATCAGGGTAATATCTTCCCCACTGCTGATAGGAGAATCCATACTTACATGTTTAAAGCCTGCTTTCATGGTTGCAGTTACTTCATCTAATGGCAATTCTAAAAAATCGGCCAACTCTTGAGGGGTGGGTTCTCTTTCGTATTCCTGTTCTAAAAACTGATAGGCTTTACTGATGCGATTGGTAAGTCCAACTTTATTTAATGGCAATCGAACAATACGGCTTTGTTCGGCCAAAGATTGAAGAATGCTTTGTCTGATCCACCACACTGCATAAGAAATAAATTTGAACCCCTTGGTTTCGTCAAATCGCATAGCGGCTTTAATCAACCCTAAATTGCCTTCATTAATTAAGTCAGATAAAGTAAGCCCTTGATTCTG
>Ga0207952_1001164_pt1 | contig 12556 bp, 12 predicted proteins | sample SubbioR12Aug_8Ca_FD_184831 | JGI IMG/M metagenome (GOLD analysis project Ga0207952, IMG submission 184831) | Serpentinite rock and fluid subsurface biosphere microbial communities from McLaughlin Reserve, California, USA - CR12Aug_8Ca (SPAdes) | ecosystem: Environmental > Terrestrial > Deep...
CACACATCCGTTTCATATTTCCCGCTAACCCTGCCATGCCTTCATTTTTCGGATCTTCGAGAATTACACACTCGCCACGGACAATGCCCTGCCCGATTAGCAGATCGGCTAGGCGTGACTTCCCAACGCGGGTCGTCCCCCCAACTACGGTGTGTCCAACCAAGTGGCTTAAATTGGAAAATAATTCCAATTCTTTTTGAAGACCATGTATCCACCAAGACCCACCCTCTTTATGAGCAACCTCTCCGAGAACCGTTACAGCACCTTCTGAAAGGATGTGATGAAGCCGGGCAGCCGGAATAACATCCCAAATAAAGCCATGTCCCAGCCAGTAAGCATTTTTCTGTGTGGCTTGCTGAGTAATTTGAGCAAGCTCACTCGGGGAAATGAATTCAATACCATCCGTGTTCAGACGGATACGCTCAGCTTCCCGACGGAATGCTTGTGTTCCGCGCCACAAACCAGCTACCGCGCAAAGGGCTGCCGGCCCCATTCCGATTAACGGCTGCGGGGTAAGCAAGGACAAACCAAGACTCGCAACAGATGCGCCACCCCAGCCGAGAGCAGCAGTCATCTCAAAGTTTGGGCGCCACGGGAACGCAAAATCGTACGGGTCAGTTGCCATTTTTTCTTAGATCCAGGATGCGAAAGCTACCAAGGAAACTATATGGCGACATCAATATTGGTTCAGGAGTCAAACAGCATCAATTTGGAGCGATTGCGCCTCCAATGGATATCCATGCCAGAAGCACATCCACAAAGGACAAAGGGTGCTAAACCGAAACCATGAGTTGAGACCGCATCAGGTCTCGTATCGAAAAAACGCGCAAGATGGCGAATCGAACGGAACCCGCCGGAAATCGGGTTTCACGAGTTCGAATCTGGATACACTCTTGTTGATACGCGCCCATCCAGTCAACAATTGAGGACTCGAAGTCCCATATTGCCCAATCGCCATCACGATCTTGTACAGACACCTGTAGGCCGCACAATTCTTCCGTGATAGAAGCTACCGCAGCCACAAATACCCCGACTTGCTCAGATCTTTGGACGACAACTGACCGACCGATAGCCCGGGAAAGCGCAAGATCGATCAAGGGAACTCCATTTGCTTCGAGAAACGGTGACAAATAGGTGCACAGTCGCAGAGAGGCCTCTTTCAAACTAGGCCACATCAAGAACAGCTGCTTCGCCTCACTTCGACACTTAATTCGCCGGATAGCGAGATCGAGCAGGAGACTACCCTTGGGGGATTTATTATCAAACATCACCATTCTCTACATTTGCTGGAGGAATCCAATCGAAACCAAGTCCGCGAGCAACATTAGGTTGAATAATGACGAGACATTCAGTCTTCCCATCGACATCGACACGATGCACCTTCCGCAAAGGCTTGGCTTTATCTACCCATAGCCAATTACGAGAAGCTAGATCATTCAGAAAATCCGGGGTTGGCATACCGTGGGCTGACAATTCAGAATCCGAAATCCCTAGCCCATTCTCGAGATTGACTACAACCCCAGTCAGGCTCCCTTTTTGCTGTGCTTTCACAATTTGTTTCACCAGCCACTGCGATTCGCGGGACAGCATGGACAAAAATGTTTCATTCACCTCTTCTAGTTTTATCCTTGCTGAAGTGGGCTTCGTTTCCGTCGCCTTGGCTACTAGAGTACTTTTGGAAGAATCAGCCTCTTCTTTCGGTGCGACCAGGGCAGGAGATAGAACCGGTGACTGTACAGGAGGCACCGCGAGAGGCGCTGGCCTGGCGGCACCCTTTTTATGCGTAGATAATTCCGACACCCGCGCCCACTCAGGAACTTGCGGAGCATCATCTTCCTCTTCAACATCAGAAGCCGGAGCAGCCAATTCCCCCTCCTCAACTGAAGAATCCGCTTGCCACACCATTTCGCGCTCGGGATCAAGTGTGTCATTACACTGAATCAGCTCTCCCTCTTCAGCAATCACTTGTGCAGAATCCAAAGAATTTCCATCTCCGATCGATCCATTTGAAATGGCAACATCACCGGTATCGGCCTCTTTTTTCTTCCGCGGCTTCTTTGGCTTTTTTTCTTCTGAAGGAGAAACGACAGGAACTATGCCACCAGCACTGGTGACGCAAAGAACTGCGGTCCGTAGAGTCGAGAGATCTTGTTTATTCGGGAAAATAAGCTGGTCATTACACAACCTAACTGCGTTATCAATTAGTATTCCCGACTCTGGAAGAATGACAGTCCAGTACCTTCCCTTATCATCATTACGGACAAGCACCTGAGCATCGATCAACACATCAGCTAAGGTATCCGGGTCTTGCGGCAAACCAACAAACGAATCTGCAGTCAGGAGCGCGACAATCTCTTTTGCCCCTGCCCCCCAGACAATAAACACGCCGTCGATACCAACCCACACGCGAGATCCTTTGACGTTGACAGTCCACTTGCCATTCTTGATAAGACGGCGCATCGCATCAATTAGATGCGGTTCAAGATGAATGCCTAGTGAGTAATTCCCGTAATGCCGGCTGTTCTGCTGCATATCCTCTTTGATGACCCTCGTTGTGATTGGGGCAACAATTCGGGCAATTGGATTCCCCGAAGGATTAAAGTCACCGCCAGATATGGCGGCGGTCATTGAGGGGACGATAATATTGTTGTCTTCGTTGAGATACTGGAGCACCTCGGCAGGGATAATCTTGTTGATTACATAAGTTGCGCAACTCTGTCGATCCGACGAATCGCGCCCTGGCGTCCACCGAATAAAATATCGAGGAGCATTCACTGAATCCAGCCATCCTGAGAGTGGTTGCAGTATCTGGGGCCACTGATTATTTTCTCGATCCGTTATAACCATGTTGGTCATAGGTCTGTACAACTGACTGCAGATTGCAGCAAGAAAAGTTGCCAACTCCCATTTCGGAAGGATGCTTGCTCTTTTCTCGATAGACCCAATTATGGGGTAAATGCTGGCATGAGAAAGCTGCAGGGAATGCAACCCAACCTCTAGAGACATGCGAATCAATCCTCCCGCCCCAACGAAATACTCGGTGTCAGTAGCGGGCAACAAATGGACGTAGGCAGCCAGATTGGCAATTGGCGTTTCGTACCTGACAAAAGCTTCAGGTGCTACGCCAGCTGCACGACGAATCCGGGTGATTAGATCCTTTTGACGCTCAAGAACTCTATCAACCGGTTCAAATGGAATGCCACGATCACTAGGCGGATAAAGGGGTGTGTCTTCAGGTTCATCTTCGCTGATGACCGATAGTGCGTCGACTGTAGAAGCACTTTTTTGCGGGGGGAGGTCACCTTTGATCCGGGTGAGAGATTTCAGCCACTTTAACATTCCCGAATTCTGGCCTATCACTCAGCTTGGAATGTCGGCTTTTTAGCTGAATTTGGGCGCGGTTAAGCGCCCTATGCTTAGGCGATGCGCCGACGGCCGCCTTGCTTTGCTACTTCTGCAAGAAAACGACGATGGGCGGACTTAGCGCAAATGGGACAGGTAAGTGCGTCGCTCTCATACCAGTTCAGAATCAGATATTTCGAGTCACAGCAAGAACACCGAACCAATTCGATTTCTTGGCGGTTATAACAGCGCACCAAAGCATAGGCACGATTAATATCGAGTACACCATCGCCATGATTCATATCGTGACGCAGAACTTCTTCTTGATACACCTCAAATGTTGCCGCGAGCATAAACCCGTCGTGCATCGCCTCACTGAAGCGATTTTTAAGATCCACATGGCCGCTAAGAAACATCGTGCTATGCAAATTAGCGTTTGGATTTTTTTTCCTCTGTGCACCAGCGAAAAACTTTGCGTTCGGGAATTGACAAGGCCCACGTTGCAGTTCAGCGCTTGTTAGTGCCTTGGTTAGCGTCCTTACCCGCTTATCGCACAGGCCAGTCATTGCAACTATGACTTGAGTTCTCGCCCCAAGCGTAATCATCTTGTGAGTCAGTTCTACCAGTTTAGCTTCGCCCAAAATAGGCTTGGCCACCATCTCTAGCGTCAAAGGTTTCATAACTACCCCTACGCTGTCAGGGCAAATGCCCAAGCCCTATACAAGCTGGGATGGACATTAACCGATGCTGAAAAAACGTGCTGAGGCCACGCCCACTTCAGAACTACAATTTTTTCCGTGCTCGCCCTCAATGAAATTGCATAAATCTGAGCATTACTCAATCCCGAGAAAAATTCGGCATCCTTCCAGCCGATATGCATGTGACGGAGGGATGAATAGTGTCCGCCAAGTACATCTTTGGACTTAAGTCGCGCCAAGAATAACCACTCTTTAAGCAGACTCGGTCCAAGGGTACGGGGTACGGGGTACGGGGTACGGGGTATTTTACTTCATCTCGAGCGCCATCGTCAAGTGCCAATTGCGCAAATTTCTCAATGGAAACAATTGGTTGAACAAAGCAACTAACCATCTTGATAACGAGATCGTGAATGTCTTCACGGACATTTTCAAATAATGGGAGATGGGAAACGACACTCCCAGTGGAGCCTCCACTTAAGTGAACCTCCAACCACTTCTCATTGAATGTACGTAAATCTTCTACGTGAGACATGCTGCACCTCTGAAAGATCACTTTGGTGTGTATTTTTAGCAATTCTCACACTACATTGCACTTTAGTAAAGAAATTTTGTGTTTTTCGCGTATAAAACACCTACGAAACACACTATAGTGCAGACATACGGGATTTATTGAGCGATTTTTATTGAGTTTTATTACTTAAGTAATAGATTTGTTGTTAAAAAATAAATGGGCAAGGTAATACACCCGCAGGGGTGCCTATTGGCTTGCGTTAAACCGCACCAGACGGATTCTGGTGGCTTCAAACCGAGTTGGATAGCAGGCTTTCGTGTTGACAAGGCGCGGGTGCTGACACAGTGTTTTATAGGGATATGGCGAAACCTGTTAAGCTTTCCACTTAAACGATAATTTAAGCGAGGCAGACGTGAGTAACGACCTTTGCGTCGACGTCGAACATGAGCAGGAATTACTGCAAGTATTCGCAGTTCGGCTAACGCAACTACTTGATGAACACGGATACCCGAAGATTCCGAATCAGAGAATAACTCGACTAGCCACAGAATTTAATGCGTCTCTATCCGGAGTTCGCAAATGGTGTACAGGCAAAGCAATACCTAGCCCTGGCACGCTCTCGAAAATTGCACAACGTTTTTCGACTTCCTTGGATTATTTACTTGGTCTTCGAGATACAAATGTCGCACCAAACTGCAAATGCACAGGCAAGGACGTAATCGAGGTGCCACTGTTCACTCTGGAATCTCACCCAACCCAAGGGGAGGCTGTGTCTGGACAGTTCCGCCAAGTAAAAACGATCTACTTTGAAACAGATGACAGCTCTACTGACGTTGGTAACCGTTTTTTTGCTGAGTGCTGGATCGACCTGAATAATCCGAAAATTCGCAAAGGCGATATCCTGCTGGTCGACATGAATGAAACACATTTAACCGAAAACGGCATCTATTTGTTTCGTACGCCTACAATGCTGTGCCTCCGCCGTTTGGTGGCACGCTTGAACGGCAACGCAGAACTCATAGTTGAATATGGCGACAGGAAGGACTCGGACTTGCTAGGTCCTGCAGAAATCACCTTTAATCAGTCTAAATCCCCGAATGAGCCAGCATCGGACACAGGCATCAAAGTGATTGGTCGAGTTGTGGCAAAAATCGTCAAGCTTGACCCTCGCATACAGGGATTACTTTGATCAAAGATTGCTTGATCTCATCAATTAAGTAAGTAGTAACCAGCCTGGGTTCTCCATTAGGTGAGGTAGTGACTACAAAAACTATTTGCCTCGTTGGCAAATAAAAATACCTACTGTTTTTGCTTGGAGTTTTTCCATTTAATCCTTTCTTCCGAAAGCGAATCTCTTTCAACTTCGGATCTTTGATCAGAAGTCGAATTTCACGCCAAGCTCTTGTCAGCTTTCGACCTAAACGCTCCGTGTACTTTTCAATAGCATGGGCCGTAACCTCGACCGGACCAAATCCGCATAGTTCAAGAAGCTCTATTTCTGAAGATACCCCGATTGAATAGGGATGTTCGTCTTGGAAGTCCAGCCAATTAGAATCTCGATTTTCGACTGTGATCTTTGCCCCAATAAATCGGGTCCGGAGAAAGTGTGCATAACGCAATAGATTTGTTTTCGCAGACCCGCCACGGGACAATTTTTTGATCGCACCTGAAGACACAAAAATTTCAAGACCAGCACCCGCTTTATCGTGACCACAGACGTTTTTTTGTTCTAGGAGCCAACGAGCTGCAGATAATTCAGCGATAACTTTTGGATCCTCCAAAACTGGAGGCACTGTCACAAAGACCACGCCCTTCTTATCTGAGCCGGTCATCCACTTAACCTGGTAACGGTCTTGGATATTTGTTGCTACAGTATAAAGTCTTAAACGGTTGCTCATACCAAACAGTTTAACTGAATGCGCGGAAATCCTCTCCGTTCAATAGATCGCAACATCGGAGATGGGTTTTTCAGTATCTCCATATGAATGGCATAGGGATACTGAAAAACCCTCCCAACCATAGGGTCGGGAGGAAAAGGTTAATTAGACATTGCATGCTTTACCAGCTTTATCATTGAGCCTGCAAGCTCTTTGATCTCGCTGATGACAGCTGAACACTTCGTTCCGAAAAGAGGCTTGGTATCGCTATTGATACCCAACCCAAGCACATGTACTCCGCTTGCTCGAGCCAGCTCAATTACCTCGCTAGTTGCCTCGACATCATCGGGATCACCATCGGTAACCACCAACAATACATGACGTGATTCCTCGTCACGCTTAAGCAGATCACATGCGGCCCACAGTATCGCCTGGGCCATGGGTGTAGAGCCATCGGTAGACAGCGACTGGATTCGCCCACCAAGATACCTTGGAGATTCATTCCAGCCTTTGATGACGGCTACACCGTCATCATCTCGATACCCATTCACAATTCCAGCAACAGGGAATGTTGCTACTTGTGTGCTAATGCCTTGGATGTCAAACGCCAGCAACGTCGCCAGTGCAGCTTCGGCTGCGAGCTGAATGCGTTGATCCATGCTTCCTGACCGGTCGATCAGAATGGAAACATTTGCATTCAAATCGATCCCCTCTTCCGTCCGCGCAAACATCGGCCCGCCGAAGCGAGCCTGATAGAGGCGTGAATAGTCGAGTTGCTTGCCTGTGTGAACTAACTGCGTATCACACTCTGACACACTGCTCATCCAAGCCAATGTCTTTACCCGAATTGCATTGATAGACCCCTTGATACGGGATGTATCAGCTTGCTTATTAGGCAAACGCATCGGATGAACATTGGCACTGATAATTACTTGTCCAGACCGAGCAGCCTGGCGCGAAACTTGGTCGAGGGATTTCTGCAGCATTTCATCCAGAGTCTCCATGACATCTTTGTCTTGCATGGACAGGAGTTCTTTCAAAATACTGCTACCACCCGCTCCGCTCCCTTTGCTTCCTCCGACTTGATCCTCTTGCTCCTGGTCGTCACTATCATCATTTCCACCATGATTGTGGCTGCCAGAACTTAGATCTTGCCCTTGGTCACATCTGGAATCGTCAACTTGATCACCGCCGGTACCATGTTGGCCACCGTCGTTCATCGGGGCATCATCAGAATTACTACTACTTCCTGACGGCCCCTCATCGTCACTCTCACCATCGGGCGACTGGTTTTGTTGCTCTTCGCGCTGCTCTTCCTCCTCAATCATACGAATGATCTCGTCGGTCAAAGCAAAGACATCGGCAGTGTTCTCACACTGTTCGATCTCAAACATCAACGCTTCAAGTCTGGTACGCATCCCTTTCGGAAAACGCTCCATTGCGGCTTCTGCCGTCTCTAACAAAGGCTTTATTGCCACTTGCCCGAGAACGTCATGCCGTAGTTTGTAAAGCAGAAATGCCTGGAACACATTAGCGACAGGGACCGACTCATCGGCCGGAATAAGCCCGAATGATTCAGGTTTGCCCTCCAACCCACGCTGGGTCAATATTTCCACCATGCGATTGAGATAGCGTTTGGCCCCCGGAGAGCGGGCCATTCGCCTTCTTTCGATACGAATATCTTCCAGTGGATTTGCGATAGACCGCTGAAGCGGACTGGCAAATGGGATAGAAAAATCTGTATCTTCGACATGCCCGCACTCGTGGTAGACGTACCCAATTGTGCGAATAAAATCTTCCTCTTCCAGGTTGAGCGGCAGCGGCGGCAGGTATACAACGTTGCCATCCGTACAGGCTGCTGCTCCGGTTTTAACTTCCACTCCAGTGCGATCGGCGATGATCCCGACAACAACTGGAAGTGCCTTTTGCAAAGCGGCTGCTTTCATTGGACACCCCCAGTATTATCAGAACATCAACAGTTCAGGAGCAACCTGAGCACTCACCGGGACCGGCTGGTGCACAAATTGATCTTCACTAAACGCAGACAGGTCAAAGTCGCCTTCGAATCCCTGTGTTACATCACCAACTATGTGGAGCACATTCAACTCCTGCACAGCTTGCGACTGAGCATAGAACTCTGCACTCGGCACAAAAGGAATTGGCGCTACCGGTACTACTTTTGGTGGAAACAAAACTTGATCCACAGGAATGCCATTCCTGATTCGTCCTGAGGCATCAAAGAACTCATCTACATCGCTCATTACTTCGAGCAAACGCTTAAGAGTAGCAAAAGGCTTACTGAAGGCCGTGTCCTCGATGTAGCCCGACTGGGGCAACGCTGACAGGGTTTCTTCAATGAGTGTTACTCCCCCGGAAACGATAGGTTCGAGGAACTCGAGGCCTTTCATCTTCAAGAGAGCGTCTTTTACTGGACGCAAAGTTTTCTGGCCAGCCTTTTGATGCTTGGTGAAAGCATCACTTTTTTCAAGCAGCTTTTCTGCTTCTGCTGCTACCTCTTCAAAGAGTTGGCGTGCCAATCCTTCTACAATTGTTGTCACGTTTTTTGCACCTTCATCTTCTTTGCTGATCGGGACGATTTTGAAGATATGCGAAGAAAACCCAAACCGGCTTATAACAGCCTGTTTCGGAATACCCAGCTTGCGGAGAATGACTGCCGCTTCCGGATTTGCTTTAACGTGCTCGTCGAACCAAAGATCGTAGTTTGCGTCAAGAACGCTGAGCTCGGAATCAAAGTCGCTACCGGCATCGACAAGGATTTTCTCAATAGTTGGCAACTCATCACGAGGTACTGCGAAAGTATTGCCAGAACCGAGGGCCTTCACTCCTTTCGTTGCAATCTTGCGAAAAACACTACGGCGAAGGGTACTGAAGGGATTGAGACGCTCGTTGGGGAAGACTTTGATGCTGCCTTCCGTTACTGCGTCTGAATTGGGCAAAGAACCTCCCAATTCTTGGATGTATTCCCGCGTCGCGCGATGATAACCTGAGTAGCATTTTATGGTTACTGTCACAAGGGCGAGTTTCTCGTCCAGGATTTCAGCCTGGTCAACTGGAACTTGGTTGTTCATTTCACTTCTCCTTAGAGTGTGCGAGAGACAACCTCCCCAGCGGGAAGGTTGAATTCCCGCATGGATTAAAGAGTACCCGAAGGCACCCTAGCGACTCCGACCGTTAGATCGAATTAAATTTGCCAACAACGCTGGCCAGACCACCTCTCGATGGAAAGATTGGTTACGGTCCTGCTAGGACGGCTTATTTGAGACTACTCATCAAAACAAATGGACTCAAAAAAGCCCCCTCCAGACGGCGGGGGAAAATCCCATCATGCCGCCTCCCGCAAAGGGTAGGTCAGATTGTTGAGCATAATCAGAAAACGCTCGGCCGCAACTTCATTAGGCCAAGGCTCCCACGGCTTACCACCATAAATACTCACCAGAGGATCGTCGTGGATCGGTTCCATGGCGATACCCAAGGTTTGCTTAACTTCCAGCGGTTTCCAGCCAGCAATATGCACTGCCTCGCAGGCTGCTGCCAAATGATCCGCCAACTTGTGCAACCGTTTGTCTTCAGAACACCAGTTTGGAAGATTGTAGCGTTCAAATACGGCTGCAGTTAGACGTTCCAGGAGTTGGATAAATGCATCTCCCAAAACAAATTTTAGCGGGGAGATTGGATCAAATCCAATCAATCCTTCCTCTGCATCATGGAGGAGCTCACGTAGCGCTTCTGCACGACTCAATTTGCCGGACAACCGCTCACGAAGTACAAGTACCAGGATTGAATGTTGAGCTACAGACATAGGACGATCCCAGATAGAGTGCCCACCCCAACGGTAAGTACGAGAAAGGCCAATGGACAGATCTTCGTCTTTCCATCCATTCGGGTCCGGATTAATCAGATCGAGCCTACAACCAGAAGGTTGCCGAACCCAGGCGCGTGGCTTTTCAAACATGGTTTTCTCCTCTTCAATGAAAAGGGAGAGATCGCACCCCGAAGGGCAAAACTCTCCGGGGTTACAAAAAATCGATAGGAATTGGCCATAACGCAGACCAATTAGCGTTTACCGGTCACCCGGAAAAAACCGGAGTGTCAAGCATGACTTGACTTACGATCGGAATGAAATGGGGGCATTAGAGGGAGATAAAGCTGTGTGGACAAACACCAGCTTTTGCCAAAGGCAGGATGTTTACGCTTTACCGTACGTCCGTCTAACTGCCGAAAAACTACTGCAGTATCGAATAGTTTTTTGCTAGTCCAGGTCATTTCTCAATGCAACTCGGCGCATTGAGAAATGACCTGGACTGCCGGCCGAAGAGGTTTCCCCCTTCGGCCAATAATCCACGTCAGAACATTACGGACAAGATCGGAAAGATCTTCTGAAGAAGAGCCACCTCACTCGGAGAATATTCCAGACGGTTTGTAGCTATTTTCGTGCGGACCGGCTTATCCGGAAAACTGGCCATCAGCTGATCAAGTTCAACTTCTTGCAGTGACTGGAAGTCGAAATTACCCTTGATCTCTTGGTTGAGAAACTTACCTTTGGAACTTGCTGCAGCAAATTTATCAACCATTGCCTTTGGCACATCGTCATACCGATAATGCGTACCGTTGTGAAAAGCGACCACAAAATACTTGCAACCCAGGTAGATATACCCGGCTAGATTCGAGCTTGAAACAGGGATCATCCGTGCATGCATGGATCATCTCTTAGCGAAAATCGTCCAGATACACCGGAGAAGCTACTAATTCACCACCGACTTGGTGCTCGTCGTTGATGGTTCCCTTATTAACATTTGCCATGATATTAATCTCCCAAAAATTAATCGAGTCGGCATGCCACACCAGAGGCCCCAAAAAACACTTTAGGGTCGTGGATGATGCTCAAGCTCCCATGTTTACTGCCCCAATCTTCGCGATCTGGTACAGGTTCATCGGTGCTTTACCCTTCTCAATGGTCTTCCGACCAATTTTCAGAATTTCGACTGTATCGCCGACCGACACTTTGGCCGACATCATGGCACGTTTCAGATCTACGCCCCAAACTGCATCTTCAATTCCTTCAGGAGTCCTATACTTGACCCCAAAGGAAGTGATTAGCTTGTCTTGCAACGCACGTTCCATCAAACCACTCTCGACGATCACCCCGCGGAAGACCGTTGGGGTTTTCTTGAGCTTGATAGCTGGTTGATGTTCGCCGTTATCTTCAACCTCCACCGTAGCGGCGTCCGAAGCTACAGATTGCTCAACAACAGTTTGTGCAACTGCGGATTGTTCCACAGACGCAGGTGCAGCTACCTCTACTTGCGCAGTAGCCAGCTGCCCTACCGTTTCATCGACAACTTCAGCAGCTATGACTGCAGACTTACGCGGACGAGGCCGAGAGAGTTCTGCGAGTTTTTTGCACGCTTCGGTTGTTGCTTTTGCGATGATTTCAAACGTTACTTCTTTTGCATCGAAGTACCCGAGATCGTAATACGAATCCTCATGACGGAACTTCTTCTTGCTTTCACCGGCCCACACAATAAGTTGAGCGGTAACAACCTGCTCCCGATGACGATAACGCATGATCACAGTACCCTTACCATCTTCGATGTCACGCACTACCAGAGGCCGCGGAACATATTCAAGGGCTGGGGTAACTGCAGCAGCATTTACAACCAGAGAAGCCGGAGAGGCTGTCTTCTTGATCACGTAACGCTGAATAGCGAAGTTCGAAGCCTTGTAGACAATAAAAGCAACGATCACTGCAGGGCTCAGAAGAACCGCTGTCAGTATGATTTTTTCCCACATCATATTGAGTCTCCAAAAAAAAGAGACACGCCCGGCGGGCGCATCTCCTTAATGCGCCCAAACGGGCAAAGTCCTAGAACATCAGGTGCGTAATAGCACCTTCGTTTTCCAGGAAGTGTTTGCCAGGGACAAGGCCAAGTAATTCGGCAAGTTCTGAGGCCACGTTCCAGTTGTCTGCAAAAAGCGGCAGCTGCTGGGTAACACGAACCGGGAACTCTCCCTGATTGTCGTCCACGATGGATAAAGAATTTACCTTCCGTCGAATGGCCATCAGGCATAAAACAACAGGAAGAGCTAAAGGAGAGTCACGAACTACC
>Ga0207952_1001165_pt1 | contig 12544 bp, 9 predicted proteins | sample SubbioR12Aug_8Ca_FD_184831 | JGI IMG/M metagenome (GOLD analysis project Ga0207952, IMG submission 184831) | Serpentinite rock and fluid subsurface biosphere microbial communities from McLaughlin Reserve, California, USA - CR12Aug_8Ca (SPAdes) | ecosystem: Environmental > Terrestrial > Deep...
CAGATCTATTTGTGAATGACAAAGGAAGCGGAACTTACCAGCAACTCATCATTTTTGGTTTCTGGAAACCTTATGAAACGACACTTATTTGCGCTTCTATCCGGAGCGCTTCTTTTATCGGGCTGCGCCGCATTGCAGCCGTCGACTTCCGTTCACACAGTGGCCAGCAATCAGCCGACATTCATTGACATGGATGCTTCCAGGCGCGGCGTCATCATCATTCCAAAAGCGAACGGCGGCTATCAGTTCTGTGCTGAGCCTTCGCCTGATGTGGCGCTGGAGACAGTGACAAAGATTCTGGCTGAAGCAAAGACGAGCGGCAACGCAAATATCGATGCAAAAGCTGAAGCCGAATTCAGAACGGCAGTGGTTCAGCTGTCTAAAACCCAGGTGAGCATCCGCTTTCTTAGGGAGACGCTATATCGCGTATGCGAACAGTCTGTGAACCAGAACTTGTCTGCTGACCAAGTGGAAAAGCTGACGACCTTAGCTATCTCAACTGCGATGAAGCTGGCTGAGGCTGACGTCACAAAGAACCAAGCGGATCTTGCCAAAGAACTCTCGGACCCGAAAGTCCGGGAAATCTGGCAGCAGGTCTTCGGTGCGCCGCCCACGGTTGCACCTTCGAAGCCGTAAAGGCAATTTCGAACAGCAAAACTGCGAAATAGCTTTAGCTAATTCGCATCACGAGCGCAATTCCGCGCTCCAAAAACTTCGGAGAAACTATGAGATCTCGAACACTCATAGGGCTGATGTTTTGCACGCTCTTTTTGAGCGCGCCAGCATTTGCCCAGACCCAAGACACGACCGCACAGCCGGTCCTTCAAACAGCGCAAGCTGAGAAGGACGTCACGATTCCACAAGGCACAACCCAAGTATTTGACGCCGCTAATGGCGAAATCAAATTCGATGGCGTGCTGACGAACAAAGGAACGATCATAATCAGATCGTCTGATCCTGCTCAGGCGGAAGCAATTCTGCGGGCCGGCAAAGTTATCAACGACGGTAAGATTGTCTCAGAAGTCCCAACTCTCACGATCAATGCCGAAAGCGTGACTGGGAAAGGCGAAGTAACTGCCTCAGAAAGTATCGCAATCCAAAGTGACAAGGATTTGCAGATCTTCGGTGGCAAGTATCGAGCGAACTTCTTCCGTCCCTCAACAGGCGGTAAGTTGAACATCCAGGCACAGAGAATTGACGCCAAAGTCGACCTCAAGGCGTTTGAAGTGAGCATTGGTGTCAATGAAGGCAATCTCGACATCATTGGGCAAAAGCTTGATGGTGACCCTATTTATTACAACAGGGGTGGCGATATCACTGCTGTGATGCCGAGCAATGGCGAGGACATCTATGTTCTTGCTGCGGGCAATGTCACCTTGAGCAATGTGGACACAAGCGGTGGCGCTAACGGAGAGGTCGGTCGGCTTGTTGTCAGTGCAGGTCTCCACTTTGCCAACACTGTGAACGATGGTAATAGCCAATTTCCATGCGGCACCTTCGGGGCAAGTTGCCCCAACGTCATCGAACAAAATTCAGGACCCGGACAGATCTTTGAACCTGCACCCGGTGGTCCGTTTCCTCCCTCAGGTACGATAACCCTCAATGGCGCCAAAGCTAGAGTGATTTCGCTAGGCGCTCGGGACATCGTTGTCAATGGAACTCTTCAAGCATTAGATGATCCAACGACTTTGGCAGCGCCAGCGATTATTTTGACGGCGGCGAATTCAATAACAGTGAATGCGCAACTCAAAACTGATCAAAGTGTGACAGAGCCAAATTATGGCATCGTTGCATTAGAGGCGCCAACGATCAACGTGAACGGCAAAATTACGTCTGATCATGTGTTTATCGCAGCTTTCGAAAACAGCGTTGCATCGACTGGCAGCATTACTACCGCTGCGATTGAAGCACGCACATACATCGAAATTAACGGTGGACATATTCAGTTCGCGGAGGCTGGTGGTGCATTTGCAGGCAGTGCAGTGCTTCCGCTTTCGCAGCCACACGATTCCGGTGAATTTACCATCAAGACCGGCAAGCTGACGGCGCATCGCTATGTTGTGCTTGCAGCGACCGGCAACATCGATGCTGGAAACATTGAGCTGCTTCCGAACGAAGCGAACGTTCCGCTTGGAACGCACGACGTACGCATTCATGCCAACGTCGGAAAAGAAGATGCACCGCCTCTGAAGATTGGCGGTGGAACCAACGGTGCTGCTAGCATAACAGTGCGCGGCACAACAGACTTGGGAGCAGGTCTGACGCAGAAGACCGGGGCGATATTCCTCACGAACGGTCCGAGCGGCGATATCGTGCTGGATGGCGCCAAGATCACTGTTACTAACGAGCATGACGGCACGCCGTCTCTCATTGCCTATGCTGGCACCGGTCAGGTAACGGTTAAAGGCAGCATCGTGCTTGATGGCACGAGTAGCGCGCCTGCTGGACAGGTCCTTTTGGTGGGCGACGAAATTCGTTCAACAGGAGCAACGCTTTCTGCGAAAGACACACTTTCCGCACCGGCTGACAATCCCGCAAAAGTCGTTCTTGTCGCAAGCAAACTGACGCTTGCTGGTGACCTCACTATCGAAGCAAACAGCAAAGCTCAAACCTCGGTGAGAGTGGTTCCGAAGGGTAGCGTCACTCTCGATCCGCAAGATAACTTCCCCGGAATCTATGTCAACGTCGACAAATTCCCGGTCAACGTGACTGAAGACGAAGTGTTGGTCGGCGGTTCAGCCAACCTTACGATCAAGGCAAAGAGTGACGAAGCGAAAGTCGAAATCACAGCCAAGCCGCTCAAGTTCAACAACGGCACGAGCCTGATCGCTGCTACTGGCACAGGGTCGCAAATTACGGTGGACATTCCTGGCTCTCCATTAGGAGTCAATTCGCTCATTTTCAACGGTGCCGGTGTCACTTTCGATGCAAGTAATCCTGACGGTGACGCAGGAACCGTCAACATCATTGCAGACAAAGTGCGAAATACTGCTTCAGCGAATGTCTCCTTGAAGGCAAACGGTGGAGGTACGAACGGCTCTGGTGGCGTGGTTGCGCTTACGGTCGACCGAGGCAACCTAGATCTGGGTTCCGGCATAGAAGCTATGTCTATCAGCGCAACTTCTAAGGGTGGCAACAAAGGCAGCATCATTATTGACAACAGCAATAACAACGGGAAAGTCTATCTCGCAGAACAAGTGCTGGCGCCAGCACTTGACGCATCTGCTCTTCTCGTAGATGGAGAGGGTGGTGACATAACCATCACCGCTGGTCAGTTCATCAACAACTCAACAGGTGAAGTTGCCCAAATTCTGGCAAACGGTGCCGACACCAAACCTGGTGGCACGATTTCGATTCAGGCAGACATCGTTAACTTGTTTGACACAGTTGTAAAAGCTGACGGTGGCAGTTCCCGCGGCAACGGAGGCAATGTATTTGTCGTTGCATCAAACTCCATGAGAATTGGCCTGACTGTCGAAAAACTCGGCTTTATCTCGGCCAAGGGATTCGGTGATGGAAAAGGTGGAAACGTAAGCTTAACTGCTGTCCCGGTTGAATTGACGTTTGCTCGGATTACTGCAAATGGAGGTGAAAACGGCGAAGGGGGCACATTTATTGCCACTGAAGTGCCGACTGAAACTTTGCTGAATAAGGTCGTAAAAGTTGGGTCCGGAGACGATGTCACAGATCCGAATTCATTCGGGGGCTCCTTTGACATAAACTCTGTTAAGTGTCGGCAGTATTTGAGCGGTTCAAACAGTTGGCCTCGCGGCTATTGGAACTGTGTAAACCCAGACAGTCCGGCGACTGACGACAACCTGCCTCTAATAGCTGCTCAAGGTTTGCCAAGCGGTGCAAAGGCAGATTTGGATAGCGTCAAATCGACCATCTATCTGCAGCGTGACAGACTCCAGTTTACGCAGCTGCTAACAGTTCCGAGTCTGCCGTCTGCTGGATTCACTTTCACTGAAGGAGATGGAGAAACAACAGATACCTTCATCTATCAAAGGGCGGAAGTCGTTCCTGGTGGTGGTTTCCAGAACTTAAACGAAGTAGCAATCCGAGAGAGCACTGTTCACGAAACTGGTCATGCGATTGATCTTGCTCATGCTCCCACAACGCTGCAACCAGAAAGTTCATCACAGTCGTATGTAAATGCTGTCAACGCAGATATTGCCTATCTAAACGCAGCAGGAGGAGGACAGCCTTGTTCAATAAACGGTACCGCTCCTTTCGATGATCTGATCGACATTCGAACTGGTGCGCCGTTTTGCGCCAATGGAGTATTGAACAATCCAGGTGGAATTTACACTGGAATGAACAATGCTCAAATCGCAGCTGAATCGACTCCAACTCTCGGACCTGGTACCTTCCTTGGTTCGCAAGGATCGGAGTTCTACGCACAAACGTTTGCATATCAAGCTTATGCGATTCACCTGACGTATCCGGACGGATATTTCGTGACCACCGCTGACGGGCTTTTCCACAAGAAATTTTTCTCTTGTGTGCAAACAATCGCAGCTCAGCGAGCAGGAACTATTTTTGTGCCGCTCTATAGCTGCCCTTGATCGAAAGTGAAATCCACGAAGAAAAAGAACGATAAGAACTGAACAACATTGAAGCTGGGGATGTAAATCCCCAGCTTTTTTTGAAACTGTAAAAAGAAATGCTGCTATATAATTTAAGTAACTACGAAACGGAAATGTCAAATGAACAGCAAATTTTCTTGCTCCCTTGTTGCCATCCTCTTTCTAATAGAAGCCTTGCCTGCATTGGCTGATTCATCTGCAAGTGCAAACAAGTCTGAGCGTAAAGAACAGAAACTTGATTTTAGAAAATCAATAGCGCCAAAAGTTGGCGTCGCTGGCGGAGGTTGTGAAATCGGGACGATTCCGAAAGTTTTTTCGGTCGATGAGGAATGCCAAAACATCAAGAACAAAATCAGTTACAGCTGGAATAAAAGCGATAATCAGGCACTTAAAGACAACCTCGCCGACAAAAGTGTGTCTTGTATTGTTGCGCTAAATGGCGCTGGTTCCATTATTGAACTCCACTTACGTCAAAATTCTGGTTCTGCCCAGCTTGACAAGGGTATTCTTGAGTTTCTCAGAAATTTGAGCCAGTTTCAGATAAACAAAACATGGGAGTTAAAGCAGCACGAGTACGTTGTTGAGCTTCCCGAAGTATTAGTCAAACCGCTGAACTGATCATGTTGGTGGAAACGGGTAAAGCCGAGAAACGAAGAAGAGATATCACCTGGCTCTAAAAATTCTGATTGAAGCAATTTCATTGCTTTATCAATTTTTTTTTCTTGTTTCGTTTTTAGTAGACCGGTCTGTCTATTTCTACATTAACCACGCATTGCTTCAACAAAAATCTAACCCGGACAAGGCTTTCCAGGATCTTGTGAAACATATCGTTCGGTTATCTGCCGGTCACGAACCAGGAGCCAAACCGAGCCCACCAACCCCGCTTGTGCTGGCTGTCCGTCAGGAGTTTGATTTGATCCTGATAGCCTTCGGTTTGGGCTTCAAGATAACCATTGCGATGATTCGCTGCTTCTAGCTTTTCATTCAGACTTCTGGCATAAGCTCGTTCGGCTTCAATCAGTTCAAGCAGTCTCTGAATAGTCGTTGAATTTTCGCTATTGGCGGATGAATGTTCGGCTTTGTTCGCCGTTTGTTCATGCCTGTTCGCTGAATGTTCAGTGGCCATTAACTTGACCAAGGGCTTGCCATCGGGTCCCTGTATGCTCGGAAGTTTGCCTGCTAAGACCTGGCGCCGAAGAGTTGGATATGGCATTTTTAAACGACGAGCGGCCTCTGCCATCGATACTAATTCTGTCGAGTCGGTATCAACATCGTGAATATGTTCGTGAACATCAACTTTTTCGCTTGATTGTTCATTGTTCGTTCGTTGTTCAAGTTGAACAAATACCTTTTCAAAGCCGACTAAACTTAAGTCGCCTTCCTGTTCACTTTTATTGATTTTTTCCATCTGCTGGGCTTTCTAGGAAATGTTCAGTGATGACCACTGACTAATTATGATTGTTCAGTGACTTTTTTCAAGCCCTGCTATATCCGCTGTATGCCGCATAGGATCAATTGCTCTATGTGTTTCTTGCAGTTATTCTGACCATGACTTTTTATTTTAGCCACCGCCTAGGGTGGCAGGATCGCAAGAACCCAAAAACAAAAAACACCGCCAAGGGCGATGCTTTTCAAAAAAATCTATAACCGGATCTTTCGGATATTCGATTGATATTGGGGTTTTGCTGGCAGGCGATTTCCCCGATGCGATAAGAATAGCGGACCGATCTGGCACAGTCAAGCGCGTTTTTCTAAGCGTTCAAGGCAGACAGTGACCGGAGCCACAGCATTTCAATCAGCCGCAGTCGGCGGCCAACCAACTCAATTTCAGCGACAACAGTTTTTGTCGTTGTATCCGCGTCGGGATGCCTTCATCTGGAAGACGTATGACCAGGAGCGATGGCAGAAGGCAAACGGCCCGCTCCTGGACGCTCAGATCTTGGGTGTGGTGTCAGATGAAGGGCGCGGGCTGTTTCGCGGTTGCTATTGGTCACACAAGACCCGGCATGCAGTCTTAGACATAGATACTGAAAGCAGATACCACAATGCGGCCGAGCTGCAAAAACTGCAGGCGCATTTATCTGCAGTCGGGCTATACGCAATTACGTATAGAAGCAGCGACTCAGGCGGCTGGCACTTGTATTTGCCGTTTGACGAATGGGCAGGAAGTGACGAAGTTAACCAGACGCTCAAGGTCTGGCTGAAGACTCTGGGCTATGAAGTTAAGAGCGGGCAGCTCGAGATATTCCCAAGCGGAAACGCTTTGCGGCTGCCGCTTCAGAAAGGCTTTGCCTGGCTTGCTCCGGACGGAAGTATAAAAGTTAGAAGAGAAGAAATGAAAGAGGATGAGGCGATAGCCTCATTCCTTCAAGATTTTGAAAAAAACTCTAGAAACTGGCAGCAGGCGAAAAGCCTCATAGAAAGCCAAAATCAGTCCGCCGGCAGCGTTGCCGGCGCCCAGGAGCATGAAAAAGTCATATCCATAGCCGGTTTTGACGACCTCTTCAGAAAAGGAAAAATACAAGACGTTTGGGAAATTGGGCGTGAATACTGGCGTTCTGGTCTAACTGCCAAAAATCAAAGACATGATGCGGTCATGGCTGTTGGTCATTACCTCTGGTATGGCGACAGTTCAGAGAACATCCCGGCATATCCAGGCAGACGAAATGACGAGAACAGGGCGCGGCTAATTGAAGCCTGGCTGAAAAAGAAACACAACGGCTTTTGTCGGCACATCAACATTGAGCAGTGGAAAGAAATCGAGGCTCATATTTGGCGCACGGTCTTTTGGAGACGTGGAAAAAACTTAGAGGCTAGAAAACCCTACCCTCTAACAGATCGCCTCTTAAAACGGTTGCTAGAGGTATATACGAAGACAGGCCGACTGTATGAGATAGACAGGATGGCCGAGGCGAATAGAAAGCGAGAACAAGGCGCCAGGGCCCGAATCAAAAATGCTGTCAGCCAATGTCTGAGAACAGGCCAGCAAATTACGCGCAATGGATTGGCCGAAATAGCCGGATGTTCACCAAATACGGTGAGCCGCCATCAAGACCTTTGGCTTTTGACAACAGGATCAGGCGTTTATAACCGGGGGGTGGGGGGGGTTTCTTCGGGTTCGGCTGTTCCGGGAATTGGTTTTGAAGAAAAAGAGAAATCAGAAATTCCGTTTAGGTCGGGTTCAGACTCAGCGGATCTGGAGACTGAACAGCCACTTTCAGTTAAGGTAGCCCCCCTTCAATTCTGCCCGGCGAATAGCCAACCAGAGAGCACCCAGCGTAAAGACCGAGCTCTGCGGACTGCTGCGCAAGTCTTTACGCCGGGGCCCTTGCTCCCTGGTATTCGGGCAGAGGGGCAGATGTGTGCGGGGGGAATTTCTTTTACTTTCCAGAGCAGCAGCAGTGGCCCTGTCTGTTATACTAATGCCACCGCCAATGGTATTAGAGGGCGGGCGGGCGCAGCTTCTGAAGTGAGCGTCCTGGTTGCCTTTGGGACCGAAAACAAAAACGAAAAGATAATTCCCGACGCTACCAATTATAGATTCTTGACAACAGTTAAGCGAGGCTATTCATCAGGCTTAGCAGATGAACTTTCGCTGATCCAAAACCGCGAGCGTAGCGGCAACCTAATCAAGATCGCCTCGGGCCGCCCAATCGAATCAGGTCTGTCCGGAGCGGATGCGGCAAGTTCAATAGTGACAGACAGAGGCTCTGGGCAGTTTTCGGATGACTCACAAGGCTCTCAGAAGCCGAACAGCGCGACAGTCAGCAAACATACCGACCCGATAAATGTAAGCAGAGCAAGGCTTTCAGTCAAACGACCGACCTTAAGACTTAGAGGACCGCCAGACTGAAAAGCACTTAAACAGGCTTTTCCTGAAATCAGGAATCTGTAGGGCGCCCCTGGCTTAAAAGTGTATACGCTTATAACCCAAGCTCAGTAAGCATCTCGGGATTCTGGCATACACATTGGACTACGGTAAGCGCCACCCACAGATTTATCCGAAAAGCCTGAAAACCGCCAGCAGCTGCCAATTTAAGGCAACGAGCCCACGTTTGCACCACGTGAGCCGTAAGGCAAGATGAAAGAGCCGACTCGCTTACGCTCATGGCTCTAACTGGCGCTGTGTACGCGCCGACTAGGAAAAGTAGCCAGGCAAAAATTACCCGCTCATGCTATGTATAGATTATAACTGGTAAGTATAGGTACCGACTGTATGAGCGAACCGAAAAAACGCAAATTCAAACCAACAGTAGAGACCAAGCTGGCTCAGGCTGACTCTAATCGAGTAGGAGAACTGGCAAGGGCAGAAGGCAAAACGAAGTCAGAAGTAGTAAGGGAGGCAGTCCTGTGGTACCTGGACCACAAGGAGGAATTAGCCAACCGAGACAGAGAAGCGCAGATAGCCAAAGAAATCAGAGCAATGACTGATCGCGTTTGCGGCATGCTGGCAAGACAAGGCGCAGCCCTTGGCACTTTGTATGAGCTTACCTGGATGAGCCTGCCGAATGAGGACGCAAGAAATCAATTCTCAGCAGCAGTGACGACAGCAAAACAAAAAATGCGGAACCGGCTGGAGAAAGACGAGAGAGACCTGGCGGAGCAATTGAAGAGGGTAGTTAGTCCTTGATTGTTGTAAGACACAAGTTCATTCCCGGCAGAGGAAAAGGCGTAGGCGGTGGCAAAGTTGTCGCTATCGGCAAAGCGTTGGCGCATCTCAAATACATCCAGCACCGCCCAGGACGAGACAGAGAGCCTGGCGGACGGGAAATGTTCAATGAACTGGAAGACAGCCTTGACCCGGCAGAAATGAGGAAGGCAATCAAAGAGCTGGGTGGCAGCCGGGTGATCGTTCACAAGTTGACGCTTGCTCCGGAGATAAACCCGGCAGACAAGAAAGCATTTACCAGGGATGTGATGATCAATCTCAGCCAAGAGAAAGGGCTTGACCTTGAATGGTTTGCGGTCAAACACGACAACACAGAGCACCATCACATTCATGTTGTCGTCTTGGGCCGAGACCGTCATGGGACTGAAGTGAAGATTGACTTGAAGGACATCGACAAGGTCAAAGAATACGGAGACCGTTTTCTTGAAAGGCATCACCCAAGGGAAATGGCAAGGTCCAGGGCGGATCGAGAACGCCGAGAAAAAGAGCGCTTGGACGCCAGACAACGCGAGCGCGAACTGGCTAAGGAAGAGCGCATACGGGATGGGTTAGAACTGCCCTGGATGAACAAGAAGATCATCAGAGAGCAGCTGGAGCCGTACAAAGACTGGAAGCAAAAACAGGAGCAAGAACGAGAACAGCAGCAGAAAGAGAAAGAAGTAAGCAAAGACAAAGAAGAGAAACCCTATCACCAGGACACAATAGAGGCGGCCGGTCGGCAGTGGTCAAAGGCTGACAGCCTGGACGAACTCAGAGAACTGAACAAGCATCTCTGGGACAGCTATGAGGACCGCATAGACAAAGCCGAGTACAAAAAACTGGTCGGCTGGATTAAAGACAAAGAGCGCTATGGCGAGCAGGGAGCTGAACAGAAGCCAGAGAAAGAAGAAAAGAAAAGAGAGCATTTCGAGTATAAGGGCAAGCGCTACAGCAAAGACGACAGCTACGAAAAGCTAGCTGGGCTTTCAGCAAAACTCCGGGAAAGCAAAGAGAAGTTGCCGATTGAAGACTATCAAAACCTGCGCGGGTGGATAGAAAACCGTGACCGGCAAAGATGGTCCGGAGCAATCGAGAAGCAGTTAGAGATTGAGAAAACAAAGTACAAAGAGAACGAAAAAGGTTTTGCGGCCGGACAGCGCGCAGTAGATCCATTACAGCAAGACCTGATGAGAAACCCGGTCATAGGCTTGTTTATGGTTGAAGCGTCAATAGCTTCTGAAATTGTGCGGATGATTCCTCTGGATGACAGAAACCGTGATTTCCTGAAGGAGCAGCGGCAAGGCTTAGACGAAGCGAAGCGAGACATCGAAGAGAAGTCGCGAGGCTGGGACGAGTTTGACAAATTGACAGGCCTGGGACCGGATAAGAAACGCGACCGAAACAAAGAGCTGGAGCAAAAAGACAAGATTGATAAAGCACTAGAGGCAAACGAAGAAGCCCGAAAGAAACGAGAAGAAGAGAAAAAGCGAAAAGACGAAGAGCGAGACAGAGACGATCCATTCAAACGAGATCCATGGGGTCGCTGGTAGGCGGACTTGGTCAAGTAGCGAAATTGCAGACTGTGGTATGAAAGTGGCATGAAATCAGATCATGACTTTGCTATCAAACTCGGGAGCATCCTCAAGCATCGCCGTGAGATGTTTTATTTATCGCAGAGTGATCTTGCGGAAGCGACCGGCTTTCATCGGTCATATATAAGCGACGTGGAAATAGGGAAACGCAATCTGGCGGTAAGAAATCTGCGCCGAATCTGTGAAGCCCTGGATATTCCCGCGTCTGCCGTCTTGAAGCAAGTAGAAGTCTCATTTGTAAAAAAGGGAGCCGGTCAAAGAAAACGGCGCCCGCGGCACCAGGACGGATGACACCACCACTGCCTGATAAAAATATTTGATATCGCTGAGATGGCGGCTTTTGGCTACCCCAAATTAGGGTTAGAGGATAGTGGCGATCGATCGATCGCGGACCAGGGCGCCACCGCTCACGTCGAAACACGCACTACGCGCGAGTTTCAACATCGCGGTGGCGCAGGTGGTGCGTGAAACATAATATACGGTACCGGTCACTCAGCTGGAATCATGCCGTCTTGCGCGTCACTCCCAGCATCTCCGTGAGCCTGTTTATTATCGGCCAGTACGCCGGTTTCTCTTTCACCGGTTGATTGTCGCTTTCTTCCTGTTCCTGCCCTGCTTCGTACAAAGCGACAAACCGCGCCTGCTCAACTTGTCGCTTTTGCCTAAACGTCATTTCCTTTTCAACCGGTGGACTGACTTCTTTTCTCAACTCGGCAATCTCTTGTTTCAGCTCAGAGAGTGCCTTTTCAACATCGACTCTCATCTGCCTTTCAGCAAGAATTTCCTCTCTCAGATACGAAACATTCTGCGTCAATTCAACACACCAACTGGGTTGCGGCAGGTGGCCATATCTCATCAAAGCAGACTCAGCAATTATTTCTCTGAGCAGATGCGACATCGTAAAGTCTGGGGTGACGCGGCTTTTCAATTTCTCCAACATGCGCGGCGGCACATTTGTGCTGATCTGCTTCCACGTCTGGGCGTTTTTGAAAAACTCCTTTTCTGTTACTGCTCGCTTTGCTGGCATGCTGATTCCCTCTTGCAGGTGGATGAGAAGACGCTACACCCGCCTCATGACATGGTCAATGAGATATATAGTTCGATGAATAAAATGGGCGACATTTAGAAAAATGTGGACAGTTGCCCGTCTCGAAAGTGAAGCTGGCGAAGCTCTCCCAGCTCATCCTTTAGTGCCTCTTGAAATCGCTAAATGGTGTGAGCGCATGAAACGAACTTGAGTCACGTGGCAGCAACGTGGCAGCAGGCAAAGGTTTTGCGAGTTCGTAACTTTAGCGGATGTATCGCGAAGGATTCATTATTCCTTTGGTTTGCTGGAAGCCCTTGTCAATCTGTAATTTGAGCCCTCTTGAAAACTGGTTCTGAGCCGCCAGTTTTCAGAACTTTACTTGGTAACGAAGAATGAAAAGTTGCCTTGAGCGACCGTTTTGAGTTGAGAACTTACCGCGTAATAGGTAGGGTGAGAACTCCGAATCCTTTGCACACATAGAGTCCAATCCCTTGCGCTGAGCGCCGATTCAAAAAGAAAAACAGCATCGATCTTGCAGTCTTGCGCTGCCTTGGTCCGTGCCAGATCTATTTGTGAATGACAAAGGAAGCGGAACTTACCAGCAACTCATCATTTTTGGTTTCTGGAAACCTTATGAAACGACACTTATTTGCGCTTCTATCCGGAGCGCTTCTTTTATCGGGCTGCG
>Ga0207952_1001166_pt1 | contig 12522 bp, 8 predicted proteins | sample SubbioR12Aug_8Ca_FD_184831 | JGI IMG/M metagenome (GOLD analysis project Ga0207952, IMG submission 184831) | Serpentinite rock and fluid subsurface biosphere microbial communities from McLaughlin Reserve, California, USA - CR12Aug_8Ca (SPAdes) | ecosystem: Environmental > Terrestrial > Deep...
ATCTCTGGCCGTCCGGCGACCAGCGGACTTGCCCCGGTTCGCGGCCAAAGTGTTCGGGGCCGCGCATGATGTTGGGAATCGTGAGGTCGAACTTCGCGGCTGGGGTCGACTGCCCGGCAGCCGCAGCCGGAAGCAGAAGCGCGGCGAGAGCGAGGGATCGCATTGTCATGGGAGTTCGGGGTCGGACGGTGGGTCGGCGAGCAGCTGTCGAATGTACCGGGCGTGGTCGTTCAGGAAGCCGCGAGTGACCGTGTAATGCTCGGTCTCCTCATACTGCACTGCAGTCACGGGAGTGGTATCAAAATCGTAGATCGTTGCGCCGGGGTAGGCCATCACGATCGGTGAATGTGTTGCCACAATGAACTGCGCGCCCTGAGCCGCCATTTCGTGCAACATGGCGATCAGCGCCATCTGACTATGTGGCGAGAGGGGCGCTTCGGGTTCGTCGAGCAGGTGCAATCCCCCGGGCACAAAGCGGCTCCGAAACAGCGTGAGGAACGCTTGTCCGTGGGAGTTGGCGTCCAGGTCGGCGCCGTAGCGCCGTTCCATCTCCGCAAGCGAGCTGCTCAACGGCCCCGACGCGAGCTCCAATGCTCGTGCTGAGCGTCCTTCATACTGTGCGGGAAGTTGGGCGAGTTCTCGCTGCAACTCCGCCCGGTCTGCAGCCAGCTTCTTCGCATAGCCAAAGAAGTCTTCGGCGCGCAGGAAGAACCCGCGGCGTGTGCGCGCATTCCACTTGAGGTGCAGGGCCTTCCCGAGCGTGCGGGCAGCCGCGAGGGTCTCGTCATGCGCCATGCTTCCGCTGCCCACCACCGGGAGTCCGGCGGCTGCGGCGATCGCTTCCATCAGCGTGCTCTTGCCCGAGCCGTTTGCCCCGACAAAGAACGTGACAGGCGTCGGAAACTCCATCACCGGCAACGTGCGCACCGCAGGCACCGAAAACGGGAAGGGCGCCGCCTCCTCGGGCGTGCGCATCAGCGCTACGCTCCGAAGCTGCGACGCCCCCATTCCCGCAGGACTGCGAACTACGGTTGCAACACCCCGCGCCGCCTTAGTGCGTTGGCGTCTGGGCAAACGCACTACGCGGCTGATACGGCACCTCGGTGCTGACTGCCAGCTTCCGGCCACTCAACACGCTCCACCACTCGCGAATGGATGCCGTCAGAATCACGATCACGGCAATCAGGAAGAATGCCGCGACGGCCGCGTCGAGCCGATCATTGAAGATCATGCGGTTCGCGTTCGCAATGGAGGCCACGCCCGGGGGCAGTTCGCCACGGTCAAGGAACCCCTGCACCCACTTGGCGTGCGAGAGGAATCCGAGTTTCGGAATATCCGAGAAGATCTTCTGATAGCCGGCCGTCATGTTGACAATGGTCAGCCACGTGAGCGGAATCAACGTGAGGAAGGCGTACTTCCCCTTGCCCATCTTGATGATGATGGTGGTGCCCACGCAGAGCGCGATGGCCGCGAGCAGTTGATTCGAAATGCCAAAGAGCGGCCAGAGCGTGTTCACGCCGCCGAGTGGATCAGTGACACCCTGATAGAGGAAGTAGCCCCAGCAGAGCACCACGATCGCGCTTGCGGACACCGACGCAGGCATCCACGACACACGACCGAAGGGCTTCCAGATATGCCCACCCAGGTCCTGCAGCATGAAGCGGCCGACGCGCGTGCCGGCGTCGAGCGTGGTGAGGATGAAGAGCGCTTCGAACATGATCGCGAAGTGGTACCAGATCGCCACGGCGGCACCGCTTCCAAAGACGTTTGCAAAGATGTAGGCCATGCCCACGGCGAGCGACGGGGCGCCTCCCGTGCGCGAGAGCAGGGAGCTTTCCTGGACCTGCGCCGCCATTTCGGTGAGCCGGTCGGGCGTGATCACGAAGCCCCAGTTGCTGATCACCTGCGATGCGCTTTGCACCGTGGTCCCGATGATGCCTGACGGCGAGTTGATGGCGAAGTATGCGCCGGGCTCGAGCACGCATGCGGCGATCAGTGCCAGCACTGCAACCAGCGACTCGGTGAGCATCGAACCGTAGCCAATGAGACGGGCATCAACTTCGTTCTCAAGCAACTTCGGGGTGGTACCGGAACTGATCAGCGCGTGGAACCCGGATATGGCTCCGCACGCAATGGTAATGAAGACGAAGGGGAAGACCTTGCCCGCAAAGACGGGTCCATCTCCCGTCGTGAAGAATGTCGTCGTTGCCGGCATCTGCATCGTCGGCATCAGCACGAAGATCGAAATGGCGAGGAGGAACACCACGCCAATCTTCACGAAGGCCGACAGGTAGTCACGCGGCGCGAGCAGGAACCAGACCGGCAACACCGACGCCATGAAGCCGTAGATCATGATCCAGATGGCGAGCTGCGGCCCTGTCAGTGTGAAGATCGGCGCGAGGTTGGGATTCTCGGCCACCCACTTTCCGGCGAACAGTGCCAGAGCCAGCATGATGAGGCCCATCGCGGTGGCTTCGAGCACCTTGCCGGGGCGCCAGTAGCGCAGGTATAGCCCCATGATCATGGCGATCGGCACCGAGAGCGCCAGCGTCACTGTTCCCCACGGGCTCGACTTAAGCGCGTTGGTGACCACGAGCGCGAGCACCGAGATCAGGATGATCATGATGCCGAAGACCGCCACGAGCGCGGTGTATCCGGCCACCGTGCCGATCTCTTCCTTGGCCATCTGGCCGAGCGATTTACCGTCGCGGCGGACCGAGGCGCAGAGAATCAGGCAGTCCTGCACGGCGCCGCCCAGGGCGACGCCGACGATGATCCAGAGGAAGCCCGGGAGATAGCCGAACTGGGCCGCCAGGGTTGGGCCGATGAGCGGGCCCGGGCCGGCGATGGCCGCGAAGTGGTGTCCGAAGACGATCCACTTGTTGGTCGGCACGAAGTCGCGTCCGTCCGCCAGTCGCACCGCGGGCGTGGCCCGTGTGGCGTCGAGCGCAAAGACATACGACGCGATGATCTTGCTGTAGAAGCGGTAAGCGATCAGGTAGAAGCAGACGGCCGCCGTGAGGAGCCAGCCCGCGCTGATCGTCTCACCGCGCTTCACCGCGATGAAGCCGACGGTCACCGCGCCGAGAATGGCGATGACGACCCAGATAAGCTTTTTGAGGATATGCATCGCAAGAAAATGCGACTCGGCAACGGACCCCGCAACCATATAGCCGGGTATGCCGGGGATGGCCTCCATTATGTTCAACAGATGACCCAACGTCTTGTCCGCGCAGTGCGTTACGCGCAGCAGTTCTTCGCAGCAGGCGCAATGGTGGCCTCCACCGTCGCGGCACCAGCGATTGTGGTGGCTGCACTGGCCTTGGACCCGGGCCGCGCCGAGGCCCAGGGCGAGCCCCTCGCCCCGTTTGCCGGGCAGAAGGTGTCGGTGATGCCGATCCAGTTCCTCCGGGTCGACACAACCGCCCCGGTGAAGGCCCAGGACTGGGCGAGCCTGCGGCGGGAGCTCAACGATTCGATCGGTGTGGCAATCGCGGAGCGCGGAATCGGCAAGAAATGGGCATATGCAGCCGATATCGAACGCATGGCCAAGCGAAATGCGGTCTACGTGAGCGACCCCAACTCACTTGGCGCCGGGGGGCTCCGCAACCGGGCGCTCAAGGCTGGGGAACCCGCTCCGCCGGTGCTGATCAACAACCTTCGGCCGATGATCGCGCTGGGCGACTCGCGTTGGGCGCTTATTCCGGTTGAGCTGGGGTTCGCAGGCGCCGGGGCAGAGAAGCACCCGGTGCTTCGCCTGGTGCTGCTCGACGGTCGCGTGGGCCAGGTCACCTGGTATGCCGATTTATCCGGGGTGGCGTCGCCAACGTTCGGCAGCGCCGACATCGGTGCGCTGGCGCAGCGCATCGCGGATCTGGTCGTAAGTCGCTAGGTCGGGGTCGCGAGGGGCGCTAACTTTCCGGCAGCCGCAGTGACGGCCCTTTGGCCGGATACCACTCGACTTGTCACCCCGCACCACCACCATGACGCTGAATGCAACCCTGATCCCGGGAGACGGGATCGGCCCAGATATTACGGACGCCACGCTCCGCCTCATCAGTGCCGCAGGCGTGGACATCACCTGGGACCGGCAACTTGCTGGAATGGCCGCAGTCAATGCCGTTGGCGATCCCATGCCAGACGCCACGCTTGACTCCATCAATCGGACGAAACTCGCCCTCAAGGGCCCCCTCGAAACTCCGGTGGGGAAGGGATTTCGGTCCATCAATGTCGCATTGCGAAAGGCGTTCGACCTCTACGCCAACGTACGCCCGGCCAAGTCGGTCATCCCGGGCCTTCGCTTCAAGGACGTAGACATCATCCTTGTGCGCGAGAACACCGAAGGGCTGTACATCGGCATCGAGAACTACATCAAGATCGGCGATGACGAGCGCGCCGCGGCACAGTCCGTCGCCGTGGTGACGCGATACGGCGCCGAACGCATTCATCGGTACGCGTTTGATCTGGCCGTGCGCCTGGGGCGCAAGAAGGTGACGCTCGTCCACAAGGCGAACATTCTCAAGCTCTCGCAGGGACTCTTTCTTGATGTGGGCCGCGAGATCGCAAAGGAGTACACCGGAAAGGTCGCAGTGGAGGAACGCATCGTGGATGCTTGCGCGATGGAACTGGTCTCCAAGCCCGAGCGCTACGATGTAATCGTGACAACCAATCTCTTCGGCGACATTCTTTCGGACCTCACGTCGGGACTGGTCGGCGGGCTCGGCCTCACCCCAGGCGCCAACATCGGGAAGGAAGCGGCGATTTTTGAGGCGGTGCACGGTACGGCTCCCGATATCGCGGGCAAGGGCGTGGCGAATCCAACAGCGGTGATGCTTGCCGCGTGCCAGATGATGGATCACGTGGGTAAGGCCGATGTCGCGACGCGCATGCGAAGCGCCATCGAGTCGACGCTGCGGGAACAGAAGACGGTCACGCGCGACGTCGGCGGGACAGCTACGACGGCCGAATACACCGACGCAGTCATCGCGCGGCTCTGACCGCCACGCTCACCGATTGATGATCCGCATCCTCCACGTCTCCGATCTGCACTTCGGGAAACCCAATATCCCCGCGCAGACCGCGGCGCTTGAGGGGACGATTGCGAGCGAGATGCTGGACGCCATTGTCATTTCGGGCGATCTGTCGCTGCGCACGCGCCACGCCGAGTTCGAGCAGGCGAGCCGGTTTGTGCGCAAGTGTGAGAGCCAGGCGCCGACGTTGGTGATTCCCGGCAACCACGATTGCGCCTGGTGGATGGCGCCGATGGGCCTGGGCGACTACTACTCGATGTTCAGCCGGTATCGCGAGCATATCCGCAGCGACCTCGAACCGCAGCTGAAGATTCCCGGCGCGACCATTGTCGGGCTCAACTCCTCTCACGGCATCCAGCGTTATACGCTGACCACACGGCTGCGCGACCTGTCGGTTGTTGGGGCGGTGCGCGGCCGGCAGTGGGAGCGCGCGCGTCTCGCACTTGCGATGGCGCCGGCAAACGACGTGAAGATCGTGGTCATCCACCACAACCTGCTGAAGGGGCCGATCTCGAAGCGTTGGGGGCTTGCGTCCCGTGAGTTCGGAATCGTCGACGCCGCGCTGACCGGCGCAGACATCGTTTGCTGCGGGCACGACCACGAGGAACACGTCGCCGAGGTGGATGTGGCGCAGCGCAAGCTGGTCGTGTCCACGGCGGGAACGCTGACCAATCGGACGCGCGGGGGCAGGCCGGGCGCGTGGAACCTCATCGAGGTGGATGAGGCGGTGATCCGGGTGACGCTGTACGAGTGGAACGCGACTGCACAGGATTTCCAATCGACCAGAAAAAACGCCTACTCGCGGCGGTACGTGGCATAGGGCAGCGTCGGCGCCAATCGCTATCTTTTGTGGATGGCCACGCACTCGACAAACGACTCGCACCTCGCCTCGCCCGCGCTGAAACCCCGCGAGGGTGACCTTTTCAACATTGATGCCGCGCTGACCGAAGAAGAGCGCGCGGTTCGCGACTCCATCCGACGCTGGGTGGACGACCGCGTCCTCCCGATTATCGGCGATGCCTATGTCGAGGGGAAGTTCCCGAAACAGCTGATCCCCGAGATGGGTGAGCTCGGCGTCTTTGGCGCCAACCTCCCCGAGGAGTACGGCTGCGCCGGGCTGAACAGCGTGAGCTACGGACTCATCATGCAGGAGCTGGAGCGCGGCGACTCCGGCGTGCGCTCCTTCGCCAGCGTGCAGGGCGCCCTTGTGATGTATCCGATCTTCGCCTTTGGATCCGAGGAGCAGAAGAAGCACTGGCTGCCCAAGATGGCGAAGGGCGAGGTGATCGGCTGCTTTGGCCTCACTGAGCCCGATTACGGCTCGAATCCCGCCGGCATGATCACCAGGGCCCGGAAACAAGCCGACGGTTCCTGGGTTCTCAACGGCGCCAAGATGTGGATCACAAACGGCTCGACTGCGAAAGTCGCTGTAGTGTGGGCCAAGACTGAGGACGGCGACGACGACGGGAAGTCCATTCGCGGCTTTATCGTGCCGACTGACGCCCCGGGCTTCAGCTCGAAGGACCAAAAGGGCAAGCTCTCACTGCGTGCCAGCGACACGAGCGAACTGGTATTCAGCGACCTGAAGCTCCCAGCCGACGCCGTCCTCCCGAAATCCGGCGGACTCAAGAGCCCGCTGATGTGCCTCACCCAGGCTCGCTACGGCATCAGCTGGGGCGCCATCGGCGCGGCCATGGCCTGCTACGAGGAGGCGCTCGCCTACTCCAAGACCCGCGTGATGTTCGACAAGCCAATCGGCGGGTTCCAGATCCAGCAGGTGCGCCTGGCCGAGATGCTCACCGAAATCGTGAAGGGGCAGCTCGTGTCCCTGCACCTCGGACGGTTGAAGGACGCCGGCACCTTTACGCCGCAGCAGGTGTCGCTGGCCAAGCGGAACAATGTCAACATCGCCACGGATATCGCCCGTGAGGCGCGCAGGCTGCTCGGTGCCAACGGCATCCTGGCCGAGTACGCCTCAATGCGTCACATGGCCAATCTTGAGAGCGTGTACACATACGAAGGCACGCACGATGTGCACTCGCTGGTGCTCGGGATGGCGGTGACGGGGATCAACGCCTTCAAATAGCGGCGGCTACTTCGTTTTGCGGCGGAAGAGCGCCTGAAACCACGGCGGCAGGTACTTGAGCAGGAACACAATCAGCTTGAATCGCTTGCTCGGAATGCAGACCGTCGCGCCGCGGGCGCCGATCTGCGCAAGTGATTCATCCACGACGCGCTCAGCGCTGAGCCAGAGCCATTTGGGCGCATGTCCTCGCCCCGTTCCGGAGCGGTCGTGGAACTCCGTGTACGTGTAGCCGGGGCAGAGGGCCTGGACCTGAACGCCGGTTCCGGCGAGTTCGAGCGCGAGGCCTTCGGAGAACACCCGTTCCCACGCCTTGGTCGCGCAATAATTCACCGCGCCCGCCGAATAGGTGAACGACGCCACTGACGACACATTGATGATCCAGCCGCGGCCACGCTCGATCATTCCCGGCAGCGCAGCGCGCGTGTGAATCATCGGGGCCATCACGTGCAGTTCCAGCATCGTCGCCTGCTCGGCCAGCGGCCGATTGGCCAGGCGCCCCTTGGTGCCGAACCCCGCGTTGTTCACGAGCACCGCCAGCCGCGATTCCTGTGCGATGCGGTCGGCCACGTGGCGCATGCCGTCATCGCGGGACAGATCGGCCGGAAGCACTTCAACGTGCACGCCGTGCTGCAGCGTGATTTCATCGGCCAGCGCTTCAAGGCGCACAGCGTCGCGGGCAACGACAATCAGGTCGTGGCCTGATGCGGCCAGACGCTGCGCAAATACGCGGCCAATGCCTGCCGTCGCCCCGGTGACGAGGGCGACGAGGCGCACGGATCCGGAATCTGCTGCTGCAGTCAACTGGAGACGCTCCGGCGGTGGTTGCCGTACGATAGCGGTTGCGGGTGAAAACGAGAACGGGCCCCGGGGAGTCCCGGGACCCGCTCACCTGCAGCGCTGCAGATTCCTTACGGTTTCTACTTGTCCGACGTCGGCGCCAGTCGCAGCGCTGCCGGCGTCACGATGGTGAACGTACCGTTGAGTACGGAATTGCTGTCGAAGTTGCTCCCCCCGATCTCAAACCCGTACGTGTCGCCGGCAAGCAAATTGAACGTTGTGCTCGCGGCAATTGTGAACCCGCCCGAAGGCGGCGTGCAGCAGTTAATCGGTCCCTGATCGATCCCGGTCAGGTATGTCTTTACTCCGTTGTGAATCACAAACGGATGCACAAACACGCGCACCTGGAAGTATGCGTGGAAGCCCGAGTAGCTGAACGACTCGGTGACCGTGGCGGCTGACTGCGCCGTGTTCGCAAATGTCCACGTCTGTGTGCTATACACGACTGACCCAGACAACGCGTAGGACATCGACGGCTGACCGGTCGATCCGTCGTTGAGCAGCGTCGTGGTGCCCGGACCACTGACGCTCCAGGTTGGCGGCGCCGGGGGCGCGATCACGAACGTCGCCGAGCCGTTGCTCGTCAGATGATTCGTCGACTGGGCATATGTAGCCGACGCAGTTGCCGTTCCGGCATTGACGTTGTCGGCGTATGTGACCGGCGTGACCGCCTCATCCAATCCGCCAGCACCAGTCACTGTGGCTGAGCACGGCGTCTGTGGCCCGCCGGTGTAGGGCACGCTGGCCGGGCAGGTCACCGCGACCGCCGACGCAGCGCGTGCGATGTCGAAGGTCTTCTGCGCACCAGCCGCGGCGTTGTACAGCGCCGTGCTGGCATATGCCGCGTCAGCCGTGTATGTGCCTGCGTCACGCGGCGGCGCCGTTGGGCCGTAGGTGACAGGCACCGCACCGAGGCTCAGCGCTCCGTGGATGGAATCCGTGACTGAAGCTGTGCACGGCGTCTGATCGGCCCCGTTGTACACGACGGAGGCCGGGCAGCTGATGTTCACCGTCGGCGTCGTCTTGATCGCCGTCGCGTTGAACGTCGGAATCGCGGGCACGTAGGTCACGCCCGGTGGCACATCGCCGCCGATTCCCGGGGTAACAGTGACCGTATTCGTCCCAAGCGTCGGGCCCATCTTCCAGCACACGCCGGCCTTACCGCTGTCTGCGCTGGTGTTGAAGGTGACGGACGCTGCAAACGTGCCTGTGCACGTGGTGGTGCCGGGCACACCAGCCGCGATAGTTCCGTTGCCGGCCGTGACCGACCAGGTGAGCGGAACATTGCGGAGCGGCGTTCCAAGCCGCGTCTTCAGTTCAAGCCGCGGACGGCACTCGGGTTCGAGTTCGGAACTCCACGGCGCCTCGACGGCAGTACACGTTCCCGCTGACAACGTGTTCGCCATTGCTCCCGGCGATGCGATGACCGACGCCAGGTCGCCGGTAGGCGCAGCCGAAACCTGGGGCGTAAGACCGGCCTTTCGAGTGGGGCGAGTGGTGAACTCGCCAGCCGTTCCGCCCACGCCGCCGCGCGCGGCGAACTCGAGGATCGGATCGACGGGATCGAACGGGCTGAACTCAGACGCGGTACCGCCAACGCCTCCGACGAATGCCTCGCTCTTGCCGGCAATCGCGGCGTACAGTGTCTTCGGCATGAGTGCCGAGAGTGCCTTGTTTGCCCAACCCGGCAGGAAGCCCAGGTTGGTTGGGGCCGGACAGTTGAGGAAGCTCGCGTCAGCAGCGGGCGTGATCTCAAACCCGTTCGATTTTTCATGGCCCAGACGCAGCCGCCCACGGATGGATGCCGGTACGGACGCATCTGGGCAGATGGCCACGATGACCGGAACCGCTGGGCCAGTGCCCGAGGCGTTCCCGGCCTGAATGAGGTAGAAGCCGGGGTATTGATCCAGGCGCGTGTTGAGCGGGCCGGCCCCAGGCGTGGTGAACGTGTTGGGGACCTTGGTGAACTCGAGTACGGTCGGCTCGGTAATCGATCCAGGCGGCAGCCGCGTGCCCGCGGTGCTGTCCTGACTCTTGACCACCTGAGTCGTGCTTGACGGATCGATGATGTTGGAGTTGGCAGGATCACTGATCGTGATGTTGATCCCGGCGAAGCAGAAGATTCCGCTGATCAGCCGGGCGACCTGAGCATTGGTGCCCGCGAGGGGCTGCGGACCCTTGAACTTCTGGAAGACGAGCCGATTGGCATTAAACGCCGCCTCGTTGGTCTTCTTGGCATCGCCCTTCTTCTTTGCCTTGTCGATCTGGTCGATCTTGGATTTGACCGCGTTGGCATTGGGCCCGCCCGCCGCGAACACCGAGTCGGTCAATGCGTAGAGCTGCGTAAGCGTCAACGGCGTGCATGATGGCCCGCTCCCGACGTTCGCTGCACGCCAGTCGGCGATCGCCGTGGCCCCGGTCGGCGCGGTAACACTGGTGTCGCGGCAGGCAGCGATGACGACGAGGCTGGCGGACAGTGCGACGGCGATGACGCGCGACTTGGGACCCATGCCTAGTGCTCCACTCGTACGGGGGGGGCCGGGACCAGTATGCTGGTCCCAGGGCGTGCGGAATCCAGCCAATCTCCCGCATAAATACCGCTTACACAAGGGGTTAGCCTTGCTCGGCCCCTGCGAATCCTGTGCTGTGGATCACAAGTGCCCGAAATGTTGAGACCGGGGCGCCCTGCATGGCGACGAGCCGATCGCGAGCGCGGGCTCCTCTAGGAGCGCGGCCCCACGAGCTGACGAAACCGCGCGTCGCCTTCGAGATCGCGGAACCACCACCCCGGCTCATCGCGAAGTCCCTGCGCGCGCTGCGGGTTGGCTGCGACGTACTCCTTGAGCAGGCGCATCGCGTTCTCGACGTCTCCGAGTAGCGTGTAGACGAATGCGCCGGACCAGGCCAAGTCGCGCACGCCATCAATCGCGGCCGTGCCTTCCGAGCGTTTCGCCACGCGCCGCGCGCTGTCGGCAAGCGCTGGCGTTGTCTTGCTTGCGCGCGCCAGCACCGCCGCCACGAGCATGTCAACATTCAACCGCTGCAGTTCGCGAGCCCCGCCGGCGGGCATCAACGCCACGGCCGAGTCTGCCAGTTTCCAGGCTTCTGCGACGTCCGCTGGCTTGTCCTTTCCGGTCAGGAGGTAGAGCTGGCACCGGACTGCGTTAAGGATGTTGGGGTAGCGGCGCCGCAACTCCGTGCAGCGCTGCTCCGCCTTGTCGAACTGCGCCAGGTCGTACAACGACAGGAAGAGCCGGTTGAGAATAACGTCAGCATTCGACAGGAATTCGTCGGCCTCGAGCGCGCGCTGCGCTGCAATGTTGATGTCCGTGGCCGACCCAACCTGATAGTACAGGTGGGAGAGCGAAGCATACGCTCCCGCTTGGTTCGGGTTCGCTCCCGTCGCACCCTCGAGGTCTGCCCGCGCGGACTCGAGGAGTGCTTTCGCTTTCGACGCGTCCGCCTCAAGCCCGCGAAGCCAGCGCCAATACTTGGCGTTGCCCCGCACTTCCAGCGCGTCCGCGTCGCCCGGGTCAATTGCAAGCGCCCGATCCGCGTGGCCCTCGGCCAACGTGGCCCATTGGCGGAGTTGGTCGGGCGGAATCCCGGGGACGCGGGATCGCCGGTACGCAATCGCAGCGCGCAAGGTCACCGGCTCGGACCACTTGGGGTCTTCGCGCTCGGCGAGCACCAACAACGAATCGCCCGCGGCCAGCCACCGCTCGAAACTGGGCATGTCCCCGCCGATGCGCGCTTCTTCAGCATTCTTTCGCCCCTGCTCGGCTCGCTGCACGAGCAACCACGCAGACGCGCTCGTTGTGCTGGCGCGCTGTTCCTTGACCTTGATTTCCTCGCGAAGCTGCGCCCGAATCAGGTCCGACGCGATCAGCGTCACAGTGTCGCGCAGCGCGAGTTGGTTTGCGGCCGCACGGGCAAAGGACTTGCGATCGATGTTGGCGCCACTCGCGTCGTCGAGACGAACGGTCACGCGAATTTGATCGCCGTCCGGTTCCACTTCGCCGCGGACTAGATATCCCACGCGCAGCGCGCGCGCCACGCTGTCGGGTGCAAGTGCCGAGCGGCGGAACGGCTCCACGCCGCCTCGCGAGATGACCGTGAGCGTGGGTGCCGTGCTGAGCGTGCGTATGAGGCCCTCGGTCAAACCGTCGGCGAGCGGGCCGAGCGAACTGTCCTTGCTCTGGTCCGTGAAATAGAGCACCGCAATGCGCCGCGCCTCGGGGCCTACGGTAGCTGACCCGCCGCCACCGCCCTGACTCATCCGCCATGCACCGAAGCCGACGGCCGCAACCGCCACGGCCGCGCCGGCCAGCACCAGGGGTTTCTTCCACCACGGCCGCGCCTTCATTGCGGCAATCGCGGTCTGCGCCCCCGAGGGCACGCGCCGCTGCATGGTCGGAGTCATGATCCGCATCGACGCGGTGGCCCCGATCGGCAGGCCGAGGAGCTGCGCGAACTGCTCTGCGTTCTGCGGCCGGTCGGCCGGCGACTTGTTCATCGCGATGAAAATCGCGTTCTCAATGTCTTCGGGTACCGTGCTCCGCACGATGC
>Ga0207952_1001168_pt1 | contig 12508 bp, 10 predicted proteins | sample SubbioR12Aug_8Ca_FD_184831 | JGI IMG/M metagenome (GOLD analysis project Ga0207952, IMG submission 184831) | Serpentinite rock and fluid subsurface biosphere microbial communities from McLaughlin Reserve, California, USA - CR12Aug_8Ca (SPAdes) | ecosystem: Environmental > Terrestrial > Deep...
CAGTTTGCGCGACAGTCTGGAAAGCGAGGCCGGCCTGCCGCTGCCGCGCCGCCTGAAGGTCGGCCAGGAAATTGACGGTCTGCAGGTCGAAGAAATTTTGCACGACGCCCGGGAGAGCCTGCTTTACCGCGTGCGCAATCTGCGCAACGGCCAGCAACTGGTGCTTAAAACGCTGCAACCCGGCATGGGTGGCGATAGCGGTGCCACCGCCGCCCTGTTGATGGAAGAGTGGCGCGCCCGGCGCGTTGTTTCGCCATACTTTCCCCAGGTCGTGCCGGTCGAGCAAAAGAGCTGCCTTTATTACCTGATGACCTGGCACGCCGGGGCAACCCTGCAAAGCCGCCTCGATGCCGATCAGCACTTTCCGGTCGGCGAGGTGGTGCGTCTGGGCATTGCCTTGCTCAAGGCGATAGCCACCTTGCATCGTCTCGACATCGTGCATCGCGATATCAAGACCGACAACATTCACCTTGGCCAGGATGGCGTGCTACGCATTCTTGATCTCGGCGTCGCCATCAGCCTCGGCGAGCGCAAGGCGGATGATCCGATCGGTCAGGCCGGTACGCCTTCCTACATGGCGCCGGAGCTGTTCGAGCATCCCGAGCCGCAGTTCGGTTACGACTTGTACGCCGCCGGCGTGACGCTCTATCACTTGCTGACGCGAAAATATCCCTACGGCGAGATCGAGCCCTTCCAGACCCCGAAATTCGGCGAGCCGGCCCGACCGACGCGCTGGCGGACGGAGATTCCCGGCTGGCTGGAAAATATCCTGCTCAAGGCGGTGGCCAGGGAGGCCAAGGATCGTTTTGAAACGCCCGAAGAATTTCTGCTCGCGCTGGAGCGCGGCGCCGACCGCCCGCTTGCCTCTCCCGGCAGGCAAGCGCTGGTCCAGCGCAATCCGCTCAAACTCTGGAAGAGCATTGCCGCAGCGTCGTTGGTGATGAATTTTGTGCTGCTGCTAATCTTGTTGCGTTAGAGTTAACGCCATGAAAACTGCTCTCATTCTCTTTGCCCATGGCGCCCGCGACCCCGAGTGGGCCAACCCGATGCGCCGCGTTCAGGCGGCTGTTCGTCAACGCGTGGCTGGTGTGCCGGTTGAACTGGCCTTTCTTGAATTCATGGCGCCGACCTTGCCCGAATGTGCCGCTCAATTGGTTGAGCAGGGTGCTGGCAAGATCGTCATTTTGCCGATGTTCATTGCCCGTGGCGGGCATTTGAAAAATGAAGCACCGGAAATGCTGGAAAAACTGCGGTCGACCTATCCGGAAGTCGAGTTTTCCATGAGCGGCCCGATCGGCGAAAACGAAACGGTCATTCAGGCCATGGCTACTGCCGGCCTTGAGCTGGCTGGCCTGTAGCTTGCACTATAGACATCATGCTTACCGTCCTCGTTATTGACGAATCCCGTTCCCGTGCCGGCGAAATTTGCGCCGGGCTGGCCCTTGCCGGCTATCAGGTGGCTGCCATTCTGGCTGGGGCCGACAATCTGACGGCTGAGGTTGAAAGGCTGCAGCCGGATGTAATCCTGATCGATACCGACAGCCCGAGCCGCGATACGCTGGAAAACCTGGCGGCAATGAACAAGGACATGCCGCGGCCGGTCGTGGTGTTTACCCAGGAAGAAGCGCCGGACACCATGCGCGATGCGCTCAAGGCGGGTGTCTCGGCCTATGTGGTCGCCGGGCTGGACCCCAAGCGCATCAAGACGATTGTCGACGTGGCGCGGGTTCGTTTCGAGGATACCCAGGCCCTGCGGCGTGAGCTCGACGAAATTTCCCAAAAGCTTTCCGACCGCAAACTGGTCGACAAGGCCAAAGGGGTACTGATGAAAGCCCGCGGTCTCGATGAGGATGCGGCTTACCACGCCATGCGCAAGCTGGCGATGGAACGTGGCCAGACGATGGCCAAGGTGGCGCGTGACGTCATCGACATGGCGCGGGTGCTGCTCTAAGCCTGTGCGGGCAATTGGCTTGCTGCACTGCAACAGTGCATGTCTCAATCAGCCGTTTTCTCCTTGATTTCACTGCTAAGTTGCTGAAAATAAACAAAACCTAAAGAACTAGTTCTTTTTGTCTAGACTGGCACGACCATTGCATTAGTTAATTCGAAGCACGGTCAATGGCGGCCGGGCAAGCGTCAGGCGAAAGTCGGCGCACAGGACAAGGGCGTCCATCCCCGCTGCCAGCCGGTAGTCGGGATGTGACGCTCGTTTTGTTTTTGAATTTTCGCAATCAAGGAGCACGCAATGGAAGACAAGAAACTGGCACTCGATGGCACGCTGGCGGTTGTGCCGTCCTTCACTCGTCGTGATTTCGTTTCAGCCGCTTTGGGCGCATCGCTGATGGCCATGGTTCCCCCCGGCGTTCGCAGCGGCGCCTGGGCTGCCGGCTCCGACGCCCCTGAAAAGAAGGAAGTCCGCATTGGCTTCATCCCGCTGACCGACTGCGCCTCGGTGGTGATGGCGGCGGTCAACAAGTTCGATGAGAAGTACGGCATCAAGATCATCGCCACCAAGGAAGCCAGTTGGGCCTCGGTGCGCGACAAGCTGGTCAATGGCGAACTGGACTGTGCCCATGTGCTGTACGGCCTGGTCTATGGCGTGCAGCTCGGCATCGGCGGTCCGAAGAAGGACATGAACGTCCTGATGAGCCTGAACAACAACGGTCAGGCGATTACGCTTTCCAGCCAGTTGAAGGACAAGGGAGCCACCGATGGCGCCAGCCTGGCGGCGCTGGTTGCCAAAAAGGAGCGCGAATACACCTTTGCTCAGACCTTCCCGACCGGTACCCACGCCATGTGGCTGTACTACTGGCTGGCGGCGCAGGGCATCAACCCGCTCAAGGATGTCAAAACCATCACCGTGCCGCCGCCGCAAATGGTCGCCAATATGCGCGTTGGCAACATGGACGGCTTTTGTGTCGGCGAACCGTGGAACAACCGCGCCATTATGGACAACATCGGTTTTACGGCGGCGACGACGCAGGATATCTGGACCGATCATCCGGAAAAGGTACTCGGTGCCACCGCCGAGTGGACGCAGAAGAACCCGAACACCGCCCGTGCTGTGGTCGCCGCCATTCTCGACGCCGGCAAGTGGATCGATGCGTCGATCGCCAACAAACAGAAGACGGCCGAAACCATCGCCCAGAAGTCTTACGTCAATACCGATACGGATGTCATCGTCGCCCGCATGCTGGGTCGTTACCAGAACGGTCTCGGCAAGAGCTGGGATGACAAGAATCACATGAAGTTCTTCAACGACGGCGCGGTGAACTTTCCCTACCTCAGCGATGGCATGTGGTTCATGACCCAGCACAAACGCTGGGGCCTGCTGAAGAGCCATCCGGATTACCTGGCGGTTGCCAGGCAGGTGAATCGCATCGACATCTACAAGCAGGGGGCGACTGCCGCCGGCGTGGCGCTGCCGAAGAGCGAGATGCGCAGCCACAAGCTGGTCGACGGGGTGGTCTGGGACGGCAAGGATCCCGTCAAGTACGCCGACGGTTTCAAGGTGAAAGCCTGATTTTTCAGCGTCATTCCCGGCCCGGCCGGGAGTGACGGTCAATGACAGTGTTTCGGGAGAGAGCCATGAACGCAGTGACGATGGACCATGATTTTGGCCGCGAAAAGCCGGTCGACCGCAGCCCGCTGGAAATAAGTCTCGGGCACGGCACAATTGGCCAGCCGGTTGCGGCAGTAGCCGCCGAGCCGGCCGGGGAAGAGAAAATGGAAAAAATGGTTGTGCCGGCCGCGGCGATGCCACTCGAACTCGCCGGTACGCCGATGGGTGAACGAATCGGCACGCTCGCCCGGGCCGCGCTGCCGCCGGTGTTGGGTATGTTGATTCTGCTTGGTATCTGGTATGTCGCCACCTTCAAGGGCGGCAGCATTCCGGGTCCGGGAAAAACCTGGGACGCCGCCGCCCTGCTGTTTTCCGACCCGTTTTATCGTAACGGGCCGAATGACCAGGGTATCGGCTGGAACGTGCTGTCCTCGCTGCAACGGGTCGGCATCGGTTTCGGTTTTGCGGCACTGGTCGGCATTCCGCTTGGCTTCATCCTCGGCCGTTCGCAATTCCTCGCGGCCATGGTCAATCCGATCATCAGCCTGCTCCGCCCGGTCTCGCCGCTGGCCTGGTTGCCGATCGGCCTGCTGGTTTTCCAGAAAGCCGACCCGGCCGCAACCTACACCATCTTCATCTGTTCGATCTGGCCGATGATCATGAACACCGCCCAGGGCGTGCAGCGGGTGCCGCAGGATTATCTGAACGTGGCGCGCGTGCTCAACCTGTCGGAGTGGAAAGTGGTCACCAAAATCCTCTTCCCGGCGGTGCTGCCCTACATGCTGACCGGCATCCGCCTCTCCATCGGCACGGCCTGGCTGGTCATTGTGGCTGCGGAAATGCTTACCGGCGGCGTCGGCATCGGTTTCTGGGTGTGGGACGAGTGGAACAACCTGAAGGTCGAGCACATCATCATCGCCATCTTTGTCATTGGTATCGTCGGTCTGATTCTTGAGCAAATGCTGATCCTGCTCGCCAGGAAACTGACCAAAGAATCCGCCTGATCCGGGAGCGCATCATGGAAAAATTTGTTCAAATCGAAAAAGTCGGCCAGACCTTCGCCACCAAAAAAGGCAAGTTCGTTGCCTTGCGTGACATCAGCCTGACCATCAAACAGGGCGAGTTCATTTCGCTGATCGGCCACTCCGGTTGTGGCAAATCGACGCTGCTCAACCTGATCGCCGGCCTGACGACGCCGACCATCGGCGTTCTGCTGTGCGACGGGCGGGAAATCGCCGGCCCCGGCCCGGAGCGTGCGGTGGTTTTCCAGAACCACAGCCTGCTGCCTTGGCTGACCTGCTTTGAAAACGTCTATCTCGCCGTCGAGCGCGTTTTTGGCGAGAAAGAAAGCAAGCAGAAGCTGAAAGAGCGCACTGCCGCGGCGATCAGTCTGGTCGGCCTCGACCACGCCAGCAGCAAGTATCCGAATGAAATTTCGGGCGGCATGAAGCAGCGCGTCGGCATCGCCCGGGCGTTGTCGATGGAGCCCAAGGTGCTGCTGATGGACGAGCCGTTTGGTGCGCTCGATGCGCTGACTCGCGCCAAGTTGCAAGACGAACTGATGAAAATCTGTCAGGCCACCCAGGCCACTACCGTCATGGTTACCCACGATGTCGATGAGGCCGTGCTGCTTTCCGACCGCATCGTGATGATGACCAACGGGCCGGCGGCGACCATCGGCGAGATTCTCGAAGTCAATCTGCCGCGGCCGCGCCATCGGCTGACGCTGGCCCATGATCCGGCCTACATCGGCTATCGGGCGGCGGTACTGGAGTTCCTTTACGAAAAGCAGGCCCACGTCGAAAAATTGGCCGCCTGAATCTGGTTTACCCCCATCGTCGCTATGCTCTCCAAGCAGCGACTTTTGCCCGCCGGCGCAAACCGGCGGGCTTTTTTATCTTTGATTTAAATCCTTGCCTTTTAATCGGTTGGGAGACTAAGGTTTGCCCCCGCATTCGTAGTGAGCCAATGTTGATGTTCGTCAAGCCAGGCAAAATATCGCGCAAGATTTTCAGCATGCTGCTGGCTTTCTTCCTGATTGCGACTGCCGCCATCGGGATGACTTTGCTTATTTCCTGGCAACTGGAGGGTGTTGCTGCGGCTATCAACGATGCCGGCAGCCAGCGTATGCGGACTTACCGTATCGGTCACCTGATGGCGCGTGGGCAGGAAGGCGACGTACCGCGTGCGGCGAAGGTAAAGGCAATCACGGAGGAACTCGAGCGCTTCGAAACAGTGCTTCGCGATCTGCAAATCGGCGATCCGGCACGGCCGCTCTCGCCACCACGCAATGGTGACGTGCAAAATCAGTTAAGCGAAGTTCAACATGTCTGGCGGGGAAAAATACGGCCGTTGGTGGCGGCCTATCTTGCCGGTAACCCGGCGCAACGTGCCGTCGTACTTGATCGCTTCGATAGCGAACTTGAACCCTTTGTAAATAGCATCAATCAGCTTGTACTCGTCATGGAGCACAGTTACGCCAACGACACGAATCTGCTGCGCTCGGTGCAAGCTGCACTGGTCTTGCTGGCCATCATCGGCACGGCTGTCCTGGTGCGCTTCTTCATTCGACTCGTCATTCGACCGGTCGGTATCTTGAATGCCGGCATGCGGCGGATGATCAATAACGATCTGGCAGTCCGTTTGCCGGTGGAGAGTGATGACGAACTGGGGGGGCTGGCACAAGGTTTCAATCAAATGGCCGAACATCTGCAAATTGCTTACAGCACGCTGGAGGAACGGATCGAAGCAGAAACCCGCAGCCTGGCCCAACGCAACCACGAACTCAGCATTCTCTATGCCGTAACCTCTTTCCTCAGCGAGCCTCTGCAGCAAGAGGCGCTCTGTCAGGGCTTTATTGATCGAATCAAATCCGCGCTGGGGGCCGATGCCGGCGCTGTACGCCTTTATCAGCCGGAATCCCAGAAGCTCATGCTGGTGACACATGATGGTCTGTCGGACTCCTTTCTGCTGCGTGAACGAGAGTTGAATTGCGGCGAATGCCTCTGTGGCGAAGTTATCCAGAGTGGCATGCCGGCCATATTTAATACGGTGAATCCACCGGTAGGCATGAAACTGGGTAGTTGCATCCGCGAAGGTTTTGCCACGGCGACAGCTTTTAACATCCTGCACGGCAAGCGCCGGCTCGGCGTTTATAACCTTTATTTTCTCAAGACTCACCCGGTGTCGGCGCAGGAAAGAAGTTTGCTGGAAACCATTGGTCAGCATCTTGGCGTGGCGATTGAAAACCAGCGTCTGAGATCGCGTGAGAAGGAATTGGCTGTTTTCGAGGAGCGCAATCTGCTCGCCCAGGAATTGCACGATTCGATTGCCCAAGGCCTGGCTTTTCTCAATATCCAGGTGCAACTGCTTCAGGATTCGCTGCGCCACGGGCGTTCGGACGAGGCCATGCAGACCGCGGCGCAACTCCGTGAAGGCGTGCAGGAGAGCTATGACGATGTGCGCGAACTGCTGGTTCATTTCCGGACGCGCGTCTTGCAGTCCGATCTCGATACCGCTATCGCGACTGCGCTGGAAAAATTCGAAGGACAGACCGGCATCGCAACCGATTTTCAACAGATCGGCGGTGGTACGGCGCTGGAACCGACCGATGAAACCCAGATCATGCACATTGTTCAGGAGTCGCTTTCCAACATCCGCAAACATGCACAGGCCAGCCGGGTAAAAGTGACCGTATCCCGAAATTTTGGTGTGATTGATATCGAGGTTCGGGACGATGGTGTTGGTTTCGACCCGATAAATGAACCCAATGTGCTGTCCGACCGGCATGTCGGCCTTAAAATTATGCGTGAGCGGGCGCACCGTGTCGGTGGCGAATGCCGGATAACATCAAAAATCGGCGAGGGTACCTGCGTAAAACTCACCTTGCCCAAGGAAAGTAGAGAGGCTATTTGAAATGAGCGACATAATCCGTGTGCTGCTGGTCGATGACCACACCCTTTTCCGCAGCGGTATCAAATCGTTGCTGCAACGAAACAATGATTTTGAGGTCGTCGGCGAGGCGGGTGACGGACTGGAAGGCATCAAGCGCGCTCGCTCCCTGAAGCCGGATGTGGCGTTGATCGACTTGCACATGCCGGGTGTTTCCGGCCTCGAAGCCGTCAAGGCCATTGCGGAAGAAATGCCCGATGTGCGGGTGCTGATGCTGACTGTTTCGGAAGACGCCCAGGATCTGATCGACGCCCTGCGGGCCGGTGCCAGTGGCTATCTACTGAAAAATATTGAAACCGATACCTTGGTCGACGCGATTCGCCGCGCGGCGAAAGGCGAATCTATCGTTTCGCAGCAAATGACGGCCAAGTTGATTCAGGGTGTCCGCAAGCAGCCGATGGCCGATCCGGCGGTGCTGGAACGTGACAAATTTTCACCGCGCGAGCGCGACATCATGGCCTCCCTCGCGCTCGGCGAAAGCAACAAGGAAATCGCCCGCAAGCTCGATTTGGCCGAAAGTACCGTGAAAATCCATGTCCAGAACATTTTCAAGAAACTGAACATGAGCAGCCGGGTGCAGGTTGCCCTTTATGCCGTCGAACACGGCTTTGGCCAACCTCGGAATGCCTGATTTTCGGCTTTGGTTTTAACACTTGGTCCCGAACCCGCAGGCAATTCCCGCCGCCTGCGGTCGACCTGGAATTTTGCCTTTTTTCAAGCAAACCCCGGCCGGCCGTTCAGGCCGGCTAATGTTCAAAGATAAGCCGATAAATCAATGGGTTTTGGCACTGGGTGGGTGCGCTGCAGATGCTGATACGTCCTGGCCAGACCCTCTGCATGCTTATAACGACCGGCTTCCAGCGCCTGTTTCATGTTCTCGATAATCATGGTGTGAAGGCGATAAACGCCGTCCGGCGAGCAGAGCAAACTCTCGCTCATTTCGGCAGCCAACATCGTCGGGATATGTTCATGTTCCGCGATTGCCTCGATTTCACCACTGTCGAGGTCGCAATAATCGATGACGTCTTGCATTGAAAGCATGTGGTTCCTCCTAAGATGGTCAAAACAATGATTGCAGGTTGGTTTTCCCCTGTATTCTTTTTGTTCTGTCCGCCTTGTCGTGTTTGTGGGTGGAGGATCACTTGTCTTTATAGTTGCTTTTGCCTGAAATTCAAGGCTGCCAGCTTTCGGCTAAATGTGTAAATGGCCATTTGGCGATAGGTGTATCAGCTGCAAGCGACTGATAGTAGGCAATAAATCGAGGCCAAAATCTTTTTTCAACTTGACGGCCCGGTCGCGCATTTCTTCCAGCGAAAGATCAACCGGTTCACCGCCGGTAGCGAATGCAATGGTATTGCCGCTGTCGCAAGAAGGAAAAACAGCTACCCGGTTATCAAAGGCCGACTTGATGCGTTCGACACTGCCCTGAAACCCCTTGTCGCGGCCCAGCAGGTTGGCTCCGAACAGGCCGCGCTCGCTGAGCCGGGCTCGGCAAGCCTGATAAAAGGGCAGCGTATCCAGTGCCCCCGCCCTGGCGTCGGGGTCAAAGCCATCGGTGAGCAGCAGGTCGAACTGCCGGTCGCCGCCGAGCATGTAGTCGGCGCCGCAACCGATCACCACATCAAGGCGACGTGGGTCGTCCGGCAGCTTGAAATACTGGTGGGCAATGAATTCGATCTGCGGATTGATCTCGACAATCGTAATCCGGCAATCGGGTAGATTGCGGTAAATAAATTTGGCCAGCGAGCCAGCCCCCAGTCCGACCAGCAAGGCGCTGCGCGGCCAGGCATTCGCCGGGCGCAGCAACAGTCCGGCCATCATTTCGCGGGTGTAAGCCAGTTCCAGCGACCAGGGGCGGGCAATGCGCATGGCTCCCTGCACCCAGTCCGAGCCAAAGTGCAGATAACGTACGCCTGCTTCTTCGCTGATGTCGACTGAATGTTTCGGGGTTTTTTTCGAGGGCTTGGCAGACATGCTGTTTGGCGCCCCCAGGTGGAATCGAACCACCAATTCGCCCTTAGGAGGGGCGTGTTATATCCATTTAACTATGGAGGCGAACGGTTGCTTTTGGTAGGCGCGCATTGTACCGGTGCCAAAGGGGATTGTGATAGATTCATCGGCACTATTAAAACAAGTTGGGGGGAGTTTATGCTTTCTGGTTTACAGCGTCGTCCGATTGCCCAGCAACTTATCCTGGCGACCATTACCGCATTGATTCTGGTATTCGCCGCGATGACCATCATCGTTCAACGCAAGGCGGATGGTGCAGCCATCGCCGTCGCCGAATTGAATCTTGCTCATGAAGCAAAATTGATGGCTGGCACGCTTGATTCGCTATTCGATGCAGTCAAGCTGCGCGGTGAAACCCAGTCGCAGTTTTTCCTGAAATATATCGGTGGTACACCAGAGTTGGGGCAGGGAATATCCAAGGTGGGGGAGGTCGATTTGCCGGTAGTCAGGCTCGGTAATGAAATCCTTAACGGCAATGATCGGGTTTTGGCCGCATTCAAGGCGTTGACCGGGGAAGAGGCGGCTTTTCTAGTCATTAAGGATGGCAAGGTTTATCGGCTGGCAACCTTGTTGAAAAGCAAGGACGGCAAACCGATGCATGGCGTACCCATTGCCGATGCCGACCCAGTTGCCAAGGCCTTGCTGGCGGGCCAGGACTATCAAGGGCTGGCGATTCGCGGTGGTAAATACAATTTCAGTACCGTCAAGTTGCTCAAGGGCGCCGATGGCAAGCCGTGGGGAGCGTTTTCCATACGGATATCGCTGGATGGCGAATTGAAGCGCATCCGTGATCAGTTTGGCAGTTTGGTCGCAGGCAAGAGCGGCTATGTTTACATTGTTCGACCGACCGATGAGAAGACGGTCGGCGAGTTTGTATTACATCCAAAATATCAGGAGAAAACCATCGTCGAGGTCGATTTGCCGGCAGCGGCGAAGGCTTCGGTGGCGGATGTGATAGCACGCAAGAGTGGCCTGTTCCGTTACTCGATGGCCGATCAGGCAGGTGTTGAGCGCGAACAGATCATTTTTGCAGCGACCTCGTCGGCTTGGGGCTGGACGGTAGTTACCGGTAGCTGGCTGGATGAGTATCTCGAAGAAAGCCACGCGCTGCGCAATCTGGTGATTTTGATCAGTATTGTGGCAGCGTTGATCCTGGCAGTGCTGATTTACGTTTTAGTAAATTCGCGACTGGGTGGTCTTCGCATGTTGGTCCGGGAGGTGTCAAAAATCAGTGCCGGCGATTTGCGGATCACTGTGCCGGATGCAGACCCGGCTAGTCGCAACGAGGTGCATGCCATCGCGCATTCCTTCAACCAGATGGCTCAAGGAATGCGCAATCTGGTCAAGGGCGTTGCCAGCACATCGGCCCAGGTGGAGGTGGCAGCGAATGAACTTCAGGAGGCCGCGCGTTCGGCGATGGAAGGCTCCGCCCAGGCCTCGCGGTCAGCCTCCGGGATTGCAGCCTCGGTCGAGGAGCTGTCGGTAAGCATTAGCCATGTTGCCGATAACGCCAACCACGCGGCGCATATTTCCGAAGATGCCAAGGCAGTAACCGGGAGCGGGCGTGAGGTTGTTCAGCGGACGATGAATGAACTGGAACGGGTGGCTGGCGATATTAATGAATCGGCTGTCCTGATCCAATCTCTTGGCGAGCGTTCAAAGCAGATTTCCAGCGTCGTCGGGGTTATCCGGGGGATTGCCGAGCAGACCAACCTGCTGGCGCTCAATGCGGCTATCGAAGCTGCCCGGGCAGGTGAGCAGGGCCGTGGCTTTGCCGTGGTGGCCGACGAGGTGCGGAAGCTGGCCGAACGCACAGCCCTGTCGACGCAGGAGATATCAACGACGGTGACGGCGATTCTCCAGGAAACCGGTGGTGCTGTGCAGCGCATGCAAACAGTCAGCGCCAATATGAGCGAAAGCGTTGGGTTGGCACGTGATGCCGGTGACTCCCTGCAGACGATCGACCAGCGGGCGCAGGAAACGGTTGAGGTGGTGCAGGGTATTGCCGACAGCACGCGCGAGCAAAGTACCGCGAGTCAGGAAATTGCCCGTCTGGTCGAAAACATTGCTCAGGCAGCTGAAGGCAGTAGTAGCCGGGCGGTGAAAAACACCGAACGGGCGCAGAATCTGCAGCGGCTGTCGGTCGAGTTGCAAGCACAACTTTCTCGCTTTACCACCTGATTCGATGGCGAGCGGCTAAAATTCGCTCCTTCCCAACGCGGCGCCTTGCGGGGCGCCGCTCTTATTGTGCCCCATGCCCTATCTAAAACTCTCCAACGCCTGTCTTGCCTACGGCCACGTGCCGCTCCTCGATCACACCGATTTTCTGCTTGACCCGGGTGAGCGCGTCGCGCTGATCGGCCGTAACGGTACCGGTAAATCCTCCTTGCTGGCCGCTTTGGCAGCGGGTTCGGGGCGGAGTCGGATTGATGACGGCGAGGTGTGGGTTCAGCCTGGTATTCGCGTCGGTTATGTGCCGCAGGAGCCGGCTTTCGATCTGGAAGCGACGGTTTTTGAAGCCGTGGTTTCCGGCATGGGTGAAACCTCGAAGCTGCTTGCCGAATATCATGAAGTCGCACATCAGATGGGCGAAGCCGATGCCGATTTTGATGCATTGATGGCGCGTATGGAAACCTTGCAGCACGAGCTGGATGCGCGGGGGGCCTGGGCCTATGAAGCGCAGGCAGAACAAGTCATCGAGCGCTTCGGGCTGGACCCGGATGCCAGGGTCGGCACCCTGTCGGGCGGCCAGAAAAAGCGGCTGGCCTTGGCCCAGGCATTGGCGGTGACGCCGGAAGTGCTGTTGCTGGACGAGCCGACCAATCACCTCGACATTGCGACAATTGAATGGCTCGAAAGCATGCTGATCGAGGCCAATGTCACCCTGTTTTTCATCACCCACGACCGTTCCTTTCTCGACCGTGTTTGTACCCGTATCGTCGAGCTGGATCGTGGCAAACTCTCCAGCTTCCCCGGCAGCTTTGG
>Ga0207952_1001169_pt1 | contig 12508 bp, 12 predicted proteins | sample SubbioR12Aug_8Ca_FD_184831 | JGI IMG/M metagenome (GOLD analysis project Ga0207952, IMG submission 184831) | Serpentinite rock and fluid subsurface biosphere microbial communities from McLaughlin Reserve, California, USA - CR12Aug_8Ca (SPAdes) | ecosystem: Environmental > Terrestrial > Deep...
TAACATCAGCTTCACTGCCTTTTAGCATGTAGTAACCTTTTCCAGCTTCTGCTGTACCTGGTAGGGTTACTACCAAGGCTAGAGTCGCTAACACGAATACTATTAGGTTTTTGTTTAGCTTTTGCATATGGATAGTATACCATAAGATAGGTGGAATGTCAAGGGGATGGGGAACTACATAGGGTTATTTTATATAAAGAAAAAGACCCAATAAAATGGGCCTTGATCTATCAAACAATGTGCCGGGGGGGAGACTTGAACTCCCATGGGTCACCCCACTAGTTCCTAAGACTAGCGCGTCTACCAATTTCGCCACCCCGGCAAAAACAAACCTGCACAAGAACTTTGTGGTCACGAGTATTTTTCTGTTGAAAAATCTCGCGACCCCGGCTCGGCACCGTCGTGCCTCCGCCTCGCACAAAGCATCCCATGCTTTGTGCGCCCAGAGGGAATCGAACCCCCGACCATCTCCTTAAGAGGGAGCTGCTCTACCAGCTGAGCTATGGGCGCATTTATTTTATTTTAAAAAACTTTCCCACCGTGTGCCCGGAGTGGGAGTCGAACCCACAAGCCTTGCGGCATTTGATTTTAAGTCAAACGCGTATACCAATTCCGCCATCCGGGCTTTTGAGGTGTTCTGACATCATATTAAATTTTCAAACAAAATGCCAGAGGCCTGGGGCGGAATCGAACCGCCGTATAAGAGTTTTGCAGACTCTTGTCTTACCACTTGACGACCAGGCCTTTTTTGAAAAACTGTTTTCAACTATAACTTATATACACCAAGCTATCAACTATTCTCGTAGTAGCTCGTCAATTCTCTGGCGATTCTTTTCTCCGTAATCAATCTCGAAATCGAGAAAGGGGACACTCTTTGTTTCCAGATTTTTCTTTAGGTGTTCTCGCAAATCACCTCGATGTCGTTTGCAGAAGTTGAGCGCGGCGTTTTCAGCAGACGAAGGTAAAACGGATATGAATATTGTACCCTTTTTTAGGTCAGCTGAAACGTTGGCGTGGGTAACAGTGATGAGTGACGTTCGGTTGGCTTCACGCGCCAAGAATTGCGCGGATAGTTCACGAAGCAAGCCAGCTATCTTTTCCTGCCTGCCGGCAGGCAGGTCGTTTCTTGTATTCATATAAATTAATTATCTTTTTACAATTGCAAAAGTCTCAATAACATCACCTGGTACAATGTCGAGTTTGGATTCGAGCATCATGCCAAATTCTGTACCTTCTTCGACAGATCCAACCTTGGTTTTATTTTTTTCTAGATTTACTATTTTCCCTTGGCCGATGGCGTTTTCTCGGCGGATTATCTTGACCATCGAGGAGAGGCTGATCTTGCCTTCTACTACCTTGGCGCCCAGAACCTGACGCTCTTTAGTTTTACTGAAAGCTTTCAGTATTTTAGCCCGGCCGACGGTTTCTTCGGTTTCTACGCGTGGACGTCGTGCTTCCATTTCTTTTTCTAGCCACTCAGAAAGTTTGTAGATAATATCAAAGTAGGCTATTTTGACTCCACGTCTTTCTGCCAGTTCGGTAGCCGAGTTGTCAGCTTTGACGTTGAAACCGATAACCAAAGCCTCTTCTCCGTCGGAGATGCTTTTGATGTTGCCTTCAGTTATTTTACCTTCACCCCGCTGTACTACTCGGAATTCAGCGTTGTCGTTTTTTATTTTACTGATTTCTTTTTCTATTGCTTCGATGGAACCGGTAGTATCAGCTTTCAAAATAACGGGGATGACTTTTTTGTTGCCAGAGAAATTAAAAGACTCCTCGCTCGTATTTGATTGTCCAGATTTTGCGTAAGCCAATGCCTCGTCTTTGTCAGCAAAACATTTGAAAGGTGCACCGACTTTTGGCATCTGATCGAAACCAACCAGTCGAAGGGGGGAGGAAAAGCTCATCTGCTCGGCACTCTTGCCCAGGAAGTCTTCCATTATTCGCACTTTGCAGGTTGCTCCGCCCGCAGACGCCCAGAGGCTTTTGTCTATATAGCCGTCTTTGATGATGAGGGTGGCTTGAATACCGCGTTTTGGATCCATATTGGCCTCGATTACGAAACCTTCGGCTAGTTTTTTGCTGTTACCGGTAAAGTTCTCTACTTCGGCGATGAGTTCAATCATCGAAAGCAGTTCGTCTACATTAGTGCCGGCTTTAGCAGAGATGGGAACAAAAGGAATGTTTCCACCATAGTTTTCAAGATATATGCCATGTTCAGCCAAACCAACTTTGGTTTTTTCTACGTTGGCTTCTGGTTTGTCTATTTTGTTGATGGCAACTATAAAAGGCGTATTACTTTCGGTAATTGTTTTCCAAGCCTCCACTGTCTGAGGCTTCACCCCGTCCTCGGCTGATACTACCAGTATAGCGATGTCAGCTACATTGGCACTGCGTTCGCGCATTTTGGTGAAGGCTGCATGACCTGGAGTGTCGATGAAGGTTATTTTTTTACCTTTAAATAATACTTCGTAGGCAGAGACGGCTTGGGTTATACCGCCAGCCTCGCGATCTACGATGTTGGTTTTGCGAATGTAGTCGAGGAGGGTGGATTTGCCATGGTCGATGTGTCCCATCACTGCTACTACTGGAGGCCGTTCCACCACTCCACTTACGTTGTCTTTTTTTGTATCTTTGTTTTTATTCATTTACTTTTGCTCGAGTTAAAACTTCTTTTTCTTCATCGGAGAGTTCGAATTCTGATTTGCCTCCTTTTACTGGTTTTGCGAAAACACTCATTCGTTCGCGAGAATACAAACTCGACAGCACGACACCATCACCAACTTCGTTTAACAGTCCGATGGCGAAACTCTGATTGCCACCCTGGTCTGGGAAAGGATTGAAGCGAATAACTTCAAGCCCACGGATACTTCTCTCTAATTTTTTATTGATAAGTTCGATATCCTTTTCAGCTCGTGCCCTGGAGGTGGTTAACTTGGTGATATCGGCCTCAAGTAGAGCTATGGTATCTTCTAAGTCCTTTGCTTTTTTCCCTAAGAAAAATCTTTTCAATCTACGTTCGGTCCGAAAAGCCCAGAAAGCTTGAGCTATGGCCAAGATTGCGATTAAAACAAAAAAAGCCAAAAAGAAAACATTGTCGAGCTTTGGATTCATGTCGTTTCAATATATACTAATTTTATGGTTAAATCAAACTTAGTTTATCTTGATTTTGCGGGGAGCGCGGAGCCCAATCCGAGTTCTATCCATGCTTCTGGCGTGCGAGTTCGTAAATCTTTGGAGGACACGAGAAAAAAAGTGGCTGAATTTATCCATGCTCGCCCGAATGAAATAATCTTTACCGCTAGTGGAACCGAATCTAATAATTTAGCAATTCAAGGAATCGTCGGGTGTTGGACACCCGAAATTCGGGTGTCCAACACCCGACGGCACGGATCAAATTTTTCTGAGTTTGTTCCGCATATTGTTACTACGAATATCGAGCATCCTTCAGTTCTGGAAACAGTCCGTGCTCTGACTAAACGAGGGATGATAACTTCGACTATTGTACCAGTAGAAGAGAGTGGGGTAATTGATCCGAAAAAAATAAAATCTGCGATAACTGAAAACACAGTTCTGGTTTCGGTGATGTACGCCAATAACGAAATCGGCACAGTACAACCTATAGCCGAAATTGCTAAAGAAATTAGGCATTACAGGAAAACGGCGCGCTCAGTAAAATTTTCTCGGGTCCTCGGCGCGCCGTTTTTTCACATAGACGCAGTGCAGGCTGTAAACTACATACCTATCAATGTAGAGAAACTAGGGGTTGATTTGCTGACATTCTCTGGTGCAAAAGTTGAAGGTGCCCGGGGTTCTGGTGTTTTATGGAAAAGGAAGGATGTACCTCTTACCCCAATCATGCATGGTGGCGAGCAAGAATTTGGCTTGCGACCAGGTACAGAAAACACAGGAGCCATCACAAGTCTAGGCAAAGCCCTCCAGGCCATAAACAAAACACAAGAAAAAGAAATCAAAAGGTTAACAGCGCTCAGAGATTATTTTTTCCGAGAACTAAACAAAAGAAAGATTTTTAAAGAATGTGGTGTCGTGGTAAACGGCAGTTTAGAATACAGATTGGCCAATAATATCAACATTACTTTTCCAAAAATCCCAAGCGAGCTTTTGGTGCTGGAACTTTCTGCTAAGGGTGTGATGGTGTCATCTAAAAGCGCATGTCAAAGTAGTAAGAGCGAAGGGTCCTATGTGATATCAGCCATTCGCCCAGAAATTCCGAAAGATATCGGCGGGCTCAGGTTTTCGTTGGGTAAAAATATAACTAAAAAAGAAATTAATTACACGTTAAAATCTCTGGCAGAGATTTTACTTAAACTCAAAGAATGGTATCATTAGTTTATGGATCTCCACATAGAAGAACAAATAATTAAAAAGTTTCACTCACATCCATTGCATTATTTTTCTTTGTATTTTATTGGCATGATTTTTATTGCTGTTGGTATTGTTTGGCAGTGGCCGGTAATTATACTTGGAGTTTTGATGTTTCTCTTGGTTCGGGTTGTGCGCAAAGCCACTACTTTTTATTTGCTCGATAATGGTATTGCCCGGGGATATAAACTTTTCTCGACAAATCGCAAATACATAGAATATGAAAATATTCAAAATATGGAAGTCGATCAAACTTTTTTTGAAAACATCATCGGTATCGGAAACTTGAAGTTCGACACCTCTGGATCGGACAAAATTGAAGTTGAATTTGTTGCGATTTCTAACCCCTACGCAATCGAAAAAATAATTCGACAGAAAATGGTTTCTAATTAGAAAATATTTGACTTTCGTGCTATAATGCACAATATATATGGATATAAAGGATTTAAATAAATCACAACTTCTTTTACTCGCGTTGTTGGTCAGTTTCATAACTTCTGTGGTCACCGGCATCACTGTGGTTTCCCTCATGGACCAAGCGCCAAAGTCGGTTTCAACCCCGATTACTAAAATCGTAAAACAAACCGTCGAGCGCATAGTCCCAGCAGAGGCAACCGAAACACTAACCAACGAAGAAAAGAAATTACTCGAAGATCTAAAATCAGTCCAGAACTTGAGCGCCTCGGTGTATCTGAAAGGAGAGACTGAAAACAAATTACTTGGCTCCGGACTTTTGCTCGGCGAAAATAAAGTTATTCTAAATACAGTTATATCCGAACCGAAAGAAAACGAAGTATACGTAGTAAAAGGAATTATGGGTGAACACGAAGTTACAAAAGTCTCCGCAGGCGATGGATTTACTATTATTGAAATCAGAAAACAAATAAAAGAAGTTACAGAAGAAAACAAAACCGACATTTCCAAATCATTACTAGAACCTAGCAACTAGAACCTAATCATATGCCACCACTCAATAAATTTACAATTAAAGCCAGAGAAGCTATCAAAAAAGCTCATGAACTCGCAATCGAACGAGGGCAAAACCACGTGTCTTCTACACACCTGTTTGCGGCGTTGCTATTGGCGGAAGAAAGCATGATCGTGTCTATCTTGGACAGGCTCGAGATCGACACCATGCTGCTGACAGACTCAGTACTCGAATCAATAGAATCTCCAGAATCACAGAGCACGGTTTCGCCTTCGTACCAGATATATTTGAATCCTGATTTAGCTCAAGTTATCGAATATTCGCTTAAAATCGCCGAGAGCATGAAGGATGAATTTGTTTCCACTGAGCATTTATTTATAGCTATGTTTGATGTCACGAGTGATGCCCGCGAGAGCTTGGCTAGATTCGCCATCAAGAAAGAAGATGTTTTGAAAGTTGTAGAAGAATTCAAAAGTCAAAATATCACTGATGCGCCAGAATCCAAAAAGCCGAGACTCATTTTGAAATACACCAGGAACCTAACCAAACTCGCCAAAGAAGACAAACTAGATCCGGTTATTGGCCGGGAAAGTGAAATAATGCGGATCATGCAGATACTTTCTCGTAGAACCAAGAACAATCCAATACTGATCGGTGAAGCCGGTACAGGTAAGACCGCGGTAGTAGAAGGTCTAGCAAGCAGGATAGTCAAAGGCACGGTGCCGGAATCTCTTCGCGACAAGGAGCTGGTGTCACTCGACTTGGGTATGCTCATCGCCGGTACAAAATATCGAGGTGAATTTGAAGAAAGATTGAAAGGCATAATGAAAGAGATAGAAAAGACTGACGGGAAAATAATACTTTTCATCGACGAGATACATACCATCGTTGGAGCAGGAGGGGCCGAGGGCACAGTAGATGCATCCAATATGTTGAAACCTGCATTAGCCCGGGGTGAGTTGCGTGCTATCGGTGCCACCACACTAAAAGAATATCAAAAGCACATTGAGAAAGACCCAGCGTTGGCCCGACGTTTCCAACCCGTGTACATAGAAGAGCCTTCGGTAGAGGACGCCATAGCGATACTACGAGGTCTCAAAGAAAGATACGAACTTTTTCATGGAGTGCGCATTACTGACGACGCTATTGTGTCTGCGGTTAATTTATCTGCCAGATACATCACCAATCGTTTCTTGCCGGACAAGGCGGTAGACTTGATCGACGAAGCTTCTTCGTCACTCAAGATTGCGCTTGAAAACAAACCGCCAGTACTAGAGGAGGCGCATCGCAAGATAATGCGTTTTGAAATAGAAAAAGAAGCGCTCAAGAAAGAAGCCGAAGGCGAAGAAGACAAACATAAAGAAAAAGAAATCAGGGGGCGTCTGAGAGAAATAGAAAAAGAAATAGCTAACCTAAACGAAAAGACCAAAGAGCTTGAGCTTAAATGGAACAATGAGCGGGAAATCGTGGTAGAAATCCGAGCAATCAAAAAAGAACTAGAAACTATGCGTATTGAAGCTGAAAATGCTGAAATGCGTTCTGATTTGGCACGGGCCGCAGAGATACGTTATGGCAAGGTACCAAATCTTAAAAAGGAACTGGATAGCAAACTAGCCCGGTTGAAAAAACTTCAGAAGTCACGACGGATATTGAAGGAAGAAATCACAACCGAAGACGTGGCCGAAGTCGTGTCTCGTTGGACTGGAATACCGCTTACTAAAATGCTCGAAGAAGAGCGAGAAAAACTAGAGAAAATGGAGAGGGAATTAAAGGCTCGTGTCATCGGACAAGACGAAGCCATAGCTAGGGTAGCCAATGTTATTCGTCGCAATCGCGCTGGTATTGGCGACCCGAACAGGCCGATAGGGTCATTCATATTCCTGGGTCCAACCGGAGTCGGTAAAACTGAACTTACAAAAGCTTTGGGTCAATTCATATTCAACGACGAGAAGTCCATCATCCGAGTAGACATGTCCGAATACATGGAACGTCATTCAGTTTCCAAACTCATCGGTTCGCCTCCTGGTTATGTAGGTTATGATGAAGCTGGGCAGTTGACCGAAGCCGTGCGCCACCGACCGTATTCAGTGGTACTTTTCGACGAGATAGAGAAAGCGCATCCGGAAGTTTTCAATATGCTACTCCAGGTGCTAGACGACGGCCGACTGACTGACGGCAAGGGTAGAGTAGTGAATTTCAAAAACACTATCATCATCATGACTTCGAACATCGGTTCACAGTTTATTGAGAAAATGGAATCTATCGGGTTTTCAAACAATACTCAGTCTGCTGACTACAGTCATGTAAAAGAAAAGGTGATGGACGCCCTCAAAGATCATTTCCGTCCAGAATTTCTAAACCGTATAGATGAGATAGTTCTGTTCGATATTCTCTCCGAGAAATCAATTCGTGAGATTGTAGACATTCGTATGCAAGTTGTACGCGAGAGACTACTAGCTAAAGGCATCGGCCTTGTAGTTACAGATCAAGCTTTAGACTTTTTGGCAAAAACCGGTTACGACCCGCATTATGGTGCTAGACCACTCAACAGGCTTATTCAAAATAAAGTTCTAGATCCGGTGGCCAGCTACATGATATCAAATGATGTGAAGAAAGGTGACACCGTGAGTGTAGAGATGAAAGGATCGGAACTGGTTATAGAAAAAAAGAAAAAAGTTCGAAGTCATATAGCAGGCAAAGCCAAAGCGACTGTATAGAAAAAGAAAAGCCCCTCTTTTGAGGGGCTTTTCTTTTGTTTGGTGCGTCGGGAAGGATTCGAACCTTCGTAGCCCTAAGGCGACAGATTTACAGTCTGTTGTAATTGACCACTCTACCACCGACGCTTAACCGCCCCAAGGCGGATTGTTCTGCCTTGGGACTTGTCAAAGTTTATAACATAAAATCATTTTCTTTGCACGTATTTTGATGACTTTTTACCCGATTTTTTATGTTATACTAGGCAAGTTATGAAAAACAATTTCTACAAAAAGTCTTTAGCACTTCACAAGAAGCACGGCGGTAAGATCGAACTTAAAAGCAAAGTGAAGTTGGCAAACAAAGGTGACTTGTCTCTGGCTTATACTCCGGGAGTTGCTGGGGTGTCCCTTGAATTGGCAAAAGACAAAAAACTAGCGCATGTGTATACGCTGAAGAGAAACACGGTAGCTATAGTCTCCGACGGCTCGGCGGTGCTCGGGCTCGGTAACCTAGGTGCTTATGGCGCCATACCGGTCATGGAAGGCAAAGCAGCGATATTCAAAGTTTTCGGCGGAGTGGATGCATTCCCGATATGTCTCGAAACCCAAGACACCGAAGAGATAATAAAAATTGTAAAAAACATTGCGCCTGTTTTCGGCGGAATAAACCTAGAAGACATTTCTGCTCCGCGATGTTTTGAGATAGAAGAGAGGTTGCGAAAAGAACTCGACATACCGGTGATGCATGACGACCAACACGGCACAGCCACCGTGGTGTTGGCCGGGCTCATCAATGCACTGCGTTTACGCAAACTAAAAAAGGAAGTTGCAAAAGTGGTTATAAACGGTGCTGGCTCGGCAGGTATTGCGGTGGCAAACCTATTGCTCGCTTATGGATTTAAAAATATTATTGTTTGTGATACAAAAGGAGCTATTTACAAAGACCGTGGAGACTTGAACGAATATAAAAAAGTCTTAGCTACCAATACAAACAAGGAGAATATAAAAGGCGAGTTGAAGGACGCACTAGTGGGTGCGCATGTATTCGTCGGGTTGTCTAAGGCGAATATTTTAAATCCTGAGATTATAAAAACTATGGCCGAACGTCCAATAATCTTTGCGCTGGCTAACCCTGTGCCCGAGGTTATGCCGGATGTAGCCAAGGCATCAGGGGCCTTCATTGTAGCTACGGGCAGGTCAGACTTTCCAAATCAATTAAACAATTCACTTGGCTTTCCGGGGCTTTTCCGTGGAATCATCGACAAGAAGAAACAATTTAGCGAAGAAATTTTTATCCGTGCAGCAGAGGCTATAGCCAAATTTGTGAAAAAACCAACTACTGAAAAAATCTTACCTACTATGTTCGACAAAGGCCTAGCTAAAGCTGTCGCCAAAGCGGTATAAGGTTTTAAAGCGCAGTCACGGAGGACTGCGCTTTTTGTTTTTGAAAGAAAAATTAGGAAATTCGATGGAGTAAATCATCCCAACTCCGATTGACCAATTTTTGAAATCAGCGTCACCGAAACCAAGCTCAACATACGCAATAGAACTACGGACGTTTTTCGATATACCAAAGCTGGTATATGAATATTTCAACCAAGGATTGTAAGATAAGACAATATATGGATATAAATCTTTTCCTACAGTAATTCCGTTTAGCGTTGAGAATGTTCCGCTTGTGCTCAGGGAGAAATTATGGAAATCCCAGTCTTGGTCGAGGGCAAAAGTGATTTGCGGTTCGAAAGCTTCGGGCGATGCGTCCTCAAAAGCTGGGAAAGAAACAACCTCAACAAGCCAAACTGGCTCTTGGGCTTGGGCAGTTTGCCAGCAAAGTATTGCCAGCAAGGCGAATATTTTTTGCATATTTTAGGTACATTTTGATTCCTATTGATATTCCCATGAGTTTACTTTTGTGTCAAACGATAAACCGCCGGCGCGTTAGGTACGCTCCGGCGGTCATGATTGTTTTGTTCAGTTTATTTACCTAACTTCTTGTATATCTTCTCGGTAATATTCGGTATTGAAAGTGAAGTCCAGGGTTCCATATGCTGGCATCCCTGGCAACTATACCATTAGATAAACTTGCGCTAAAATTCTCTGCTTTATTTTCCCACTTCAGGTGTGCCGATAGGACCGGGTTAAAAAAATTGAAAGGTGTAGTGAATTCGCCTTCAAAAATAAATCCGGTTTTGCCAATGGGCACAGGGAATTTCATTCCTGCGCCAAAATCCAAATCAATACCTTGATTTCTTGTAAAAATGGAGGGTTTGAAATATTTGTTTTCCTGCTCTGACGCTCTGTAAAAACATTCAGCATAGATAAACAGGTTTTCAAAATGCTCGAATGTCCCCCTAAGTTCCAGTCCAACACTGGTTGCGTTCCATTCATAATAGGTGAACTCATCGTGGTTTTTTTCAGCGAATGCCCCCACGTACAAAATGGGATGAATCCCGTTCGTATCCTTCACAATGGGCTGAATGAGTCTGTAAAAGATTTGTTTAGGATTCATTACATTGGTCTGCGCGTGTGTTTCGGTAAAACCGAGGAACAGAAGGGTGGCGAGTGCACAAAGGCGGAGGTTTTTCATAAAAGATGGAAAAAGTTTGAGTGAAAGGAAAACCCATCCCGAAGGAGGGCGGTTTGAATTTACGTTTTCTTTGCGAGCCACTTCTGTAACTCGAATATCACAACCGGAGCAAAGAAACAGCTCACGGTTAAGATGGAGGTCAGGATATCTCCAGCTTCGGTTTCAAGGATTTTCCAGTAACCGAAGTGGCACATAGTAGTCGCAATCATTTTAAGACCCAAGACGCCAATAACGACAAAGGCGCTTATTTCAAGAAATGGATACTTCTTCATCAGTCGCACAAAAAACTGCGCGACGAATCTTATTCCCAGAATTCCCACAAAGACTCCTCCGCATATGAGCAGAATGTTATCAGTGTAGGCCACTGCGGCAAAAACGTTGTCGAGCGAAAATGCCATATCTACAGTTTCTATTGCTACAACAGTTGCCCAAAAGTTTCCAATGAGACCGACCGTCAGACGGTAGTACCATTTTTCTTGTTTGTTCAACGTGTCGTCTTTTGTACTCTCTGTTTTCTTTGTACGGAAGTAATTAATACAAAGATACAAGAGATATACGCCACCTAGCGGTTTAAGCCACCAGATTGATATTAAAACTGAAGCGAACACCATCGCGAGGCCGCGGAACACGTAGGCTCCGATGATGCCGTAACGCAGAGCTTTTGGTTGTTGCTTCTCCGGCAAGTCCATCACCATGGTGGCGATGACTGCGGCGTTGTCTACAGACAACAAAACCTCAATCAAAATAAGGTTGAGCACAACCACAGCTGATTGCTCGGGGGAAGCGGCAATTTCTTGCCACATTTCCCGGATCGTAAATAGGATTTCCTGTAACATGATTTTTGGCCCAAGTTGGGGCTTTATTTGTATCCCGCGTTTCCGTGGGAGGATTTTTCAAAGAAGAGTTTCTTTTTAAACTACAACATTCTAGTGTTTTGTCAAGTCTAGAACGGGGTTTATTCGTCTTCAACGAGGTAAAATTTGCCTCATCAATGAATTCATGTTATTATCAAAAATGTTACTTCAAGCCTTCGGGCTTTTTATTTTTAACCCAACACATATCATATGGAAATCAGAAACATAGCTATTATCGCGCACGTGGACCACGGCAAGACCACCCTGACAGATGCCCTCATGCAGCAAAACGGCGCAGCCAAAGACCTAAACGCTTCAATGGACTCAAACGATATTGAAAAAGAGCGAGGTATCACGATCTACTCCAAAAACACTTCTATCACTTATAAAGGTACCAAGATAAACATCGTGGACACACCGGGTCACGCAGACTTCGGTTCCGAGGTGGAACGCGTGCTCCGTGCTATCGACTCTGTGTTACTACTTGTGGACGCAGTTGAAGGTCCAATGCCTCAGACACGTTTCGTGCTCAAGAAGTCTCTAGAGCTTGGATTGAAACCAATCGTAGTTATCAACAAAATCGACAAACCAGCCGCCGATCCAAACCGCGTGCACGAAGAAGTGCTGGAGCTTTTCTTGGAGCTTGGGGCCAACAACGATCAAATAGATTTCGAAACCATCTATGCCATAGGACGTGAAGGTAAAGCATTCAAAAAAATCGGTGACGATTCAGAAGACTTGTCTCCACTACTAGATTTGATTTTAGAGAAAGTTCCAGTAGCTTCAAATCACCAATCAGAGAAAATGTCCGCTCAAGTTTTCAACCTCGGATATGACAACTTTTTGGGTCGTCTAGCTATCGTGCGTGTTTACGGCGGACAAATTGTTTCGGGCAAACAAGTGGTGGTAAAAAACGATGACAAATCTCGCATCGGTAAAATAACCAAACTTTTTAGTTTTGAAGGTATCAACCGGGTAGAAACCGCGTCCGCCGAATCAGGAGACATTGTGCTACTCGCTGGCATACCAGACATATTCATCGGTGAGACTTTGTGTGAAG
>Ga0207952_1001170_pt1 | contig 12472 bp, 13 predicted proteins | sample SubbioR12Aug_8Ca_FD_184831 | JGI IMG/M metagenome (GOLD analysis project Ga0207952, IMG submission 184831) | Serpentinite rock and fluid subsurface biosphere microbial communities from McLaughlin Reserve, California, USA - CR12Aug_8Ca (SPAdes) | ecosystem: Environmental > Terrestrial > Deep...
CGCGAATAGGGGGGTCGATGCCTTAATCCTGGCGGGAGGTTGCGCTTCCATTGCCGGCTTGGAAAAATTAGTCGAACGCGATTTGGGTATACCTTCTTATATCGCCAATCCTTTTATCAATATGGCGCTTTCCAATCGCGTCAAGCCACAGAGTTTAAGCAACGATACGCCCGCCATGATGATAGCTTGCGGTTTGGCGTTAAGGAGTTTCGATTAATGGCAAGAATTAACTTACTTCCCTGGCGAGACGAGCTACGCAAGAAAAAACAACAGGATTTTGCGGCGGGGATAGGCGCCGCCGTGTTAGCGACGGCTTTGCTGCTGGTTCTGGTGTATATGTACATCGAAGGCTTAAAAGAGCATCAGAATTTCCGCAATCAAATGCTCAAAAATGAAATTGCCATCCTGGATAAGAAAATTGCGGAAATTAAAGATATCGAAGACAAGAAAAACAAGTTATTGACCAAAATCGATGTGATTCAAAAACTGCAAGAAAGCCGGCCCGAAATTGTGCATTTGTTTGACGAGCTGGCAAAGGTTACCCCGGAAGGCGTTTATCTAACCAAATTCACCCAACTTGAGGCGACGCTAACCCTGGATGGCAAGGCGGAGTCCAACGCCCGGGTCTCGGCTTACATGCGGGCCATCGAAAATTCGGCTTGGCTCAATTCACCGGTATTGAGCGTCATTAAAGGTCAAGGTAAAAACAATGGCGAAATGAACGATTTTTCCATGACGGCCAAGCAAGGAAAAAAAGCGGATAACGATCGGGCGGGAGTTGCGCAATGAACCTATCTGAAGTGAATTGGGATCTTAATGCGGCGGGTGGCTGGCCTACCCCGATAAAAATTGCCGCCGGCTGTATTGTGTCGTTGCTGGTTGTTATCGCCGATGTTTATTACGTCAGCATCCCGCAGCTCGATGAACTCGAGGTGTTGGAAAAAGAGGAGGAAAGTCTGAAAACCTCTTTTGAAAACAAACAGAAAAAAGCCATTAATTTGCCGGACTACCGGGCCCAGTTGGAGCAAATCGAGTCTTCCCTGGGGGATATGCTGAAACAGATGCCTACCAAAGCCGAAGTGGCTAATTTATTGGTGGATATTTCCCAGACCGGCTTGGCCAGCGGTTTGGAATTTAAACTGTTTCAACCCAGCGGCGAAGTGCGTAAAGAATTCTATTCCGAACTGCCGATTAATATTCAGGTGGTGGGAAAATACGAAGAGTTGGGTTTGTTCGTGAGCGGTTTGGCGTCTTTACCCAGAATTGTCACGGTCCATAATGTCAATATCGCGCCACTTGGTAAAGGCGAAAAAGAAAATAAGGATAATAAAGGCGCCATGGCCATGTCGGCGGTTATTAAAACCTACAATGAGGGCGAGCAGGAGGGTGCTGTTAAAGAAAAGCCCAAAAGAAGAGGAGGTAAATGATGTTATTCGCACGCAAATCATTTTCTCCTAAACAATCGTTAAGCTTGGCCTGTCTGGCCGCCTTGTCGGGATTGATGACGGCCTGCGGGGGCGGCGATGTGAACGATCTGACCAACTTTATACAAGATGTCAAAGCGCGGCCGAAAGGCGCCATCGAACCTTTGCCCGAGAAAAAAATAGTCGAAAGCTTTGTATTCAAACCGGAAGGCTTGCGCGATCCTTTTCGGCCCACCGAAAAAAATATGGATGATGCGGGGCTTGACGTTTCGGGTGTCAGCGGCATTCGTCCGGATACCGAGCGCAGGAAGGAGGAGTTGGAAGCTTTCTCGTTGGATTCTTTGCGGATGATGGGCACCTTGAAGGACCAGCGAGGCTTGTGGGGTTTGATCAGGGCCAAGGACGGGACAATACATAGCGTTCAGGTAGGCAACCATATGGGACAAAATTACGGCAAGATTATCCGTATTCTCGAAGGCAAAATTGAATTAATGGAAATCGTGCCCGATAAACCCGGCACCTGGCGCGAACAACAAGCAACATTAGCATTGGTTGAGTAAAAAGGTTACAGACATGAGAATTAAGCAAAACATTATGATGGGGAATTTACAGGGCCAGTTTGCTCACCGATGGCTGTTAATGTTGATTTTGATGTTGCGGATGTGTTCAGCCTGGGCCGATGAAACGGCGATCAATAATCTTGAGTTTTCAACTCTGGCGGGCAATCAGCTGCAAATTCAATTGGAGTTGAGCGGGGCCGCCGTAGAGCCGAAAATTTTTCAGACCGATAATCCGTCCAGGCTGGCGCTGGATTTTGAAGGTGTAAAAAGCAATCTGGCTAAAAAGAGTTTTCCGATTAATCAGGGCGCCGCCAATACGGTCTATGTGGTGGAGGCATCGGGACGGACCCGGGTAGTCATCAATCTGACCGAAAAAGTGCCGTATGAAACCAAAATCGACGGCAACAAATATTACGTCGTATTGAAATCGGCGGGATCGGTGGCAGCGGTCAATAAAATCGTGCAAACCAGCGCGGCAAAAGAAACCGCTCTCAGCCGTTTTCTACCCGAACAGTCGATTAAAAGCATAGATTTTAGACGCGGTCCCAATGGCGAAGGCCGTTTATTGCTGGGTTTGTCAACGCCCAATACGGTGGTGGATGCGAAACAAACTGCCGGTAAGGTGGTCTTGAATTTCTTGAATACCAAAATCCCCGAGGCTTTGATCAAAAGTTTCGATGTGGCCGATTTCGCTACGCCGGTGCAAAAAATCGAAGCCACGCCGCGCGGCGAAGGCGTTACCGTTACCATCACACCGAATAACCCCAATTACGATTATTCGTCTTATCAGGCCGATAATTTATTGACGGTGGAATTCAGGCCCATGACGCCCGCCGAAAAAGAGGCGCAGCTTAAAGAAAAAACCCCGTATATCGGTAGCAAATTATCGCTGAATTTCCAGGAAATCGATGTCAAGGCGGTATTGATGATACTTGCGGACCATATCAAAACCCAGGAAGGTAAGGAAATCAACATCATCACTACCGATTCCGTAACGGGTTCCATTGCCTTGCATGTCAACGATGTGCCATGGGACCAAGTATTGGATGTGGTCATGAAACTGCGCGGATTGTCAAAACGGGAAAACGGCAACGTCATTTTGATCGGGCCTACCGAAGAAATTAAGGTCTTGGAAGAGAAGGAACTGGAAGCCAGAAAGATATATGAGCAGTTGGAGCCGTTAAAAACCGAAAATATCCAGATCAACTATGCCCGGGCGGTCGATGTCTGTAATGTTTTGATCGGGCGCGGCAACTTTAACCAAGGCGGCGGGCCTTTGAAAGTATCCGGAACTTCCGGCGGCGCGGCGGGTGGCGCAGCAGCGGGTGGCGCCGGCGGCGGTTGTGGCGGAGGCGCTTCCGGCGCCGCTGGCGGCACCACGGCGGGGTTGACTCCGCAGGCCGGTTCGGGAGCGGGTGGCGTACAGCCCGGTAATCTAAGATTGATATCCGACAGGGGAGCGGTGATCGTCGACGCCAGAACCAATACCCTGATAATCAAAGATACCGCCAATCATTTGGAAGATGTCCATAAAATGATTGCCAAGCTGGATGTGCCGATCAGGCAAGTGCTGATCGAGTCACGGATTGTGATTGCATCAACGGCATTTATTCAGGATATAGGTACCAAATTTGGCGTGGCGAAAAAGGCCGAGATTGGCGGCGGTAAAGAATTCGGCTTTACAGGATCCGGTACCGAAACCAGCTCAAACGCGCAAATTCTGCAAGACTTGGGAACTGCCTTGGCGGCGTCCAGCGGCGGTTCGTTGGCGTTGACGCTGGCGCGGGGCGCGGATTATTTGTTGAACCTGGAAATCAGCGCCTTACAGACGAACCAATTGGGGGAATTGGTCTCCAATCCGCGCGTCATGACTCAGGATAGGGTGCCGGCGACCATCAAGCAAGGTATAGAAATACCCTATACCACCGTCAGCCAAAACGGTACCCAAACCGAATTCAAGGAAGCGGTACTGGAATTGAAGGTGTTACCGCAAATTACCCCGACCGGCAGCGTGATCATGTCGCTGAATATCAAACGGGATTCGCAGGGTCAGGCCGTGACAACCGGCGGACTCAACACCACCGCCATCGATAAGCGCGAGGTGGAAACCATGGTGCAGGTCGAAGACGGCGAAACCATTGTGTTGGGCGGCGTTTACGAAGCGGATAACGTAACTACCCTGGATACTATCCCGTGGGTGTCCGATTTGCCGTTGGTGGGCTGGATGTTTAAAAAGACCAATAAAAATGAAGCGCGGCGAGAACTGTTGATATTCATCACCCCAAAGGTCGTGAAAGATACTTTGGCAGCGCACTGATCCACGCCGGGTCGGGCCCCTCAACGGGTCCGATCCAGTTTTCGATAACCGATGGCTTCGCTCAAATGGGTAATTTCTATGGTCTCGGATCCCGCCAGATCGGCAATGCTGCGGGCCAGTTTTAAAATGCGGTGATAGGCCCGATGGGATAGGCCGAATTTTTCCAGGGCTTGTTCCAGTAGCCTATGACCGGCTTCGGCCAGTTCGCAAAACAGCTTGACCTCCTTGGCATTCAGTTCCGAATTTGTCTTGCCCTGCCGCCGATCAGCCAATTGTCTGGCCGCTGTTACCCGCTCGCGAATCGTTCGGCTGCTTTCTTCGCCTTCCTTTACCCCTTTTCTCAATACGTCCAAGGCCACTCGCGGCACCTCCAGATGCATGTCGATTCTGTCCAGTAATGGCCCGGAAACCCGGGCGCGATAGCGCGCGACTTGCTCGGAACTGCAATGGCAACGGCCGGAGGCGTCGCCGAGATAACCGCAAGGACAAGGGTTCATGGCGGCAATCAGCTGAAATCGGGCCGGAAAATCGGCCTGGCGGTTGGCGCGGGAGATCGTGATATGGCCGGTTTCCAAAGGTTCTCGCAGCACCTCTAAAACTTTACGGTCGAATTCCGGCAACTCGTCTAAAAATAAGGCGCCGTGATGGGACAAGGATATTTCGCCCGGTTTCGGATTGCTGCCGCCGCCGACCAAAGCCGCGGCGGAGGCCGTGTGATGAGGGGCGCGAAAGGGCGGCTTTCGCCATTTGCCGATATCCAAGCCTTGGTCGCTGATGGATGCGATAGCGGCGGTCTCCTGCGCTTGTTGTTCGCTAAGTTCCGGCAATATGGTGGGCAGGCGGGCAGCCAGCATCGATTTTCCGGTGCCGGGCGGCCCCAGCATCAATAGATTATGCGCCCCTGCGGCAGCGATTTCGAAGGCACGCTTGACATGAAATTGGCCGTGCACATCGGCAAAATCGATCTCAAATTGCGATTCCGCCACGGTAATATTGGGCGCCGCCCAAGGAATCAGGCTTTGTCCGCTCAAATGGGCGCACACTTGCAGCAAATGGTGGGCCGGTAAAAGCCGCGCATCATTAATCAAACCGGCTTCGTCGGCGCAGCCAACTGGCAGAATCAGTTGCCTATTGGCGTTACGCGCATGTATCGCTACCGGCAAAGCGCCGGCGATGGGCCGCAATTCGCCGCCTAAAGAGAGTTCGCCGATACATTCGTATTGAGCCAGATTATCCTTGGCGATCTGTCCCGAGGCGGCCAAAATGCCAAGGGCGATCGCCAAGTCAAACCGTCCGCCTTCCTTGGGCAAATCGGCGGGAGCTAGATTGATCGTGACGCGTTGAAAGGGGAACTCGAAGCCCGAGTTGATAATCGCGCCGCGCACCCGGTCTTTGCTTTCCTTGACGGCCGTTTCGGGCAAGCCGACGATATTGAGCGCCGGCAAGCCGTTACTGACATGAACTTCAACGGTCACTAGCGGCGCGTCGATACCGGAGCGCCCCCGGCTGAAAACAACGGCCAGCGACATCCGGTCTTACTCCGGGGCGATTTGTTTTTCGAGTTCGGCAACTCGTTTTTCCAGCTCTTCCAGGCGGCCGCGGGTTTTGGCCAGTACGGCTTTTTGCACTTCAAATTCCTCGCGACTGACCAAATCCAGCTTGGATAGGGCACTTTGCAACAGAGCGTGGACGTTTTTCTCCATATCGTCTTTGAAGTTGTTTAAGCCCGGCGGAATGGCGTTGGCGATGCGGTCGGCAAGATTATCTATGGATTTCGGATCGAACATGGCGATTACTCTCGATGGGTGAAGGAGTCGAATTTTGGAATGTGGTCCCGGCATATTTTATCGGTATCGTCGCGCTCCAGGGCTTCGTCGGTTAAGCCGCACTGATAATGATGCTCGACCACTCTAAAATGATTGCAAGTACGGCACATGCCGAAACTTTTGCTTTGATTGGCTTTTTGCAATAAGCCCAGCGTTGCTTGCAAGGCGTTTTCGATACTATCAAATTCCTGATGGCTGACCTTGTGTTCCGCTTGTTTGAACACGTCCGGCGGTTTTAACTCGTCGACCAAGGCCAGGCCAGCCTCGGTCAAGCTTAAATGCACGACGCGGCCGTCGAGACTGTCGGTGGTTTTTCGGAGGTAGCGTTTGCGTTCCAGAATTTGGATGCTCTGGGAAACGGTACCTTTGGTCAAACCCAGGTATTCGGCAACGGATGCGTGGGTATTGCTGTATTTATTGCATTTGGCCAGATATTCCAGAACCTGGCCGTGCACCGGCTGCAGACCGATAGCGGCGTACTTTTTACGTTCTTCCGAGCGCAATAACGAACTGATGCGTTCGATCAGCTTAAAGGTTTCTAATTCATGCATTGTTGTAATTCTAGCATAAGCGGCCCAAATACAGATGTTTGAGGTATTTGCACTGACTTGCTCTCTCGATGCACAATGAAGGACTTTATTCGCTAGCTATTCGATTATGCATCACGCACTTCATCAATTGCTCGGCTGTGCCGATACCGTCATTCTGGGTAAACAGCGGCAAATTCGTTTGGCGGTCTGCTGTTTGTTGGCCAAGGGCCATTTGCTGATAGAGGACATTCCCGGCGTCGGCAAAACCACGCTTTCGCATGCCTTGGCGCAGTTGTTCGGTTTGGCTTACCAGCGGATACAATTTACCAGCGATATTTTGCCCGCCGACATCATCGGGTCTTCGGTGTTCGATAGCAGGCAAAACAGCTTCGGTTTCCACCCCGGCCCCTTATTCAATCAAATGATTTTGGCGGACGAGATCAACCGCGCCACCCCCAAAGCCCAAAGCGCGCTGTTGGAGGCCATGGAGGAAAGGCAGGTTACCGTCGAAGGCCAGACCTATCGCTTGCCCGAGCCTTTTTTTGTCATCGCCACCCAAAACCCGTCCTATCAGATCGGCACCTTCCCTTTACCGGAATCGCAGCTGGACCGATTTTTGATGCGGATCGAATTGGGCTATCCCAACCGGCAGGCCGAGCGGGAACTGTTGATGGGGCAGCCGCGGCATGGCCTGATAAAGAGCCTGCCGGTATATTTGCCCGCCGAAAAGTTGGCGGCCTTGCAACAGGAAGCCGGTAAGGTGCATGCGGCGCCGGCATTATTGGATTACTTACTCGCAATCGTCGAGTTTACCCGGCAGAGCGACGACTATTCTTGCGGCTTGTCGCCGCGGGCGGGTTTGTCCTTGTTGGCGGCCGCCAAGGCTTGGGCGTTCATGGATCAACGCCAAGCGGTATTGCCGGAAGATGTGCAGGCGGTTTTGCCGGCGGTTGCGGGGCATCGCTTACTGGCGGGCAGCCATGATTCGGCCGCCGCCGTGGCGCCTATTTTGCAACAGGTGGCCGTTCTTTGAATGCCCAACCGTTAGGATTAAAACAGCGTTTTAAATTGAGCCGGTTTGTTAGCGGCGAAGCGCCGGCCAGCGGTCCGATTGTCTTAAATCAACGGCGGGTGTTTATCTTGCCCACTCGAAGAGGCATGGTTTTTGTCGCCTTGATTGCGCTGGTAGTGTTGATTGCCTTTGTTTACAACAATAATCTGGCTTATATGCTGGGTTTTTTAATGGCCAGTATTTTTTTCGTGACTATCTTGCATAGTTTCAAGTCCTTGTCCGGACTGGTGATACGGCCGGCGCAACATCCGCCGGTATTTGCCGGCGACAAGGCCATGTTCAATTTTGTGCTGCACAATCCCGGCGATCAACAGCGGGTGGCGATAGAGATGCGGTTACAGGAGGCTGTTCCGATCAGCCTGCAAGCTGGGGAGACGCGGAGCGTTTCATTGCCGGCTGCTACCAAAAAGCGCGGCTGGTTGGATTGTTCAACGCTAACCTTGTCCAGCTGTTATCCGCTGGGTTTGTTTCGGGTCTGGTCGCCGTTGCGTTTCGATAGCCGGGTGCTGGTTTACCCTTATCCCGCCAAGCTGGATTTACCTTTTCCCGAAACCGCCGCCGGCCAGGGCCGGCAAGGGCAATCCAAACGGGGCGGGGATGAGTTTTATGGTCTCAAATCCTATCAAAGCGGCGATCCGATCCGGCAAATTCATTGGAAAGCTTACGCCAAGGGCCGCGGTTTGCATAGCAAGCAATATGCGGGCAGCGCCAGTCTCGAGTTTTGGCTGGACTATGATGAGACTCCGGGCGGCGATGTTGAAGGGCGGCTCAGCCAGCTGTGCCGCTGGGTGGTGGATGCCGAGCGCGCCGGGCTGCGCTACGGTTTGCTGCTGCCGGGCGCCAAGCTAAGCCCGGATTGCGGCATCGCCCATAGTCAGGCCTGTTTGCGCGAATTGGCCTTGTTTGGGTTGGCGCGTTGATGGCCGCCAGTATGCTTAATCGGCGCAGCTTGTATTTTTTGCTGGTTTCGATGGCTTTGATAACTCTGCCGCATGCCTGGCATATGCCCTGGCCATTGTTTAGCTTTTTCGCGGCTATGTGGGTGTGGCGGTTCCTGGCCGTGCGGCGCGGGGATTGGCTGCCGAAGCGCTGGCTACTGTTTTTATTGACGCTGTTGGGCATCGTGTTATTGATAACCCAGCAACGCGGGGTGTTCGGCCGCGATGCCGGCACGGGTTTGTTTGTGGTGGCCTTGGGTTTAAAACTGATGGAAATTCACGGCAGACGCGATGTGTTTTTGGTTGTGTATCTGGCGTTCATTGTGGCTGCCTCGCAATTTTTATACGAACAAAGCATTCTGATGGCCGGTTACATTCTGCTGGTGTGTACGGTGTTATTGGCCACGTTGATTACCCAAAATACCGCTCAGGTGGCCACACAGGCGGCGATTAAAACCGCGGCGGCGATTATTTTGCAGGCCCTGCCCATGGCGGCGGTGATTTTCGTACTATTTCCGCGTCTGGAAGCGCCGCGCTGGATGTGGCTGGCGGACGATAACAAGGCGCTGTCCGGGTTGAGCAATACTCTTGAGCCGGGCTCCATCAGCGATTTGAGTTTGTCCGATGAATTAGTGTTCCGGGTGCGGTTCGATGGCGAGGCGCCCCCGCCGGCCCAGCGCTATTGGCGCGGCCCGGTCTATTCGCGCACGGACGGCGTGCGCTGGACCATGGCCGCAAACCACAATCAGCCGACCCCGGCGGTCGATTTCAGCGGCAAAGCATATCGGTACACCTTGCTGATGGAGCCGCAGAAACAGAATTGGGTGTTCGGTTTGGACATGCCGGAAAGCTTCGACGCCAGCCTGCGCCTAAATCGGGCGTTTCAGTTGCTGAGCGACAAAAGGCCGGCCGACCGGGCCGAATACAAAATCGTTTCCCGGCCTGGCTATGACACCGGCCCCATCAATCCGGCCGACTATCGGGACAATCTGCAATTGCCCGCGGCGGCATCGGCAAAACAGCTGGCATTGATTAAAACCTTACAGGGCTTCGATGGCCCGCCCGAGCGGTTCATTCAGAATTTATTGAACCACTTTAGCAGGGAACGGTTTTATTACACCCTGACCCCGCCGCTGATGCCGGACAATCCCATCGACACATTTTTGTTCGAAACCCGCAGCGGATTTTGCAGCCATTACGCTACCGCGTTCGTGTATTTGCTGCGGATAGCCAAAATTCCGGCGCGGGTAGTCGGCGGCTATCAAGGCGGCGAATTCAATAGGGTGGGCGGTTTTTTGGAAGTCAGGCAAGCCGATGCGCATGCCTGGGCCGAGGCGTGGCTGGAGAATAAAGGTTGGGTCCGGTTCGATCCCACGGCGGCCATTGCGCCGGAGCGGGTGGAGCGCGGGGTGAATGTGGATTTGCAAATCGCCAGCGGAGCGGTGAATTTCGGGCCGGTAATCGCCGATTCCGCGGCATTAAGCTGGCTCAAACGCAGCCGGCAGTTGTGGCAGAGCATCGATTACAACTGGCAGCGCTGGGTTATCAATTATAACGGCGCCAATCAAATGCGGTTTTTACAAGCGTTGGGGATAGACGGTATCGCCGCGCTGGCCAAGTGGCTGGTAGGCAGCCTGCTGGTGGTCACCCTGCCCCTGGTTTGGTGGCTGCTGAAAAAAAACCGAAAGCCGGCCGACAAAACGCTGTCGCTCTATCGGCGTTTTTGCGACAAGCTGGCTAAAGCGGGCGTTGCCATCGGGCAAGGCGAAGGGCCGAAAGATTTTGCCGATCGTGCCCAAAAACAGCGCCCCGAATTGGCGGCCCGGATTCAACAAATTACCGCCTTGTTTATTCGCCTGCGTTATCAGGCCGATGCCGCCGACGGCGATTTGCAAAAGTTAAAAGCGCTTGTCGACACGTTTAGCGTCAAGAAAGTCAAACAAGATTAATGCAGGTCGGGAACTTCCGAGCCGGGCGCGGCCTGTTGCTTGCCGACTTGGGCCTTTTCCTGCTGCAATTGTTTATTGCCTTCGCCGAACAGCACGGCGGCAGCCATGAACAGAATGGCCGAAATCATGATGACGGGCAGCCGGCCGGGTTTGTCCATCCACAACAAGATCCACTTGGGTTTAAACATGCCGACACCCAGCACTATCAAGGAAAGAATAAAGATGTTGAAAGCATAATAAATCAAGGTATTCATGAATCGGGTCCTATAACCAGCAAGTTTGAGAGGGATGCATTATTATTAGTCGGGTGACAGTTTGCAATAAACAATAGTTTCAATCTAAAAATTTAGGAGGCGCTATGGGCGGCTTTGGCTTGTTTGTAACCATGCTGTTTGTGTTTGCGGTGTTATTGGTGTTCATGAGCGTCAAGTCCGTGCCGCAAGGCATGGAGTATACCGTTGAACGCTTCGGGAAATACACCAATACCCTGACCCCGGGCTTGAATATCATCATGCCCATCATCGACCGCATAGGCCGGAAACTGAATATGATGGAACAGGTACTGGATGTGCCGTCGCAGGAAGTCATCACCAAGGACAACGCCATGGTGCGGGTCGACGGCGTGGTGTTTTACCAGGTAATGGATGCCGCCAAGGCGGCTTATGAAATTACTTATCTGGACTTGGCCACCATCAATCTGGTGATGACCAATATCCGTACCGTGATGGGCTCGATGGATCTGGACGAATTGCTGTCGCGCCGCGACGAGATCAATGCCCGGCTGTTGAGCGTGGTCGATGAGGCTACTTCGCCCTGGGGGATCAAAGTCACCCGTATCGAAATCAAGGATATTTCGCCGCCCAAGGATTTGGTCGACTCGATGGCCCGGCAAATGAAAGCCGAACGGGAGAAACGCGCGCAAATTCTGGAAGCGGAAGGTATGCGGCAGGCGGAAATCTTGAAAGCCGAGGGCTTGAAACAAGGTGCCATTCTGGACGCCGAAGGCCGCAAGGAAGCCGCGTTCCGCGACGCGGAAGCTCGCGAAAGGTTGGCGGAAGCCGAAGCCCGCGCCACCATGATGGTTTCGGAAGCTATTTCCAAGGGCGATGTGCAGGCCATCAATTACTTCGTGGCGCAAAAATACATAGAATCCTTGAAGGACGTGGCCACGGCCAACAACAGCAAATTGATCTTCATGCCGCTGGAAGCCTCCAGCGTGATCGGCGCCTTGGGCGGCATAGGCGAATTGGCCAAAGAAGCGCTAAATAAAAAGGCCTGATCATGGGCGAGTTGGAGATCGTATTTTGGTATTGGTGGGTGCTGGCGGTTGGATTTTTGGCCGTGGAACTGCTGGCGCCCGGCTTCTTTTTTTTATGGCTGGCGGTGTCGGCGTTCGTGGTCGGTTCGGTATTGTTGATGATTCCTGCCGCCTCGTTCGAGGTGCAATTATTGTTGTTCTCGCTGTTGGCCGTTACCTCGATTTTGGTTTGGCGGCGCTACGTCAGCGCCAAGGCGCAAGAAAGCGACCAGCCGCTGTTGAATCAACGCGGCGCCCAATACATAGGCCGGATTTTCAATGTGGTAACGGCAATCGAAAATGGCCAGGGAAAAATCAAAGTGGGCGACAGCCTGTGGTTGGTGAGGGGCGAGGATTGTCCGGTTGGCAGCAAGGTTAAGGTGGTGGCTGTGAAGGGGGCGGTGTTTGAGGTGGAGGTTTCCAAGTGACTCCCCCCCTGCGTCAAAATAGTTGTCGCCTCAAATTTTTAGAGCCCTTTAAATTTGAGATAAAAATGATTACCCCGAAAAAGCAGTATTCTGACGAGTTCAGAGAGCAAGCCCTGGCAAAAGTCTACAAT
>Ga0207952_1001171_pt1 | contig 12470 bp, 10 predicted proteins | sample SubbioR12Aug_8Ca_FD_184831 | JGI IMG/M metagenome (GOLD analysis project Ga0207952, IMG submission 184831) | Serpentinite rock and fluid subsurface biosphere microbial communities from McLaughlin Reserve, California, USA - CR12Aug_8Ca (SPAdes) | ecosystem: Environmental > Terrestrial > Deep...
GCCGGGCACGACCCGCCAGATCTCTCCCGAGTCTGTCGCGATATAGAGGTTGCCGTCCGGGCCGAGCGTGAGCGCGCGGTACCGAACGGCGGGCAGCGACGCGTCTTCGTTGGAGGTAGCGATTCCGGCGGTGTTCAGTGTCAGGATCACGAGGCGAGAGCCTCCCATGATTCCCACGGCAAGGCGCCCAGACCACGAACCCCACTGCGTGCCGACGAGAAACTCGGCTGGCCCCATTCCCTGCGATGCGCCGTTGTTGGTCCAACTTGGCGGCATGGCCGTCGCAAAGCGCGCGACGTCCGTCATCGGCATGGTCGAGGCGTTGCCGGCGTAGCCGCAGTAGCTGTCGGGACAGTTGAGCCCCGCACGATTCTTCGGATCCCAGCCGGCGTTTCCGCCGCTCACGAGCGCCGTGACCTCATCGCTGTGATTGGGTCCGTGCTCCGAAGTGAATGGCTGCCCGGTGCCGGGGCGGAAGGTGATGCCCTGCACGTTGCGATGGCCGTAGGTGAAGATCCGCGAGTCGAATCCCGCGGGCGGCGCGTTGCCCGGCGCCGCGGCGCCGGTGGTGGTCACGCGCAGCACCTTGCCGCCGAGCCGCACGGGATCCTGCGGCAGCGTCGCGTTGTGATTGTCGCCGGTGGTGACGTACAGGAATCCGTCGGGGCCGAATCGCAGTCGGCCGCCACTGTGTGCACCCGCACCGCCCACACCGTTGCCGACGTCCTTGTACGCGATATCGGTGATGATGTCGCTGCGATTGCCCGCCGAGGTGTAGTCGCTGTTGAGCACGAGCTTCACGACACGGTTGGTGCGCGGCGAGGTCGAGAGGCTCGACAGCATGTAGACATAGATCGTGCGATTCGTCGCGAATGCCGGGTCGAGCGCCACGCCATGCACGCCGCTCTGCCCCTGGCAGAGGAGATCTGGCGCGACGAGCGCGGAGCCAGTCGTGCCAAAGAGCCTTGTCGTGGTGCCGTCGCTGCGGCGGACCGTGAGCCCGCGGCAACGCTCGGTGAAGAACATCGCGCCGTCGGCGGCAAAGGCGATGTCCCAGGGGCTGCTCAGTCCCGACAACACGACGCTGCGCGTCAGCGACGGGGTACCGGTGGGAGTTCCGGCCGGCGGCTGGTTGGTACCGGGCTCGTTGGGCGTGCCGCTGGCTGGACCGTTTGGGGCACTGCTGCCACTGCAAGAGGCGCAGGTGGCGAGCAGCACGAGGGTCGGCGCGAGGCGGCGTGACAGGTCAGGCAGAAACGTCATGGAGTTCCCCCGATAAGCAGCTCTTCGCGTCGCCGCGGAACAGAGCTAGAACTCGATCTGAGTCCCGAGTTCGACCACCCGGTTGGGTGGCAGGTTGAAGAACGCTGCTGCGCTGCGCGAGTTCTTTGCCATGATGGCAAAAAGGCGTTTACGCCAGATGTTCATGGTCAGCCCACCCTTCTTCCAGGGCTTGTCGGCCGGGATGAGTTCTTCACGCCCGAGGTAGTAGCTGGTGTCGAGCGGCTTGGTCTTCACGCCCTGCGTGCGCAGTACCGCCAGGATTTCCTTGACGTCGGGTGACTCCATGAAACCGTAGCGCGCCACCACATGAATGAACCCCTTGTCCATTCGCTCCAACGACGCGAGGCGCTCGGCCACCGGCACCTCGGGTACGTCGCTCGTCTGGATGGAGAGCAGGATCACCTGCTCATGCAGCACCTTGTTGTGCTTGAGGTGATGGAGGAGCACGACGGGCGCACCGCCCGGTTCCGACGTCATGAATACCGCCGTGCCGGGAACGCGCGGCGTTTTTCCCGTGGCGAAGCTGTCCAGAAACATCTGCAACGGCATCTTGTTCTCCCGGAGGCGTTCGCGAAGAATGTCGCGACCGCGCTTCCAGGTGGTCATCATCGTGAATATCGCGAGTCCGATCACCAGCGGCACCCAGCCACCGGCGGCGATTTTGATCACGTTCGCGCTCACGAACGGAACGTCGAGCGCGAGAAAACCGACGGCCACCAACAGCACCTGCCAGCCGCGCCAGTTCCATCGTGCTGCGGCAATCGCGACAAAGAGGAGCGAGGTGCAAAGGAACGTGCCCGTGACCGCGATGCCATACGCTGCGCCCAGCGAGCTCGAATCGCGGAAGCCGAGCACGATCAGGATGCAACCGATGGCAAGCGCCCAGTTCACTTCCGGGATGTAGATCTGGCCGAACTCGCGCGCTGACGTGTGCACGATCGTCACGCGCGGCGAGTAGCCAAGCTGGACGCACTGCTGCGTGATGGAGAAGGCGCCCGAGATCATCGCCTGCGAGGCGATCACCGCCGCCAGCGTGGCCAGCACAATGAGCGGCATGCGCAGCGCTTCCGGCGCCAGAAGAAAGAAGGGGCTGGATATGGCGGTTGGGTCGCGGAGAATCAACGCGCCCTGACCGAAGTAGTTGAGCAAGAGGCAGGGGAAGACCAACCATAGCCAGGCGAGGCGGATTGGCTTCTTGCCGAAGTGTCCCATATCCGCTGCGAGTGCCTCGGCGCCGGTGACGGCGAGCACCACCGCGCCCATCAGCACGAGCGCCGCCGGTCCCTGCTCGATGATGAGGTTGATGCCGTGCATTGGGTTCAGCGCGTTGAGCACGGCCGGGGCGAGCACCATTTCCCGCACGCCAAGCACGGCGAGCGTGCCAAACCAGAGGAGCATCACGGGGCCAAAAAAGACGCCGACCTTCGCGGTGCCGTGCTTCTGAAAGAAAAACAGCGCAGCAATGATGACGATGGTGAGTGGCACCACGACTGCCTCGAGCGCAGGCGCAACCACCTTGAGGCCTTCGACGGCGCCCAGCACCGACATCGCCGGGGTGATCGTTCCGTCGCCGTAGAGCAGGGCAGCGCCCACAAGCGCGATCGAAATGAGCACTGCCCGCCGAAACTTGCGTGTGGTATCGCGCTGCAGGATCAGCGCGAGCAGGGCGAGGATACCTCCCTCACCACGGTTGTCGGCCCGCATCACAAAGATGATGTACTTCACCGTCACCACGAGCATCAGCGACCAGACAATGAGCGAGAGTACGCCATAGACGTGCTCGGGAGTCGCCGTGAGTCCGTGCTCCGGCTTGAAGCACTCACGCAGCGCATAGAGCGGGCTCGTCCCGATGTCACCATAGACCACGCCCAGCGCGGTCAGCGCGAGCACCGCGAGTCGCTTACCCTTGGGGTTCGGGTCCACGTGCGGCTTTGGCACGGGCAGCGCGTACGCCGCGGAGACGCCGTCGATTGGCGTTGGGGTACTCATGCGCGCGGCATCAGTGAAGCTGTTCGATTAATGCCCATCGGGGCGGAAAACGAAAAACGGGTCGCGGACAATCCGCGACCCGTCGTTGAATCTATCGACCGCCCCCCGGCGGTAAAGCGACCTGCATCACCCCTTTGCCACCAAGGCATCCAGCTCCGCGGCGGCCCGTTTGAGGATCTCGGCCGCCTTCGTGATTGTTTCGGGCGGCGCCGACTGCCGCATGGTGGCCCGCCAGTAGGCACGACCCAGGGCCCCCATGGCCTCGTGGGCCGGCCGCACGGCATCCCCAAAAATCGAGGCTCCGAGCTCAGCCAAGCGGTCGAAAACGTCGTCTACAGTCGTCCGGTGCTCGGCCAGGTACTTCCGGCCTTCGTCGGTGATCGAGTAGACCTTTTTGCCGCTCTCCTCCGCCGCCTCGTTGGCGTAGCCCATCTCCGCCAGCATGGTGAGGGTCGGATAGACGGTGCCGGGGCTGGGCGCGTAACGGCCGCCTGAGCGCTCCTCGAGTTCCTTGATGATCTCGTAGCCATGCCGGGGCTTCTCCTCGAGCAGCTGGAGGATCACCAACTTGAGGTCGCCCTGATCGAACATCCGGCCACCGCGACCGTGTCGGCGGGCACCACCCATCCCGAACACAAACGGCCCAAAGTCCGAGTCCATCTTCCATCCCCATGACCGGCCAGCACCGGCGCGGCCACGCTCACCACAGTCCCTGTACCACATACTTCCTCCTTGGCGATATAGCTTAGATATTACTTTACGATATATCGCAAGGCAAGTTTCGGATTGCTATCGACTCGCGGCGGCGAGCAACCGGTTCGTCCCGATAACCTGTCAAAGGTGACACTGGCGCGGTATCACTCGGTATTCGATTATGTCAGCAACAGGTTGACTCGGGCCGACGCTATTTTCGACAATGTTTGACGTCCTCCTTGAATCTCATCACGTACGCCCGCCGCGTTCGATCTTTGCGACGGTGATGAGTGCTGGACTGCACACGGCGCTTGTGGTCGTGCTCGTCGGGGGAACAACGGCCGCGGTCACTTCGGACGAACTCGATCCGATGTGGGAGAAGCTGGCCCGGATTATCCTCCCAGATGAACAGGGTGGTGGCGCGTCTGGAGCAACGGCCGCATTCACCGGACTGTCAGCAGCCGGATCGCCAGAAGGCGAACGGAATGCAGAACCGGTCAAGGTCAAGCCGAATGAAATCCTGGGAGACGCGGTTCGGCCGCAGCAAGTCTCAGCGGCGGTCCAGGTGAGCGAGCTTGAGCGACTGCAAGTAGCGGCCCAGGCAGTCGGAGCCTTTACCGTCGTCGAAGTTGATTCGGCAGCCGAGCGCGACCCGCTCAGCGTCGCGCCGGCCTACCCCAAAGACATGCTGGCCCAGAACATCGAAGGTGCGGCGACAATGCAGTTCGTGGTGGACTCGACGGGCTTGATCGACATGGAAACCGTTCGTGTCATCGCGGCGACGCATCGCGAGTTCACACAGGCCGTTCGCGAGGCCATGCCGCGGATGCGCTTTCGGCCAGCGCTGCGCGGCACCACCGCGGTAAGGCAACTCGTGGAGCAACCATTCAAGTTCGCGATCACGCTGCCCACCACAACCGCACGCGTGATAAGGCCGTAGGCGATGGTCGCAAAGGAGAAAGGGCGGGAGAGCACCGGCTCTCCCGCCCTTTTCCTGTCGGCTAACCGGCCCGTGATCGCTATTCGTACCGCAGCGCGATGATTGGGTCCATCACGGCCGCGCGCCGCGCGGGGTACACCCCGAACACGACGCCGACGAAGGCCGAGAATCCGAAGGCAATGACCACGGAGTCCATTCCCACGACTGTTGGCCAGCCGAAGTTCGACGAAATCAACGCGCCGCCTCCAGCGCCGGCGGCAATACCGATGGCGCCGCCGACGAGGCAGAGCACAACGGCCTCGATGAGGAACTGGAACATGATGTTGAGCCGTGTGGCACCGAGTGCCTTCCGCACGCCGATCTCCCGCGTGCGTTCGGTGACGGACACCAGCATGATGTTCATGATGCCGATGCCGCCCACCACGAGTGACACGGCCGCAATGCCGGCGAGCAGCAGGCCCATGGTCGCCGTGGTTTCCGAGAGCGTGTTCAGGAAGTCCGACTGGCTGCGAATCTGGAAGTCATCCTCGCGACCCGGCCGCAACTTGTGTTCGCGGCGCAGGATGGTCTGGATGTCGGCCATCGTTTCCGGGATCTCGGCCTCACTCGGTGCGAGCACGCCGATGGAGCGCACGCGGTTGTTGCCGAGGATGCGGAAGCGGGCTGTCTGGATTGGAATCAGGATCTGGTCGTCGGGATTTCCGAACACGGCGCCCGAACCCTTGGTCTTGAAGGCACCCAGCACCGTGAACTGAATGCCGCGGATGCGAATGGTTTCACCGATCAGCGCTTCGGCGGTTTCAAGCCCGAGATTTGTCGCCACGGCCGGACCGATGATGGCCACGCGCTGGCGGGTGGCGTCCTCGGACGTCGTGAAGAACCGGCCGAACTCCACTTCGTACTTGCGGACCTCGGGGTAGTTGGCACTGCTCCCGATGATGGAGGTGTTTGTGTTCTTGTTGCCATAGACGACTTGCAGCTGTCCCTGCATCTCGGGTTGCACCGCGAGGATCTTGGTGCCGCGGTCGATCAAGGCCTGCGCATCATCGGTCGTAAGACGCGCGCCGCCGCCACCCGTCCGAACGCCCCCGCCCATCGCCTGGCCGGGGTTGATCGTGAGCAGCGTGGTGCCGAGCGCGCTGATTCGGTCATTGATCTGCTTCTGCGCGCCGTTGCCGAGCGCGACCACAGCGATCACCGCAGCAACGCCGATCACGATGCCGAGCATTGTGAGCAGCGAACGCATCTTGTTCGCCTTGAGGGCGCCAAGTGCGACGCGAATGGTTTCAGCGATGAGCATTGGAAGGTCCCGGTTGTTCGCTGGTTGCGTTAGTTGCCGCGTCCGCCGCCACCGCCACCGGGCCCGCCACCACCGGGGCCACGACCACCCATTCCCCCTGCACCGCCAAGCGGGCTGGCCATCGCCTTGGTGCGGTCCATCTGTTCCTGACGGCGCAGCTGCAGGATGGCCGCACTCATCAGCGCGACCTTCTCCCCTTCTTCCAGGCCGCTCTGCACTTCGGTGAAGTCATAATTGGCTATGCCGAGGCGCAGCACGCGCGGCTCCCAGGTGCCGTCTTTCTGGACGAACACCATTCCGGAGCGCGGCGTGGCGTTCGGGTCCACACGACGACCTCCAGCACCGCCACGGCCACCACCACCGCGCCGACCGCCAGCGCCGTTGCCGCCGCCCATCTGCATTCCGCCGCCCTGCGCGCCAGCCTGCATTCCGCCCTGCTGGGCTCCGCCCTGCGTCCCACCTTGCGCGCCGCCTTGGGCACCTGGACCGCCACGGCCACCACCGCTACGGAAGCGGCAGGCTGTTGCCACCATCTGATCGACGCCGAGTTCCTTGTACGCCGCTTCCATCTGGGTACGCATCGCCGCGCGGTCTGCGTTCGGATCGCGCATCGCGGTCTGGAGGTCGGTGATCTTCTTGGCCGCCGCGGGCTTTGCCTTCATCGCCGCGTCCACCGTAGCGCACTGCGCGTCGGTGACGTCGGGCATCTGGCCGCGGCCGCCGCGTCCACCCTGGCGGCCGTCTCCGCCGCCGGCGCCCTGGCGCGCACCCTGCGCGCCACCTGTCGCACCCTGCAGCAGCAGCACGGGGTCGAGTTCCGCGCGACTGGTCTGCGCCTGCGCGCCGCCGGCCGGCGGTCCGCCAGTCGGGGCACCTGGAACCCCACCGTTGCCACCACGCGCGCCGCCGCGACCACCACCGCTCGGCATCACCTTGGCGCGTACGCTGTCGGCGTTGAGACCGAGCGCCTTCGCGGCCACTTCATACTCGCGAACGTTGCGGATGGCATCGTTGGGCACCGACAGCACGTTGGAGCGCTCATCGGCACGCACGCTGACTTCACCGTTCATCCCGGGGCGCAGCAGCCCCTCGGAGTTGTCGAGTGAAATCAGCACCGGAAACATCGTGACGTTCTGCTGCACGACGGCCGACGGCTCGATCTTCTCGACCGTGCCGTTGAAGGCGCGCTCGGGGTAGGCATCCACGGAAACCGTTGCGTCCTGACCGACCTGGATCTGGCCGATTTCGGTCTCGGCTACGAGCGCCCGGGCGCGAACCTGCGAGAGATCGGCCATAGTGGCGATCACCGTTCCGGCGCTGACTCCACCGGAGCCGGCCTGCACGACCTGGCCGCGCGCGACAGGGCGGGTGAGCACGGTGCCCTCAGCCGCGGCAACAACGCGCGAGTCCAGCAAGCGCTGCCGTTGCAGGGTCACCTGAGTCTTTCGGCTTTGCAGCTGAGCTGTGGCGCTGGCAAACGAGTTCTGCGACTGCTCAAGCACGTCCTTGGTGATCACGCGGTCGGTATAGAGCGCGGTGTTGCGGTCCAGGACAGACTTGGCCAGGTCATACGACGCTTGCGCGGCTGCCTCATCGGCAAGGTTCTGACGGAGGTTTGTGCTCAGGTCCGTGGTGTCGATCTGCACGATCAGGTCGCCGGGGCGGACGTAGCTGCCCACCTCGATAGCCATGGCGATCACCTGGCCCGAGGCGGTCTTCGACTTGACCTCGACAACGGTGATGGGCTCAATGACGCCCGTGGCCTCGGCGTTCACCACAATGTCCCGACGCTGGACCGTAGCGGTCTGGATCGGCACCGTCGTCGCTGCAGGCTTGTTGCAGGCGGCGAGGACGAGCGCGAAAAGGATGGCGGTCTTGCGATTCACTGCGAACTCCCGGTGGGGACGAAGATGCGTCGGTAATTGAGAGACGGCGATTTTTGTGCTTCGTTACTTCAGGTCGCGGCCGATGATCTGCTCGATGTTGGCCTTGGCCAGCCGCGCATTCTGCCGCGAGGTGACGAGCGTGCTGCGCGCGTTGTCCAGCGAGGCCTGCGCGGTGAGCAGGTCGAGGAGCTGCTTGGTGCCGAGGTTGTACTGCTGCTGCACCACACGGAGGTTCTCCTCCGCCGAGGCGATCTGGAGGCGATTCAGTTCGATCGAAGCCAGGGCCGTGCGAAAGGTGTTGAGCTGCTGCGTGAGGTTCTGCTGGACGACGAACTTGTTGTCCTTGAGCGTGGCTTCGGCGTTCTCGAGCGCGATCCGCGCCTGTACGCCCGTCTGCTCGCGCTGAAAGTTGTCCCAGAGGTTGTAGTTGAAGCTGAACGTGAGGCCGGTGCTGTTGCCGTTGGGGCCGTCGGCAAACTGGAACTTCTGCGAATTCTCGATGGTCCAGCCGTAGCTGAGCCCCATGGTGAGCGTTGGCATATACGACGCCCTTGAGCTCTTCCGCTGCGCTTCGGCCACGCGCACCTGCGCCGTGTTTTGCGAGACAAGTGGCCCGGTGAGGGCCATTTGCACGAGTTCAGCCTCAGAGACTTCGATCGGCGTGATGCTCGACGAGTCGTCCGACATTGCCGTGACGGTGAACGGCGTAGCGGCGTAGCGCGTGAGGGCGGCGTTGGCGTTGGCGATGGCGTTGTCGGCCGTGAGGATGGCCTGCCGCGCCGTGCCGACCGCGATCGCTGCACTCAGCGAGTCGGTGCGGGTGGCCGAGCCGGCGTTCATCTTGGCCGTGGCCACGGCGAGTTGCTGCTGCGCCTGCTCGAGTTGACGCTGTGCGTTGGCGCGCTGCTCGCGTGCCGTCATCACGTTGTAGTAGGACGTCTTTACGTTGAGCGCGACGGTGTACCGCTGCGTGATCAGCGCGGCCTCGTTGGAGTTGAGGTTCGCCTGGGACTGGCGCCAGGTGTTCCAGCGCGTCCCGCCGTCGAACAGCGTGAAACTGCCGAGATTCAGGCTGCGACCATACGACCACGGCGTTGCCGTGCTGGGCAGCTTGACGCCTTCGGCGTAGCGGTCGCCGCCGCGCTGTGACCAGGTGGAACCAATGCCGAGCGTCGGAATGAAGCCGAGGTTGTAGAAGTTCCGCTTCACCTGGGCTTCGGTCTGCCGAATCTGGTTTCGCGCCTGCACGGCGGTGGGCTGATTGAGCTGCGCGAGCCGGATGGCCTCATCCAGTCCAATCGGGCGCGCATCGCTCACACCCTGGGCGGAAAGTGTCATCACCGGCGCCAGCACGACGGCTGCCGCCACAATACGAATTCGCATGTTCACCTTTGTTGTCCCCCGCGTCCCGCCCGCTCACGTTCTCGGCGGGCCGCCTGCATCTGGTCGTAGATCGCCTTCTGCTCCGGAGTGAGCAGCTGCGTCATGCGCCGGCGATACTCGGTATCCACGGAGTCCTGCGCCGCGCGGAGGGGCTCGAGCTGCACCTTCCACTGCTCCATCAACGCCTTGAACTTGCGGTCCCGGTCGTCAATCACCGCCGTCGCGGAATCCCGTTGCGCCGGCGACAATTGCAACTGGTCGAAGAAGCGGGTCCGCGAAGAACGCTGGTCCGGACCACGGTCGCCGCGCGAATACGCGCGGTCGGCCGCCAGCGCAATGGCCGCTCCAGCCAGCGCTGCGCCCAGGTACATGGCAATCGCGAGACCCTTCGTCCGAGTCACGTCAGCGCCCTATTGGTGTCCAGTGAGCTTTCGCAGGGTTGCCTGCTCCCGCGAAATCGGCTCGCGCTGCGCCAGCGCAGACTCGAGTCCCTCGACTTCCACGATCGCGTCAACGGCCATCGTCTGGTTGAGCTGGGCCTGTTCACGGAGCAGCATCCCGCCGGCCAGGACCAGCGTCGCGGCCGCGGCAAAGAGCCCGACCCGCACCCAGCGGTCGCTCACCGTCCACCAGGCCTCGCTCGCGCTGCCCTCGAGATCGACCGTCGCCATGATGCGCTGCTCGAGTCCCGTCCAGTACGCCGGGTCCGCCGGCGCTCGATAGATGGCACGCAATGCCACCGTCAATGCGTCATCGCGCACCAACTCTGGCCCCCGCTGCTCATCGCTCATAGTTCGCTCCTGATCTCACCAAGTATCGCGCGCAAATGCGTCCGCGCGTAATGCAGGTCCGACCGTGCCGTCCCCTCGGGGATCGACAGAATCTTACCGATTTCCGAGTGCTTGAACCCTTCCACATCGTGCAGCACGATCACGGCGCGTTGCCTTGCCGGGAGCTGGTCCAGCGCCGCTGTCAGGCGGCTCCGGAGTTCGCTCCCTTCCGCCGGGTCGCGAAAGGGCGAGGCCACCGTCTCCGGCAGCTCGTCCGCATCGCGCACCTTGCGCCGCCGCGTGATGTCCAGCGCCGCATTCGCGACGATCCGGTGCAGCCACGCGCCAAACGCCTGGTCCGGCAGAAACCGTTCGAGGGCGCGGTACGCGTGCAGAAACCCGTCCTGCACGGCATCTTCCGCATCCTCGTGATTGGCGACAATCGCCCGGGCCACCGCGTACGCCCTCCGCTCGTGCATGCGCACAAGGTCGGAAAACGCTTCCCGTTGGCCGCGCTGCGCAGCCAGCACGAGCTCGCGCTCGTTTGCCGGCCGTTCAGACACGGTCCACCGGGGCTTCCGGATGGCCGGCGCAGCGCCAAATGGCAGCGCTGCGCTGGTCACGCGATCCTCTCGTCAATCACACCCTCCCATACGTGTTCACGGCAACGTCCGTTGGACGCGCCGGGCCTTGTTCGGTTAGCCCACAGCCGGGTCGCCAGCCGGTGCGCTGCCGGCCAATCCCAGCAGCGTCGCGCGCTCGCGCATGGCGCTGATCACCAGTGCGATGTGCGCGTCCATCTCCACCCCAAGCTCGGCGGCGCCGCGAACCACATCCTCGCGGTTCACGCCGCGGGCAAAGGCCTTGTCTTTCATCTTCTTCTTGACACTCGAGACCTCGAGATCGTTCACACTTCTCGAGGGGCGCACCAGCGCGCAGGCCGTCACCAAACCGCACAGTTCGTCCACGGCAAAGAGTGTCCTGGCCATGGGCGTCGTGCGCGGCACTCCGGTGTAGTCCGCGTGGCCGAGGATGGCTTCCAGCACGTCTTCCGGATAGCCGAGCGCGCGCAGGTGTCGCACGCCTTCGCTGGGGTGTTCCGCGTCCGGCGCGTGTGCGTTGTTCGGAAAGCGCTCGTAGTCGAAATCGTGCATCAGGCCGGCGAGTCCCCAGCGCTCAACATCCTCACCAAACTTCGCGGCGTACGCACGCATCGCGCCTTCGACTGCGAGCATATGGCCGCGCAGCGACTCGCTCGGGGTCCACTCCATCATGAGGGCAAGCGCATCAGCGCGGGATGGCAGGGCGTCAGGCATCGGTGTCAATCAGGGAAGGTCGGTGACGGTGCCCTGCGCCCGGGCGAGAAGCACCCGGGCTGCGAGCAGGGCGCTCTCAGATTCGATCAGAAATGTGCGCGCCGCGTTGAGGTTTTGCGATGCCACGATCACATCGGCGTTGCCGCTGACGCCGGCCGCGAAGCGATCGCGGGCCTGGGCAACCTCCTGCGTGGCCAGCCGTTCGCGATCGCGGGCCGCCAGGAGTTGTTCGGCGGCGGAGCTGATGTCGAGAATTGCCGCACGCACATCGCTTTCGGCCTGCGCGGCGAGTTCTCGGCGGCGCAGCTCGAACTCGCGCGTCACCGAGCGTTGTTCGGCCACACGGGCCTCGCGGCGGAAGCCATCAAAAATCGGCACGCCAACCTGAATGCCCCACGACCAGGTGTTGAGCAGGTGGTTGGTCGATTTTCCGGCCGCACCGTCGTCCGCAAACGCGGCCACCGTGGGGAGCCGTTCTGCTCGGACGGCCCGCGCCTGACGCTCAGCTGCCCCGATCTGCGCGGCCGCTGCGCGCAGGTCGGCCCGCCGCGCGAGCGCCACCTGGACTGCACCGTCTGAGTCTGGTGCGGGCGCGGCAATACCGCCTGCGCCAATCAGGTTGGTGAGTGCGAACGGCGCTGTGGCCGCCAGTCCCATCGATCGCGCGAGTTCCAGTCGGGCTCGGGCCAGGCCATTGCGCGCCGCGATCAGCTGTGCACGTGCCAGCGCTGCCTGGGACTCAGCGCGCGTGACATCGAGCGCAATGCCTATGCCGGCCGCGCTTTGCGCGCGGGCGAGCTCCACGAGCGACACGGCGAGCGTTGAGTCCGATATCCGCGCGCTGAGCAGCGCTTCCGCGCGCATCGCGGCCACCGCAGCGAGCGCGGCTCCCGCAGCGGCCTGCTGCGC
>Ga0207952_1001172_pt1 | contig 12457 bp, 10 predicted proteins | sample SubbioR12Aug_8Ca_FD_184831 | JGI IMG/M metagenome (GOLD analysis project Ga0207952, IMG submission 184831) | Serpentinite rock and fluid subsurface biosphere microbial communities from McLaughlin Reserve, California, USA - CR12Aug_8Ca (SPAdes) | ecosystem: Environmental > Terrestrial > Deep...
CGGCCTGCCGCGCGACTACCCGAATCTCAAGCTGATCAAGCTCGAGCAGAACTACCGCTCGACGGTGCGCATCCTGAAGGCGGCCAACGCGCTGATCTCGCACAACGAGAAGCTGTTCGACAAGAAGCTGTGGTCCGATCTCGGCCACGGCGACCCGATCACCGTCACCGTGTGCAAGGACAACGAGCGCGAAGCTGAGTCGGTCGTCATGAAGCTGCAGGCGCACAAATTCGAGCATCGCGGCCAGTTCCGCGACTACGCCGTGCTCTATCGCGGCAACTTCCAGGCGCGCGCGCTGGAGAAGTTCCTGCGCGAACACAACGTCCCCTACCGCCTTTCCGGCGGTCAGTCCTTCTTCGACAAATCGGAAATCAAGGACATCACCTCGTACTTGCGCCTGTTCGTGAACAGCGACGACGACCCGGCCTTCATCCGTGCCGTCACCACACCGAAGCGCGGCGTCGGCGGCAGCACGCTCGAAGCGCTCGGCACCTACGCCGGCGAGCGGCAAATTTCGCTCTTTACCGCCGCCTTCGAGGAAGGTTTCGCGCACCGCGTGCAGCCGCGCCAGCTCGCACCATTGATCGAGTTCTGCGAATTCATCAACCGCATGGAATACCGTGCAACGCGCGAACCGGCAGCGCAGGTGATGCCTGATCTGCTCAAGGCCATCGGGTACGAAGCCTGGCTTTACGATCATGAGGAGGCGCGTACCGCGCAAACCCGCTGGGGCAACGTCAGCGATTTTGCCGACTGGCTGGGCAAGAAAAGTGAAGGCAGCGGCAAGTCGCTGATCGACCTGACGCAGACCATCGCGCTGATCAACATGCTAGACAAGCAGGACAGCGATGTCGACGAGGTGCAACTGTCGACGCTGCACGCCGCCAAGGGCCTGGAGTTCAAGCACGTCTTCCTGATCGGCATCGAGGAAGGCGTTCTGCCGCACCGCGAATCGCAGGGGCCGGACAAGATCGAGGAAGAGCGCCGCCTGATGTACGTCGGCATCACCCGCGCGCAGCGCTCGCTGCACCTGACCTACTGCGAGAAGCGCAAGCAGGGCAAGGAGCTGATCCCCTGCGAAGCGTCGCGCTTCATCGCCGAGATGGGCAAGGAGGATCTGCGTTTCTCCGGCGGCAACACCGAGAGCGCGCCCGACAAGGCCGGCGGCTCGTCGCGCCTGGAGGCGATGAAAGCGATGCTCGCCAAATCGAAATAGCCAGCGTCATGCCGGCGGTCACACGGCGTTACGCAGCGTTACTCATTCATTGACATCCATCCTGCATCGCCTCGCGTTAATGCTAGCAAGGCCGGAACGAAACAACAGAGTTCAACGATCCGGCCGAGCTACCAACCCAATCAACGTCTGGAGACCATCATGATCAAGAACCTCATCGCACTCGCCGTCGCCGCCGCTTTCAGCACCGCCGCTTTCGCCCAGGCACCTGCCGCTGCACCGGCCAAGCCGGCTGAGGCCGTCAAGTCGGCAACGCCCGCCACCCCGGCAGTACCGGCAACTCCAGCTACTCCGGCCAAGGCCGGCGAAGCCGCCAAGCCCGCCACCCCGGCCACGCCGGCTGTCGCCGCCAGCCCGGTGAAGGCCGACGAGGGTTCCGCGCCCGCCGCCAAGACCGTGAAAAAAGCGTCGACCAAGAAAAAGGTTGCAAAGAAGGCTGAAGCCAAACCGGCGATGAGCGAGAAGGCAGTCGAGAAGACCGCTGAAAAGCCGGTCGAAGCGAAAAAGCCTGAAGCTGCCCCGGCTGCGGCTGCCGCTCCTGCCGCAAAGAAATATTAAGTAATTCCGGAAGCGATTCCGCAGCCCGTAGCGTGCAAACGTTCGGGACGAAAAAGGAGGCCAGTTGGCCTCCTTTTTTGTTGGAGTTTTCAACCCCCCTGTTTGTTGGCATAGCAAGTACGGTGGGCCCGCGACCATCAACCGTCGCCACTGCAGAACAGACTGTTTTGAGTAAATAATGACTTTACTTAACTGTTTTGTTGCACGGGCCACTTCATTTTTTTGCATCAGACAAGCAGCCAATCAATAACGTCGCCATACCTGTCGCGATGCGCGGCGCCCAGGCAGCCCTGTCGCCAGCCTTTGGTTGCGGCTTCTGCATTTCGACCCTGGCGACGGGCTGAATGCGAATGTCTATTCCTCAAAAAAAGAAAATGATCTGATCAAAATGTCTTTTTGTAATCCATAATTTACGGCATTTTATTCCGGATTTATCGGTGACAATTTCCGAATTTAACGGTACGATAAAGGCATGAATACACCTGCCCTCTATCCACGCCTTGTCCAAGGACGTATCGCAGAAGCCCTGGCGGATACGCCCGTTGTTCTGGTCGCCGGCCCACGTCAGGCAGGCAAAACAACCTTGGTGCGGCAGATGGCCGAACAAGGAATGCGCTACCTCACGTTGGATGATGAATTAACCTTGCTGTCGGCCCGGGAAGATCCGGTGGGGATGATCCGCAGTCTGGATTGTGCGGTCATCGACGAAATCCAGCGTGCCCCACAGTTGCTGCTCGCTATAAAGAAAAGCGTTGATGAAGATCGGCGGCCTGGTCGTTTCCTGTTAACCGGATCGGCGAACTTGATGGCGTTGCCGACGATGACCGACTCGCTGGCCGGGCGCATGGAAACGCTAACCCTTTTCCCCTTGTCTCAAAGCGAGATACACGGCAGCGCGGCAAACTGGATCGATGCTTCTTTCAATGGCCATCTGCTCACGGTCGGTACGCCGACGCTGGGAGAGGTAATGGTCGATGCGGTTTTACGGGGCGGCTATCCAGAAGCCGTTGCCCGTACGAGTGCTCGCCGCCGTACCGTCTGGGCGCGTCAGTACCTCGATTCGATCATTCAGCGCGATGTCCAGGATATCGCCAACATCGACAAGTTGGATCAACTGCCCCGTTTTTTGCGAGCCTTGGCCCAGGTCTCCGGCCAGATGTGCAATTACACCCAGTTGGGTGGCCAGGTCGGTTTGGACGGGAAAACAGCTGCCCGATACATTGGGATCTTCGAGCAGATGTACCTGTTACGACGCGTTGAGGTTTGGTCCAGAAACCGGCTCAAGCGTGTCGTGAAAACGCCCAAGCTGCAGTTCATCGATTCCGGGCTGTTAGCCACCTTGGTGGATCTCGGTGCCACTGAAGTTCGGCAGGACCGCAGCCGGTTCGGCAATGTGCTGGAAGCTTTCATTTACGGTGAGTTACTTAAGCACGCCAGCACGGCCGATGGGGACTATCGATTGCTCTATTACCGCGATGCCGATAAATTTGAAGTCGATGTAGTGATCGAGAATGCCGCTGGCCAATTGGTCGGTGTGGAAGTGAAAGCTGCTGCCACCGTAAAAGATAGCGATCTGCGTGGCCTGAAAAAACTCGCCAGTATTGCTGGTGATCGGTTCAAGTCAGGCGTTTTGCTCTACGACGGCAACGAGACCATGCCCTTGGGCAATGGCCTCTGGGCTGTGCCGTTATCGAGTTTGTGGGGGCGGTAAAACAACCGGCGTAGCGCGGTGGCTGCCGTACTGCCTATTTCGCCAGTCCGGTCAAGTGTTCCACTGCCGCCTTGATTTCCGCATCGCTGAGATCGGCGCCGCCGCCCTTCGGCGGCATCGCTCCCTTGCCGTTGGTGACGCTCTTGATCATCGCCGCCATGCCGGTGGCGATGCGTGGCGCCCAGGCCGCCTTGTCGCCGGCCTTCGGCGCACCCGCTACACCGCTGGCATGACAGGCCATGCACACCGAGGTGTAAACCGCAGCGCCGCTGCGTGGCTTGCCGTCGGATTTGCTGACCGCTTTCTGCATTTCAAGCCTGGCCACTGGTTGAATACGGGCATCGGCCTCATCGCTGCCGCTCGCCGGCGCGCTGCCCTTGCCTATCATCGAGAGCGGCCAGATCACCGCGCTCAGAACAAGGGCGACGACGATGGTGATGAACATGGTCGCTTTCGAGAAATTATGTTTTTCAGCCATGCTTCACCCGTCAGTTCCTGTTGGACAAGGCCTTGATTGTAACGCGCTTCCCGATTGGCCGGCGCCGACGGGATGGACTCGTCAGGGCAAACCGGCTATCCTCTTGCCCTCTGCGCGCCCGTAGCTCAGCTGGATAGAGTACTGCCCTCCGAAGGCAGGGGTCACTGGTTCGAATCCAGTCGGGCGCACCAGAGTCTTCTGTATCACAATGGTTTTTTGCTGATTTTGAGGCGACTTTTCGCGTCTGAAGGTTAAAGATCCGCGTCGTGCGAGTTGCTCCCCTCGTAGCCTCAGCCGCCCGACTGACCATTAGCCTTCGGAAGGATCGCCGTGAAGTGATCGACCATAAGCTTTTACTTGTCATAAATATGGCCGTTGCCAGTATCTTCTATGACATAATGAAAAGTTATGCCGTTGGCACTCAGATCGGCGCTAGGGTTTGGTTTTTATCAAGGTAAAAACGTGGGTGGATTGGGTGTGTGATTGGGTGCGTTTTTGGGGTGAAAAATGATTCTAGTAACGGGCGGTGCTGGTTTTATTGGTTCGAATTTCGTGCTGGATTGGCTCGCGCAATCTGACGAAGCTGTCATTAACTTGGACGTCCTCACTTATGCCGGCAATTGCGAGAATCTTGCCTCGCTAACCGGGAATGCGCGGCATCTCTTCGTGCAAGGTGATATTGGCGATTCCGCCTTGGTTGCCAACCTGCTCGACCTGCACCAACCCCGCGCCATCATCAATTTCGCCGCCGAGAGTCATGTTGATCGCTCCATTCACGGTCCCGAAGACTTTATTCAGACCAACATCGTAGGCACCTTCCGCTTGTTGGAAGCAGTGCGTGCCTACTGGAACAAGCTGCCGGATGTGGGCAAGAAAAACTTTCGCTTCCTGCACATCTCCACTGACGAAGTTTACGGCTCCCTCTCCAAAGACGATCGAGCCTTCACCGAAAACCACCGCTACGAGCCCAACAGCCCCTACTCTGCGAGCAAGGCCGCCAGCGACCACCTGGTGCGTGCCTACCACCACACCTACGGGTTGCCGGTACTTACCACCAACTGTTCCAATAACTACGGCCCATATCACTTTCCGGAAAAACTCATTCCGCTTGTCATCCACAACGCATTGGCCGGCAAGCCACTTCCGATCTATGGTGACGGCCAGCAAATTCGTGACTGGCTCTACGTTAATGACCATTGCAGCGCCATTCGCCGAGTGCTGGTAGCCGGCAACCTGGGTGAAACCTACAATATCGGTGGCTGGAACGAAAAAGCCAACCTTGAAGTCGTTCACGCCCTGTGTGCCATTCTTGATGAGCTAAAGCCAAGGGCTGATGGGCAGTCCTACAGTACCCAGATCACCTTCGTCAAAGACCGCCCCGGCCATGATCAACGCTACGCTATTGACGCAACCAAGCTAGAGCGCGAACTGGGCTGGAAGCCAGCCGAAACTTTCGAAACCGGTATCCGTAAAACCGTACGCTGGTATCTCGACAATCAGGGCTGGGTCGCGAATGTCACAAGCGGTGCTTATCGCGAGTGGGTCCAAACTCAATACACCCAAATCAAATAGCCCCGTGGTGGCACATTCTTTCGGGCTCGGTACCAATGATTACCTTGTTATTTTGCGCCCAATAACTCGCGCATGAACGCTACAAACTAAAAACAGCTTTGTTCTGAATTCGCCCCGCTGTCAGCAAGGAATAATTCGTACGCTGATCGAAATTAACGAGAAACGATCATGACCCAACGCAAAGGCATCATTCTCGCCGGCGGCTCCGGCACCCGGCTCTACCCCGTGACCAAAGCAGTCTCCAAGCAACTACTGCCCATTTACGATAAGCCGATGATCTACTACCCGCTCAGCACCCTGATGCTGGCGGGCATCCGAGACATCCTCATCATCTCCACCCCGCAAGATACGCCGCGCTTTGAGCAACTGCTCGGTGACGGTAGCGACTGGGGCCTCAACCTGCAATACGCCGTGCAACCCAGCCCGGACGGCCTTGCCCAAGCCTTCATCATCGGCAAAGACTTTATCGGTGACGCGCCAAGCGCCCTAGTGTTGGGCGACAACATCTTCTATGGCCACGACTTGCACACCCAGCTTGAGCAGGCCATGGCGCGGGATCAAGGCGCCACCGTCTTCGCCTATCATGTGCAAGACCCCGAGCGTTACGGTGTGGTGGCCTTCGACGCGCAGGGCCGTGCCACCAGTCTTGAAGAAAAGCCGGCAAGCCCCAAGAGCAACTATGCCGTCACCGGCCTGTATTTCTACGATAACCAGGTCGTCGACATCGCCGCCAACCTCAAGCCATCGGCCCGGGGAGAACTGGAGATTACCGACCTGAACCGAATTTACCTCGAGCGCGAGCAACTCAATGTGGAAATCATGGGCCGAGGCTATGCTTGGCTCGATACCGGCACCCACGAAAGCCTGATCGAAGCCAGCAATTTCATCGAGACCATCGAACACCGCCAAGGCTTGAAAGTGGCCTGCCCGGAAGAAATTGCCTACCGCAAAGGCTTCATCGATGCGGGGCAATTGGAAAAGCTGGCGCAGCCGCTAGCCAAGAACGGCTACGGGCAATACCTGCTGCGCTTGTTGAAAGAAGGGCTTCAGCCTTGAAGAAGCTGATCGTTCACCCTATGGGATGCCGAGCGCGAGCTTTGGTTTTTCAGTATCGTGGATGTGATCTCGGTTCTTACGGAGAGCCCTGACGCCAATGGATACTGGCGCAAGTTAAAGCAAAGGTTGAGGGCCGAAGTAAATGAACCCGTGACAAATTGTCACGGGTTGAAAATGCCAGCCGCAGACGGAAAGATGCGCCTCACTGATGCCGCGCAAAGAAATTGAAGAAAAACGGGCAAGAAAATCGTAACCGGCCAAAGTGCGAAGAAGCTCGAATGAAAACCATCCCCACTGCCATCCCCGACGTTCTCATCATCGAACCCAAAGTGTTCGGTGACGACCGAGGTTTCTTTTTCGAAAGCTTCAACCAGGCGAAATTTGAGGCTGCCATCGGCAGGCAAGTCGCCTTCGTGCAGGACAACCACTCGCGTTCGGTCAAGAACGTGCTGCGCGGCCTGCATTATCAAATCCAGCAACCTCAGGGCAAGCTGGTGCGTGTGGCGCAGGGCGAAGTGTTCGACGTTGCAGTCGATCTTAGAAAATCTTCGTTGACCTTCGGGCAATGGGTAGGGGAGATTCTTTCGGCGGAAAACAAACGGCAAATGTGGGTGCCGGAAGGCTTCGCCCACGGCTTCATCGTGCTCTCGGACACTGCCGAGTTTCTCTATAAAACCACCGACTACTACGCGCCGGAGCACGAGCGTTCGATCGCCTGGAACGACCCGGCCATTGCCATCCAGTGGCCCAACGATGTCGAACCGGCGCTGTCCGCCAAAGACCAGCAAGGCAAGTCGCTTGCCGATGCGGAGCCTTTTGCATGACCCCATCCACCCCACTTTCATCTGCCCAGGGAATCAACCCCCACGCCACTCAACCTACCTCGCTCGTGGCGCTGGCTCGCAGCCTTTGGCGCAACCGCCAGCTCATCCTCCAGATGACCCGGCGCGAAGTTACCGGCCGCTACAAAGGCTCCGTCATGGGCCTGGCCTGGTCGTTCTTTAACCCCGTGTTCATGCTGGCGGTGTACACCTTTGTTTTCTCCATAGTGTTCAAGGCCCGCTGGGTGGCAGGCGGCGAGGAAAGTAAAATTCAGTTCGCCGTGGTGCTGTTCGTTGGCATGATTGTGCACGGCCTGTTGGCCGAAGTGCTCAACCGCGCCCCCGGCCTGATTCTGGGCAACGTCAATTACGTCAAAAAAGTCGTCTTCCCCTTGGAAATCCTGCCCGTAGTTAGCATGGGTGCGGCTCTTTTTCACAGCCTTGTTAGTCTGGGCGTATTGCTGATTGCCTTTGCGCTATTCAACGGCTACCTGCACTGGACAGCGGTTCTTGCGCCGCTGGTGGTGTTGCCGCTTGTCATTCTCACCCTGGGCCTCGCCTGGATGCTGGCATCCCTGGGCGTGTTTCTGCGCGACGTAGGCCAGACGATCGGCATCATTACCACAGTCATGCTGTTTCTTGCCCCCGTTTTTTACCCAATCACCGCGCTGCCGGAAGAAATGCGCCCCTGGATCATGGCCAACCCGCTCACCTTCATCATCGAACAGGCGCGCGAGGTGCTCATATGGGGCCGTCAGCCCAACTGGTACGGATTGGGAATCTACACCCTGGCGGCTATCGCCGTAGCCTGGGCGGGCTACATCTGGTTCCAGAAAACCAGAAAGGGGTTTGCCGATGTTGTCTAAAACCCACTCCCCACACATGGCTTCCATGAGTGCCCCCGTGTCAACCAACGTTGTCTGGCATCACGCCACTGTCACCCGTGGGCGACGCGAAGCGCAAAACGGACATCGAGGCGCAATCATCTGGTTCACCGGATTATCTGGGTCGGGTAAATCCACCTTGGCACATGCGGTTGAAGAATCTTTGCATCGGCACGGCTGCCGAACCTTTGTCTTGGATGGCGACAATGTTCGCCACGGCCTCTGTGGCGACTTGGGATTTACATCCGAAGACCGTCAGGAAAATATAAGGCGCATCGGCGAAATGGCCAGGCTATTCATGGAAGCGGGGGTGATCGTACTCACCGCTTTCATCTCACCCTATCGCGCCGACCGTGACCGTGTGCGCGACATGGTTGAGCAAGGCGATTTCATCGAAATTTATTGTGACACGCCGATCGATATTTGCGAAACCCGCGATGTAAAGGGAGTGTACAAGAAAGCCCGTGCCGGAGAAATTACCGACTTTACGGGCATCTCTGCACCGTACGAAGTGCCTACTAAGCCAGAGATCTCTGTGGATACCGGCACACTCGAGCTGGATATTTGTGTGCAACAGGTTGTCGATGAAATCATGCAACGTGGAATTATCGCCCCAGAAAATCACTGCGATAGATATGGCAACAAAGCATGAACGACATTTCAATCAAGGTTAGCAACCTCAGCAAATGCTATCAAATCTACGACTCACCGCGTGATCGGTTAAAACAATTTGTCGTGCCACGCCTGCAAAGAATTGCAGGGAAGGCGCCCAAGCAATACTTCCGCGAATATTGGGCGCTTAAAGATGTTTCATTTGAGGTTAAAAAGGGTGAGACTGTCGGCATAATCGGGCGTAATGGTTCGGGAAAGTCCACGCTTCTGCAGATGATTTGCGGCACGCTAAACCCGACCAGTGGCAGCATTCAAACCTGCGGACGCATCGCCGCCTTATTGGAGCTCGGCTCAGGCTTCAATCCGGAATTCACTGGTAGAGAGAACGTGTACCTGAACGGTACTTTACTCGGTTTGAGCAAAGAAGAAATTGATGCACGGTTTGATAAAATTGCAGCATTTGCAGACATTGGCGATTATATTGAGCAGCCAGTTAAGACCTATTCAAGCGGGATGTTCGTGCGACTGGCGTTCGCGATCCAGGCGAATGTCGAACCGGAGATACTCATCGTCGACGAAGCGCTGGCGGTCGGTGATGCCTATTTTGTGCACCGCTGCATGCTGCGTTTCAACGATCTGCAGCGATCTGGGACCACGATCCTGTTCGTCTCACACGATGCTAATGCGGTTCGCAACCTCTGTTCGCGAGCGATATGGCTGGCCGATGGCAGCATAAAAGAAGAGGGCGATTCGGCCAAAGTCGTCGATGCCTATCTCGCTCACCTGTTCGGCCACCAAGTTGTAACGGCAGGCCCTGCGACGCCCGCCGACCCGGCTGCGGTCAAGCAGAAGACGGCCATGGGCCTGCAGATGGAAACGTCGATTCCCAACATCGACCGCCGCCTGGGGAACCAGAGATGCGAGATTATTGGCGTTGGGCTATATGACGAATCAATGAATAGAATTTCCTCAACATTTAATGATAAAACTGTCATGTTGCGGCTGACTGTTCAAAATCACTTACTTGATGCCGACACTGAAATGTCTTTTGGTTACATATTCAGGAACGCCAAAGGGCAAGAAATAGCCAGTTCCAACAGCAAGAATGAAGGGCTAACGATTAAATCGATAGCGAAGGGAAGTTACATAACTATTAAAATGAAAGTTGCTTTGCCGCGGTTGTACCCAGGGTCCTATGCGTTCACGATGACTACCGGGTATATCGAATATGGCGGAGCAATAGTTATGTCTGATCGAGTCGAAAATGCCGTCGTATTTGATTTGCTTTCGAATAGGCATGTTCATGTAATGATGGCCTTTCCAACAGCATTTGAAGTCGAAATCTGACTCATGAACATAAGAAGCATAATTCTGCATCACTACATATCCAAAAATGCGGGTTCGTCAGTTGACTATTGCCTAGCCGCTAACTTTGAAAAATCTTGGACGACAATCAAAGGCGAGCACCCATGGCCTATCATTAACAATGAGGCCGTCTTTACATTCTTGCAAAATAATCCCGATGTCAATGCGCTCTCTGTTAATCAGAGTTGCACTTCGAGTTTGAACTCGCGGTCAATGACTTTTCAGGTTTTGCGCAACTTAAAATAACCAGATTTGCCTGTGAAAATTTGAGTCATTTGAATGGAAAAAATAGTGTACTTTTTTATCTCCGGCTGCCAGCGATCTGGCACAACCATGCTCCGGTTGGTGCTGGAGTCGCATCCTGCTATTCAGTGCTTCGACGAGACCATGGGCTACGATCTCCTTATTCGAGAGATGAAAGGCGAGAGCATTGATTTTCCTGCTAAGGAAGGAGCGGACTTGCTGGGATTCAAGATCCCGCGCTTTGCAGAGCAATTGACGCGGCCAGTGCTTAATGATCCGGATTACAGAACCTTCCCTTCATTTTATAAAGGCCAAAAGGTTGTTCATATCTTCAGAGATGTGTTGGACGTCATTGGTTCAATGATGAAATTAAAAGCAGAGGGGGGCATTTCCTGGATAGACAAGTATGGTCGGACAATCCTTCTGTCCATGATTGCGGGTCAGGATGCAGGTTCGGTATATAAGAAGAAATACGAGGATATTGAGCGGCTAGGTTTGCCTGCCCATTTGGTAGGTGCGCTCTACTGGGAAGTCAAGAATCAGGGATTTTTTGATTTGCTTGAACATAACAAGCCGCTGTATCCAATCAGATATGAAACATTGGTCGCTTCGCCGAGAGAGGAGCTGTTGAAGCTCTGTCAGTTTTTGGAGGTGGAATGGAGTGACGCGCTGCTTAATCATCCAGCCTATCCTCATGCGGAGCTTGACGAAAATGGCCGAGCAATAGGTGAGACTGATCCGCGCCGAGGTATCGATACACGTTCAGTAGGTGGACATCGTTCTTTATTGACGGATAAACAAATTTGCGAGGTTAGGCATTTCGTTGAAGATTTGTCCTGCAAAATTGATTCGGCATTAAAGCCATGATCTTCGACCAATACAGCCGTTATAAGGCCTGCGCGGATCTGCTGCGGCAGGCTGGATTCGTCCAAGGCAACAGCGTCCTCGACATAGGCAGCGGCCCGGAATGCCTGTTCGGGCAGTTCATGCCGGATTCCGAGATGAACTATGTCGATCCGCTGATCTTGGCTGGCTCCGGCCAGGGGCGGATCGCCGGAGATGTTTTTTCGAGCGAACTGGACGGCCGGTACTTTGATTGTGTATCAGCAGTTGACGTGCTGGAGCATGTTCCTCCCGAACGCCGTCAAGCATTCCTGACGCGACTGGCGTCGAAGGGAAAGAACACTTTGATTCTCGGCTTCCCCACAGCCGATTCATCAGAAGCATCGTTGGTGGATGAGACGATAGGTCGAAAGTACCTGGCCATTTTCGGGCACGAATATTCTTGGCTGGAAGAGCATTACCGGTATGGCCTGCCGTCGCTCGCGGACACGGTGGAAGAGCTTGAACAGTTGGGCTGGCATTGCAGGACGATCGGCCATGGCCATGCACCCTGGCTGATGGAACTGTTGGGCTTTGTGATCTGTGTATGGGATATACCCGGCAACAAGCCGCTCGTGGAGGAGATCAGCGATGAATTTATTCGCAAGCTGTACCCTTATGACTTCCGCCCCCCGTTCTATCGGCAATTTGTGGTCGCATCACGTGAACCATTGCCCGCTCTGACCGCACCCGCATCAACTGGCGACAACAAGGCGGCAGATCAAGCCTTCAGTACGCTGATGGAAGATGCCCGTGAGCGATATTTTTCTGCCAGCCTGAAAGTAATGACGGCTCAGGACGTAAGGGATGCAGAGCGCCAGCACAAGCTTCATGAACTCTCTGAGTGGGGAGGCGGACTGCTAGCCATGCTTTCCGGGCGCGATGAACAGGTGATGGGTCTTAATCGCAAGATCGAAGAACTCTCAACATGGGGTCAGTCGATGCAAGCCACGCTTTCCGGGCGCGATGAACAGGTGATGGGTCTTAATCGCAAGATCGAAGAACTCTCAACATGGGGTCAGTCGATGCAAGCCACGCTGG
>Ga0207952_1001173_pt1 | contig 12449 bp, 17 predicted proteins | sample SubbioR12Aug_8Ca_FD_184831 | JGI IMG/M metagenome (GOLD analysis project Ga0207952, IMG submission 184831) | Serpentinite rock and fluid subsurface biosphere microbial communities from McLaughlin Reserve, California, USA - CR12Aug_8Ca (SPAdes) | ecosystem: Environmental > Terrestrial > Deep...
GCCTGGAGAACCATGTCGACGCCCGCCACCGGAAGGCCGTTCGCTGGCTTTCGTGGCTCGGCTTCACGATCGAGCCGGCGATTCCCTGGGGTGTAGAGGGCCGGCCGTTTCACCGTTTCTGGATATAGAGCAATAGGAGGTGTCCTTGTCTCTCTCATCTACCACCAACAAGATGATCCACGTCGGCAATGGGGCCACCAGCGAGTGGCCCTTTCCCTTTCCGGTGCTCGAAGCGGGCCATCTGGCCGTCATCCTGACCGATGGCACCGGCCTCGAGACCGTGTTGTCGCCCAGTCTATACGGCGTTGCCGGGATCGGTGATCCGGCGGGCGGCAGCGTTACTTATCCGCTTCTGGGAAGCCCAATCGCGTCGGACACGAAGCTCACGCTGCTGCGGACCGTGCCCTACACACAAACCACCGTGCTTTCCAACCAGGGCGGCTACTACCCGGAAGTCGTCGAGCGCCGTTTCGACCAGATTTACATGGCGCTGCAGCAACTCGAGGAGCGCGTCAGCCGAGTAGACCTTTCTCCGATCAGCGAACCGGCGACGGAACAGAGCAATCTTGTCCTGATCCAGCAACTCCAGCAGATGAACATCCTGACGACACAGGGCGATCTGCTGACCCGCAACGGCTCGGCGCACCTGCGACTGGGACGCGGGGCGGCAGGCCAGTTCCTGGGAGTAAATGGTTCGGATCTGGCATGGTCGATCCCCAGTCAACCGGTCGCGCCGCAAGGGCGGCTAACTCTGGTGTCAGGAAAGCCGGTGATGACCGGCGATCAGACGGGTAGTACGTCGATATTCTACACGCCCTATGTCGGCTCGAACGTTCCGATCTATGACGGGTCTACCTTCGTGCCGACAGCCTTCGCCGAGCGGTCGAACGATCTCACTCAAAGCAGCACCAACAAGGCCGGCCCTGCGGCAGCAGGGCCCTATCAGGTCATCGACGCCTTCGTGTGGAATGATTCGGGCACCATTCGGCTGACGCGCGGACCGAAGTGGATCAGGAGCGGCGCCGTCACGATGACGATCGCTGCACCGTGCGTGGTGACGTGGACGGCCCATGGTCTTTACGATGGCGCCACGATTCGGTTCGCCACGAGTGGCGCCTTGCCAACGGGCCTCGTAGTGGACACCGACTATTTTGTCACCATCGTCGACGCCAACAATTTTAAGCTCTCAGCAACGTTAGCCGACCAGGTCGCCAGTACCTTCATCACGACCGGCGGCGTGCAATCGGGCAGCCACGTCGGCGAAAACTACACAACAGCGCGTGGCACCGGGGCGGCCACGACCGAGCTTGAACGGCTTAGCGGCCTCTGGGTCAACAAGTATGATATCGCTAACGGTCCGCCCGCACGGCGCGGAACGTACATCGGCACGATCGCCACCGGTGGTTCGTCACAAGTGGATTTCAAGACGGGCAGCGCGGCGCCGGGCGGCGGCGAGGCTTCTATCGGCGTCTGGAACACATACAACCGCGTGTCCGTCGCTGGCGTCGTTTCTTCGAGTGTCGCCAGTTGGCCTGCCGTCAACGGCACCAAGGCCTTCGCCGGTTCAGCCACTTTCCGCGCGACGATGGTGTCCGGCCTCGCAGAAGATTGTCTGTCCGGTGTCGCACAGGACTACATAACATTCGACCTCGCTACGTCAACCGGTGTCGCGATTGGCTTCAGAAGTTTGGCGCCACTTGGGGCTGCGAAGGGTTTCTATTACAATGGTGGTGGTTGGCCGGCGTCAATCAATGTCCATGCCAAGACGCTTCCTTTTCTCGGCCTTGGCTATTGGGTCGGCCTTGAAATATGTACCAACTTTACGTCGTCGTTCGTCAATAGCAGCGGCGGCAGCACTTATGTTGCGTACGATTGGCGGTACTGACGTCGCCGCTGCCAAGGGCGTTGGGAATCGCTCGTCTTGCGCGGATTTCGAATGGTCATTGTGATCGATGTATTGGACCCTATGCCATCCACAGGCGTGCAGAGTTGACGACGAAGGCGCTACCGCGATTCTCGTGCCGATTGCGGAACACTAGAAAAGTCGGCGCCTCAGTGCATCGAAGCGTGACAAACCTGATGTCCGGTGTGCTCTCGATGACAACCTCAGTGTCGGCGAGATATTGATTATCGACGTCCACGAGCCCCACACCCACAGTTCCCTCCGTGATGCGCAGGTTCAGTTCGATAGAAAATGGAGCGTTCAAGGTCGAAAGAAGTGCTCGCAAATCCACTCTACCGATCGGACGGAAGGCGCCCTTTTGGCCAGTGAAAGCCCAACCGTCGCGATAACCTCCCTCCAGGACCACAGGTTGCCCCACAAGATCGACAAACTTCGTCGGATCGATGGTCCGACCCATGCCGGCATATTCCAGATCGATCCAGCGAAAATTGTGAGAGGCCAGCTCGCAATTCAGGACGGTCTTCAGGTTGGCGGGGCGAAGGCGGCGACGGACCTTCTCGACGTCGTGCCATTCCACCCAGGGCGTCCGCTCGCCGTCAGTGCGTGTTCCCCAGGTATCGAAAGGCATGGAGCCTTCGCGAAGCCACCGCTCCTGCGGGTACACCAGTTCAATCCAGCGCCCACCGACTTTCAGGCGGCTAAGGGCGTTCAACGCCTCCTTGCGGGCAATGTCGAAGGGAACATGGTGGATGGAGCCGATCACGAAAATCGCGTCGTAGTCGGCCGGCAGCGCATCAAATGAGAGATCGTCGCCGACCAGATGGCTTTCGACGGCGATGCCCTTGAGGGCCGCGACACGGCGGATGACCCTGAGGTTGCCCGGCACGATATCGGCAAAGGTCCAGTGGGCGCCCTGGGTGGCGAACCGCATGCCGTCGAAACCGAGCCCGCCGCCCAGTTCGAGAACGCGGCGGCCCTTGAAGAAATCGCGATAGAGCGGGTCCATCCGTCCCACCACGCCGGCGGCGCGGCGCGCGGCTAGGGCATCCCATCTTGCCAGGAACTGGTCGTCCGGCAGGTCGAGCAGATCGTCGGAGAACACACGGCTGTCGACGTCGTCGCCCCCGGGAACTTCCCGCCATTTGTCCCGATAGGGCTCCAGAGAGTTCATGAGGCCGGTTCCCTCCGCATAGTTGGCTGCGTCGTCCGCTGCAGCGTGGTTAACGCAACATGTCCTGCGCTTCAATCGCGTTGGCGAGTGGCCGCAATGGCCCATCACCCGCACGGTCCTGACCGTGCTTTGAAATACGATGACGGCGGAACCAACCGACCGCATGAGCCTCCCCTCCGTTCCAGGTCCGGAGGCGTCCCCCCGGGGCGTTGTCCGCCCCCCTGCTGAATGAGAACGAAAGCCAAACCAGACCGACGATCCAGCGTCGGCCACGCGTGCGCCCGGAGACAAAGTAGACAAAAGCGTAACGTCCGGGTGTCACCGACAAAGAACAAACTAAGTCGCTGAAATGCTGGCTTCGAGGCCTGTTGCGACGGCGCCAGGTAGCAATTCCATATCCAAACAGACCTTAGCACCGAAGGAGAACAACATGGTGGCATTGATCGAGAAGAGGGACGGCTCGACGCCGAATTTGGTGGAGTCGGGTGTCCTTTCAAGTATAGGGCAGTCGCCGTGGATGCCGCTGTCCGGCCTCGGCGAACACGTCTTCACCTGCGACATCGAGGATCTGGGCGGCGCCACTGGAACCTTCATCGTCGAAACGCGGCGCATGCGCGGCGATGATTCGATTGTGGCCACGCGAATGATCTTCAGCTCGTCGAACCTGGCCGACTTCCCGCAGATCGGCCGCCTTTCCGGATGGTGGGAAGTGCGGCTGCGCTGTTCCGCCTATGGCGGCGGTAGCTTCAACCTCGCCGTCAGCCAGTAGGTGAATCATGGGCAACAACGTCTTTCAGAGCCCGTTCAACATCACTTCGGCCGCGATCACCGCCGCACTGGGCTATGCGCCCGCGAACAAGAACGGCGAGACGTTCACCGGCGCGGTGGCGTTCAATCAAGGCATTACGGTCAACGCCGGTGCCGGTGCGATCACTTTCAACAACAGTATCGGCTTGGCCTCCAGCTCCTATGTGGCTTGGAATAGCCAAGCCCTTCTGCGCGGCGTCGGGGTTGGAATTATCAGGATCGCCAATACCGCAGAGACCGACTTTGACCGCCTGCAATTCGGCGGCTCCACGTCGTCCTTCCCGGCGATCAAGCGCTATCCGTCAGCAGCCTTGTTTCAGTTCCGCACGGCCGACGACTCGGCGTTTGTTGGCGTGGAACTGAAGCATGCCAGGCTTGGTTCACATGCGGTTGCGGCGATCGGCGCGGCATCGGGTGCCGGCGCGGGCTCGCTCTTCTACGTCACCGATGCAACCGCCACGACGCGCCAGTCCGTCGTGGCCGGCGGCGGCAGCAACAAGGTCCTCGTCTACAGCGACGGCACCAACTGGCTCATCGTTTAGGGAGAACGACCATGGCACTTTCGAAAGCGCTCGATACTGACACGGGCGCGCAGGCGACCTATTGGCGCGTGACGCGCGTGGCCTTCGACGTGGTCGAGGGCAGCGTCTGGTACGTCCTCGCCGGATACCTGACGGCCGACACGCGCGCGGCGGGCAAGAACCCGCTGCGTGAGCGGGCCTTCACCCTCCCATTTCCGGAGGGTGTTGCGCCCGAGCAGATCGGGCGGGCCGAGCTCTACATCGACGCCAAGACCCGTGAGGAATTCGCGGGCGCGAGCGACGCATGAGCCCGGGCGTTCAGTACCTCGTCAACCGCGTCGCGGAGCTGGAGCTGGGCATGGCGGTGTTGATCGACGAGCGATCCGCAAAGGACGCGCGCATCGCCGAACTGGAGAGGAATCAGAAGAAGCCGCGCGCGGCCGGGGAGCCGCCGCCGGCGACAAAGATCTAGGAGGCCGTCATGAGCGACTACAACCACTCGCCCATCTCGCTGCCGCGTGGGGCGCTCGAGGCGATGCTGGAGGACGCGGCCGAGCGTGGCGCTCGCAAGGCGCTGGTCTCGGTCGGTCTCGACGATGCGCAAGCCGCCGATCATATCCGCGGCTTGCGTGATCTCTTCGCCATGTACCGCGTCGTGCGCAACGGCGCGCTCAAGCAGATCGGCCAGGGCATCGCCCTGGTCGTGATCGGCGCCCTCGTGTTCTTCGCATCGACCAAACTCAAACAGTAGAAATGAAGGGAGATCCCCATGCTTGCACTATTCGGCTCCATCGTCGGCCTGCTGGGTTCGCTCGCCCCGCGGTTGATCGGCTTCTTCGAGCAGAAGCAGAATCATTCCCAGGAAATCGAAATGCTCCGGGTCCAGGGTGAATTTCAGATGCGCGCGATCGAGGCGGGCCACGCCGCCAAGATGCAGGAGATCAATGCCGGCGCCGACGTGGCGAGCGAACTCGCGGCCTTCACGGCGGCTCTGAGACCCTCTGGCATCGCCTGGGTCGACGGTTTCAATGCCGTCGTGCGGCCGTTCCTGACGCTCTGCTTCTTTGCCCTCTATGCCGGCGTCAAGGCCGCGCAGTTCGTCATTCTGCAGCAGGACCATAGCGGTTCCGCTGCCACCTTGCTTTCGATGTGGGGTGAAGAGGATTGGGCGGTATGGGCCGCCATCGTTACCTTCTGGTTCGGCAACCGCACCTTCAACAAGGAAAGGGGGCGCGGATGAGCCTCCACGGCAGCCCCCAGGGAAGTCCAAGGGCCACGGGTGAGGCCGGTGTTTCCCTGATCCGGACGTTCGAGGGCTTCTCGCCTGTGCCCTATGTTTGCCCCGCCGGCTATCCAACCGTCGGTTATGGGCATGTTGTCCAAGACGGTGAGTGCTTCGAAACGCCGCTTTCTCCGGAAGACGGCGAGGCGCTGCTGCGCGTCGATCTCCTTCGCTACGAAGGTGCCGTATGCCGGCTGATCGAGGTTCAGCTGGGCGATCCGTGCTTCGATGCGCTGGTGAGTTTCACCTTCAATCTCGGCGAGGGCGCGCTGGCCGCCTCGACGCTGCGGCGCCTGGTCAACGCCGGTCGCCTCGGCGACGCCGGGCCGCAGTTCGATCGCTGGGTCTTTGCTGGTGCCCGCAAATTGCCTGGCCTCGTCCGCCGGCGTACCGCCGAGCGTGCCCTCTGGGAGCGGGGTGTGGCGTAGACAGGTCGGGACAACACTGGACAACGACCGTCAGTTATTGTCCGGCCTCTCGTCGTAGGGTAGGGCGACGACCGGTACCAACGCCAGCTTGTCGTAGATCCGGGCCTGGTGACGGATCGGCCACCAGTCGTAGAGGAAGATCTGCAGTGGCCGCCACATTGCAACCCAGCCCAGGATAAGAAGACCTTCCTGCAGTATTCTTCCCAGCGCGTCACCCGGCAGGACGAGCGCCAGCTGACGCAAGGTCATGCAAAGGACGAGAAAGGCGAGGCCGATCGCCAGGGCCGAGCGACCCTCGCGCAGCTGGAACCGCATGCGCCGGCGCGTTTCCTGCGCGCGGTAGCCAAAATAATTCCGGATGGCGGCCTCGAGATTGGCGAATTCAGGCAGAGTCAATTGGTCCGCCGGGAGATGGACGATCAGCTCGATGGCCTCGTCCAGAGGATGCTCGTCGGCCGACTCGAAAATGTAGGCTTCGGCGTCGCGATCCAGGTCCTTTTCGTGAAAAGGCGAGGGATCCAGCGAGTTGAACAGCTGTCTGAGCCTGGAAAGTCGAACCTCGATGCGATGCCGACGCGTGCCGTTGGCGTCGGTCGGTGGCGTGGGTTCGGGCATGGGCGTCGATCCTTCTTTCCTGGCCTTTTGCCAGCCGCTTCTGCAGGTCGGTTTCCCGTGCCGTGGATTGCATAGCGCCTGTTGCTTGACCACCAACGCCACGGTTTCTTCCCGGCCCCGGCAAGACCGGATGCGTTCGTTGGAGGATATGTACACGATTCGACGCCAGTTTATCGCCGTCAGCAAGAAGGTGCCGGGTTGGGCGGTCATCACCGAGGCGATCGCCGGATCTGTCGCCAACATGCATATGATCCGAGATGGCAAGGCGCTGGATGAACGCGGCCTCAAGGTGGCCGACATCAGCGCGTGCGACCGTCGCCGTCCGAGAGCACGAATGCCATGAAGGGCGGCAAGCTCGACGGCTACTTCTTCAACGGTGGCCCGCCGGCCGCGGCAATCACCGATCTAGCGGCCACCCAGGGCGTGAAGATGAAGCTGCTCCCCAACGGCGAACGGGTGCCGGCACTCAACAAGAAATATGGCCTGGTGTTTGCCGAGAGCAAGATCAAGGGCAAGTCGTATCCCGGCGTCGATGCAGACGTCGCCGTCATCGCCTTCTGGAATATCCCGATCGTGCCGGCCTCGATGAAGGACGACCAAGCCTACGCCATCATCAAGACGGTGTGGAAGAACTACCCGGACCTGCTGGCCACCCACAAGGCGGTGACCGACATGACGCTGGAGAACCAGAAGCAGGCGAACTCCTCGGTGCCGTTCATCTTCGTCTTTGATCCGATTGGCAGCGGCCTGTTGCTGGAATTCCCCAAGGGCATGACCTGGGGCTGGGTCGTCTAGGTGACGATCGGCGCGGCGGCGATCGGAATGGCAGTCCTCGGCGGTGTGATCGCTTGGGAGATCATGCAGGGGCGAAGGGCTCCCTTGCCGGCCCGATGATATAGCTCAGCTTTCTGTGCCGATGTGCTGAATTCCCATTGCCCGGAAGGTGGGCCCTCCTTAGCGTTTCTCCTAGTTCCCCCTAACCGAAATGGGGTGGACCACGGCTCAGAGAGGAAGCACGTGACTTCGACGAAGATTGCACGGCGTCGTCTCATCGGCGCGGCAGTGGCTTCGGCGGCGTTCGTCGCCGCACCGTTCGTTCGCGGCGCCTACGCCGCGGGCAAGCTCTCGCTCGGCTTGTGGGATCATTGGGTGCCCGGCGCCAACAAGGCCAGCGAGGCACTGATCAAGGAGTGGGCGGACAAGGAGAAGGTCGAGGTCACAATCGACTACATCACCTCGCAGGGCAGCAAGCTGCTGCTCACCACTACCGCCGAATCGCAGGCCAAATCCGGCCACGACGTGCTCGCCTTCTCGACCTGGCTGCCGTCACGCCACGCCGGCCAGCTCGTGTCGATGAACGACGTCATGGAAGGCTTGATCAAGCAGAACGGCCCGGTCAACGCCGCCGTCGAATATCTCGGTAAGGTCGGCGGAAAGTGGCTCGCCGTGCCGGCAACTATCGGCAGTCAGATGAAGGGCCCGTGTTCGCGCATCGACCTCATGAAGCAGCTGGCCGGCATCGACATTCAGGCGATGTATCCCGCCGGGTCACCGCCCAAGGCCGACGCCTGGACCTTCGACACTTTCCTCCAGGCCGCCGAGGCCTGCCACAAGGGTGGTTATCCGTTCGGCATCGGCGTTGGCACGACCGGCGACAATGTCGACACGGCCGGTGCGATCTTCCACGGCTTCGGCGCCCAGCTCGTGAACCAGAAAGGCGACGTCACGGTCAAGAGCGACAACGTCCGCCAGGCGCTCGACTACTACAAGCGGTTGATGGCTTTCCTGCCGGCCGATGCGCCGGCGTGGGACGATGCCTCCAACAACAACTGGCTGATCTCCGGCAAGGGCGCGCTGATCATGAATGCGCCAAGCGCCTGGGCGGTCGCCAAGCGCGAAGCGCCCAAGGTCGCGGAACAACTGTGGATGCACGGCTTCGCCGCCGGACCCAAGGGCCGCTACGCGCCGTTCGTGCCGTATTTCTGGGGCATCTGGAACTTCAGCAAGAACCAGTCGGCGGGCAAGAGCTTGATCACCCATCTCTCGCAGCCGGCGGCGATCGAGAAGATGGTGATCGCGTCGGATGGCTACGACCTGCCTTCGTTCGCCAACCTCACGACACTCAAGGTGTGGGAGGAAGAGGCACCGCCCAAGGGCACGCTCTATCACTATCCTAATCCGTTCAACCACCAGATCCTGTCGATTGCCGGTGCGCCGGCTCCGCACAAGGTTGGTGAAGGCATCTACATCCAGGCGATCCAGACCCAGATGGCGGTGCGCCACTTCAAGGGCGAAGCCCTGGAAAAGACCCTCGACTGGGCGGCCAGGGAAGTAGAAAGCTTCTCGCGCAACTAGCGCGCGAAGCCGGCGACCGCTACTTCAGCAGCTTCAGGCATTCGCCCGCCGCCTCGGCAGCGGGACGAGCGGCGTCGCGTGACATCGTGCCGTTCATCACCAGCGGCCGGGTGGTGCTGGTAACAGCGTCCTTGATGTCGGTCTTGGCGGTCACCGTGGGCGCGGTCCTGTCGTAGATGGTGCGCCCGTCCTTCGAGAGCTGGTTGGCGCACGCCGACGCAGCCGCTTGGTCCGCCTGCACGGCAAAGGGAAGCGCGAGGACGAGGAGGGAGAGCGCGATCGTCCTGAGGGGTGTCCTAGCGGGCATCTTCGGGATCCTCCGGGAAATGGTGCTGCCGCACAGGATTGAACTGTGGACCTCCCCCTTACCAAGGGGGTGCTCTACCACTGAGCTACGGCAGCGTGCGGAACCGGCCAAAGCCGGGCGCGGGCGGGGTATGCCATAGGGCCTGCCGCGGTTCAACCGCTGCCGCCGGCCGAAACGGGCGTTCCGTGGTGGCTTGCCGCGGCACTTCGGCTCTGCTTACCCTTTGTCCATAAGAGCGAAGGGGAAAGCATGGACTGGCGCCCGATTTCGGCCGATTCGCATATCACCGAGCCGCCCAACTGTTACCTCGACCACATCGATCCGGCGTTCCGCGATCGTGCGCCCCATATCGTGAACAAGGAGGGCATGGGCGACATCTATGTCGTGGATGGCATGAAGACGCCGGTGCCCATGGGGCTGGTCGCCGCCGCCGGCTTGGCCCCCAAGGACATCAGACTCGGTGGTGCAAAATTTGGGGATCTGCACAGGAGCGGCTGGGATCCGAGCACGCGCCTCGCCGACCAGGACAAGGACGGCGTTGCCGCCGAGATCATCTATCCCACGGTCGGCATGCTGATCTGCAACCATCCCGACTTCGACTACAAGAAGGCCTGTTTCGACGCCTACAATCGCTGGCTCCAAGGGTACTGCAGCCACGCGCCTAACCGCATCGTCGGGCTGGGCCAGACCGCCCTGCGCACCATCAAAGAGGGTATCGCCGATCTGGAGCGCATCAAGGCGATGGGCTTTCGCGGCGTGATGATGCCGGGCAATCCCGGCGAACTCGATTATGACAACGAGGCCTTTGATCCGTTCTGGGAAGCCGCCGTCGCACTGGAAATGCCCTTGTCATGGCACATCCTGACTTCGAGTGGCGACAACAGCCTGGCCAGACCGCGTGGTCCCAAACTTAACGGGTTCCTCTCGATCATCCGCGGCTGCCAGGACATCATGGGCATGCTGGTGTTTTCCGGCGTATTCGAGCGCCACCCGAAATTGCGCGTGGTTTGCGTAGAAGCCGACGCCGGCTGGGCGCCGCATTTCATGTACCGCATGGACCATGCCTACAAGCGGCACCGCTACTGGATGAAGGGCAAGGAGCTCGCCCGCCTGCCGTCGGAATATTTCCGCGAGCACATCGCGCTCACCTTCCAGGACGACTTTACGGCTTTCCAGTTCGCCGACCACCTCGGCCCAAACCAGCTCATGTGGGCCAATGACTTCCCGCACAGCGACTCGACTTGGCCGTGGAGCCAGGACGTAATCAAGGAGCAAGCTGCCCATCTCGCGCCAGACCTGCGTAAGCGCATCCTGCGTGACAACGTGGCAGAACTCTACAAGCTGGCGGCCTGAGCCGCCGCGCGCGTCAGTAGACAGCGCACGGCGGCGTCGGCCCTATCGCGTGTAGACCGTCGTCGTAGCTGGCACAGTTGTCGTATCGTGGACAACTGTGCGTTCGGTGGCGACCGGCCTGTCCACGACCCGTTCAGTCCTGATGGAACAGCCCGCGATCGACAGACCCACCGCGAGGGCGGCAAGGGCAATCGGTTTCATATGCGACTCCTCTCGGTATTCGTCAGCCAAATGCACGCATAGACGCACTAACGCGTCGTGTAGACGGTCGTCGTCGACGCAGGCAGGCCGCTGTAATCGGTGTAGACGGTGCGCTCGGTTGTCGTTGCAGTCCGAGCCGGTACCGGCTTTTCCACCACGCGTTCGCTATAAGATGCGCAGCCCGCGGCGAATGTGCAGGCTGCGAGGGTGATCATCGGAAGGAACTTCACGATTCTCTCCTTTCGGTTGCCTACGAACACAACGGTTGGCTATTTTCCCCGGTTGCGCGCAGTGCGCAGAATTGCCGCCGGAATCGGGGGTGACGGCCGGTGTTCAAAGAGAGGCAACTTGAAATGTGGAGGCAACCTGCGCCGTCCGAGCAGATCGGCATTGCCCTGGTGGTCAGATGAAGTCCGCTTCGCGGGGCCGCAGCGGGAGCCGCGCCCATCGCTCCGGGTGCAATTCGGGATATTCGATCCAGGGGCCGGTTTCGACAAAGCCGAGGTCGAGCCGACCGACATCGCTCGTCCAATAGCCGAACGTCCGCCGGTTGGCGTCGAACAGCCACGCACCGACCACGATCTCTTTGGCGATATGTCCCGAGAGGCCGGGGCAGTAGAGCAGCAGCGGCCCTTCCTCCTTGGGCGCCGTCTCCATGGGCTGCCAGGCGATGGTCGCGGCCCGGCGCAGTTTCTCGATTTCGGCGGCAGCCCGCGACAGCAGATCGTTCTCGTGGGCCTTGCTGCGCAATTCCTCGATAATGTCCGTCATTCCCGCTCCGCCTCGCTCGTGTCCCATTGGCGGGAGACTACAGCCAATGGATCGGCAGTGCCTATACGCGGGCGTCGTCCTCAGTTCCGGTTCTGCCGCGGCCGATGCGCTGCCTCCTGCAGCTCCACGCGGACCTGCCGGATAACGGGACTATGGGGGTCGATCCGCTCCGCCTCGTCGAGGGCGCGGTCGGCCGAGGTAAAGTCGCCCAGCGAGATCGCCGCGCGCGCCGCAGTGACCAGCGCCAGGACCCGCGCATCCTGGCGACTGTCCGATCGCTCGGCTTGGCGTTGGGCGGCGCGCAGGTCGCGCCGGGCACCAACTACCTCCGGCGCATTGGCGTCGATTTTCTCGGCCTCGTCGAGGGCACGGTCGGCGCTCACGAAATCACCGCGCTCGATGGCGCGGCGCGCCTGGTTGACCAGCGGTCCGAGCTGGCCCTGCGCGGTGCGCATCCCGGCGATCTCGCGCCGTGCGGCGGCGGTTTCGGCAAAGCCGGGGACGGCCGTGTCGGCTGCCTGCAGCGAGGTCTCGGCGCTGGCGAAATCGCCCGTAGCCGCAAAGCGACGGGCATCAGCAATGTAGCTGCGCGCCTGGTTGAGCTGGGCAGCCGACGGCCCGGCCGGGGGCGCCGGCGGCGATGTTGGGCGAGGGGTCGCGACGGGGGGCGGAGCAGGGACGGTACGGACCGGGTAGATGGGTAACAAGCTGGACCGGGAGGATGGGTGACAGGTT
>Ga0207952_1001174_pt1 | contig 12432 bp, 12 predicted proteins | sample SubbioR12Aug_8Ca_FD_184831 | JGI IMG/M metagenome (GOLD analysis project Ga0207952, IMG submission 184831) | Serpentinite rock and fluid subsurface biosphere microbial communities from McLaughlin Reserve, California, USA - CR12Aug_8Ca (SPAdes) | ecosystem: Environmental > Terrestrial > Deep...
GGGGGTGAGCCAGTTGCCGTGCGTCACCATGTCATGGACGACGCCGATCGTTACAGCATCGTCGGTTTTCCACGGGTCGTGGCCGATCAGCCCGGTGAATATATAGAGGACGAGCAGGATCGCCAGCGCCCAGCCACTGGGCGGCAGGGAAAGTCCCCGGGAAAACCTTGTTTCTTGCAGTACGGGCATCGCCAGACGTTTTTTAGGGTTTTTCTGCTATCGCTTGAAACGAAAAAGGCAGCCGTCGGGCTGCCTTTTCTATCGAGTCCGCTGGAACCCGCTTGCCGGTTCAGGCCGACGTTTTGTGCATCGAACCGTACTTCTGGTTGAACTTCTCGACGCGACCGGCGGTGTCGATGATCTTCTGCTTGCCGGTGTAGAACGGATGGCAGGCAGCGCACACTTCAACGTGCAGCGGCTTTTTCATCGTCGACTTGGTGTTGAAGGTGTTGCCGCAGGAGCAGGTCACCGCGAGGTCGTTGTATTCTGGATGGATGGTCGGCTTCATTTCGTGCTTTTCCTGTAGGTCAGATCAGTCGGCGGTTGTGACCGACTCCGTAAAACGCGCAATTATCCTTGATTTCTCTGGACTTTGCAATCAGCGACGCATCGAATCGAAGAACTCGCCGTTGTTCTTGGTCGATTTGATCTTGTCAAGCAGGAATTCCATCGCTTCGAGGTCGTCCATGTTGTAGAGCAGTTTGCGCAGCACCCACATCTTTTGCAGGACGTCGGGCTTGAGCAGCAGTTCTTCGCGGCGCGTTCCCGAGCGGTTGACGTTGATCGCCGGATAGACGCGCTTTTCGGCCATGCGGCGATCGAGATGGATCTCCATGTTGCCGGTGCCCTTGAATTCTTCGTAGATCACGTCGTCCATGCGGCTGCCGGTGTCGATCAGCGCCGTGGCAATGATCGTCAGCGAGCCGCCTTCCTCGATGTTGCGCGCCGCGCCGAAGAAGCGTTTCGGCTTCTGCAGGGCATTGGCGTCGACGCCGCCGGTCAGTACCTTGCCGGAAGCCGGCTGCACGGTGTTGTAGGCGCGTGCCAGACGGGTGATCGAGTCGAGCAGGATGACCACGTCCTTCTTGTGTTCGACCAGGCGCTTGGCCTTCTCGATGACCATTTCGGCGACCTGCACGTGGCGGGTTGCCGGTTCGTCGAAGGTCGAGGCGACCACTTCGCCGCGCACCGAGCGCGTCATTTCGGTCACTTCTTCCGGGCGCTCGTCGATCAGCAGAACGATCAGCACGACCTCCGGATGATTGGCCGTGATGGCGTGCGCGATGTGCTGCAGCATCACCGTCTTGCCGGATTTCGGCGGCGAGACGATCAGGCCGCGCTGGCCGCAACCGACCGGGGCGATCATGTCGATGACGCGGCTGGTGATATTTTCTTCCGCCTTGATCTCGCGCTCCAGACGCAACATGCGCGTCGGGTGCAGCGCCGTCAGGTTCTCGAACATGATCTTGTTCTTGTTCGCTTCCGGCGGAAAACCGTTGATCGATTCCAGCTTGGTCAGCGCGACGTAGCGTTCGCCATCCTTCGGGGTGCGGATTTCGCCTTCGATGGTGTCGCCGGTACGCAGGTTGAAGCGGCGCACTTGCGATGGGGAGACGTAAATGTCATCCGGGTTGGCGAGGTAGGAGGTGTCGGAGGAGCGGAGGAAGCCGTAGCCGTCCGACAGTACTTCCAGCGTGCCGTCGCCGTAAATGGTTTCGCCATTTTTCGCCTTGGCTTTCAGGATGGCGTAAATCAGCTCCTGTTTGCGCATGCGGTTGGCGTTTTCGATGGCTAGTTCGGTCGCCATCTCCAGCAATTTGCTGACGTGTAGTGTTTTGAGGTCTGAGAGTTGCATTTCGGAGTGTAGGTGGCGCCGGAAATCGGAACCGGGGTTCTACCTGAGAACCGGGGCGAGAGCGCTTGAATTGCTGGGAGAGGGAGGGATACTGCGGCGTGGAGCCTGAGGCATCTGCCTGAAGGCGCAGGAAACGCCTTCAGGTTTGGAGACTACGGAGATTACAGATTGCTGTCAATAAAGGCAGTAAGTTGGGATTTGGAGAGGGCGCCAACCTTGGTTGCTTCGACGTTGCCGTTCTTGAAGATCATCAGCGTCGGGATGCCTCGAATGCCGAATTTGGCGGGGGTGGCTTGATTGTCATCGATATTGACCTTGGCGACCTTGAGCTTGCCGGCATATTCGCTGGCGATTTCATCGAGGATCGGGGCGATCATCTTGCAAGGACCACACCATTCTGCCCAGTAGTCGACGAGCACCGCTTGCGGTGACTGCAGCACCTCAGCTTCGAAGGTGTCGTCGGTGACGTAATGGATATGCTCGCTCATGGTTGCCTCAAAGGAATGGAATGGGTGTGACGGAAGGTCGGTTTCTTGCCGCAATGGCATGAAGAATTTTTGCGTGATGCTAGCGAAAAAAAAGGGCTTAGGGAAGTATCAGCGCCCGGGTTTCAATAAATTCGCCAGTTCCACTGCAGTTTTGACGCGCATTTTGTCAAAAAGGTTCGCTCGATGCACCTCGACGGTGCGCATGCTGATATTCAGTTCGTCGGCGATGATCTTGTTGAATTTGCCGGCCAGTACCAGTTCCATGATTTGCCGCTCGCGCGTCGTCAGGCTGGAAATTCGGCTTTTTACCGAGTCGACCGCAGCATTTGCCGCGCACTGATCGGCGTGGAGCGCCATCGCTTCCTCGATCCGGCGGGCCAACTCGTTATCGTTCAGCGGCTTCTCGAAGAAGTCGAAAGCGCCTTTTTTGAGCGTTGCCACCGCCAGAGGGACGTCACCGTGGCCGGTCAGGAAAATGACCGGCAGCGTTGACTGCCGTTCGCGCAACTGGTCAAAGCAATCCAGGCCGCTCATGCCGGTCATCCGCATGTCGAGGACGATGCAGCCGCTCACGGCAGGCGTCCAGGCGGCGAGAAAAACTTCGGCCGAGTCGTAGGTGGCGCAGGGCAGGCCGCGTGATTTGAGCAGCCAGGCCAGGGCGTCGCGAATGGCTTCGTCGTCATCGACAATATGGGCTTGTGGCTGGTTCATGCTTCCTCAAGGGGGAGGGTGAAGACGAATATCGTACCTGTTCCGCTCGGCGATTGCGGGTTGTCCTCGGCCCACAGGCGGCCGCGATGGAATTCGGTGATCGAGCGGCAGATCGAGAGGCCGACGCCCATGCCCTCCGGTTTGGTGGTGAAGAAGGCGGTGAACAGTTTGGCCCGGACTTCCGGCGTAATGCCGCCGCCGCAGTCGCCGACGTTGACGCGCAGTTCGGTCGCGTTCATCTCCGTCGCAATGCGGATGACGCGGGCCGGCGCCGGGGTTGCGGCCATCGCCTCCATGCCGTTGCGGATCAGGTTGAGCAGCACCTGTTCCAGCATCAGGCGATCGGCCGGAATCGGCGGTAGGGGCGGCACCACGCATTCAATCCGGATGTGGTGCTTGCGGGCATCGGCTTCGACGAAACCCAGACAGTCCTCAATCACTTCGCCGAGCGAACAGGGGGCGCGCTTGGGTTCGCTCTTGCGGACGAAGTCGTGGACGCGGCGGATGATTTTGCCGGCACGTTGCGCCTGCACGCTGATTTTCTCCAGCGCCGGGCGGATATCCGTGGGGGCACAATCTGGTCGTTCGAGCAGGTTCAGGCAGCCGGCGTTGTAGCTGGCAATGGCGGCCAGCGGTTGGTTCAGTTCGTGGGCCAGGGTCGATGCCATTTCGCCCATGGTGACCAGGCGCGAGGTGAATTGCAGTTGTTCCTGCTGCTGCCGGGCGAGTTCCTCGGTGCGCTTTCTTTCAGTGATATCGAGCACTGAGGCCATCCAGCCAGTTTGTTGGCCATTGCCGTCGATCAGCCTGGCTTCATAGACCAGGGCATCGAAGCGTTCGCCATTTTTGCGCATGAAGGTGATTTCAAAGCCGTCGGGCGGCGCGTTGCCGGCCAGTACGGTCTGATGCACGGCAAGGGTTTCTTCAATCTGCTCCGGCACCCAGTAGGGCATGGGCGGTGTCTTGTCGACCAGTTCATCGCTGCTGAAGCCGGTCATCTTGCAAAAGGCCGGGTTGACATAAATGATGCGGCCTTTGAGATCGCGGGCCCGCATGCCGACCGTCAGCGAATTTTCCATTGCGGTACGAAAAGCGTGTTCTGCCCGGAGCGCTTCCTCGGCGCGGGAGCGTTTCTGCATCAGGTCGCGTACCAGCCACAGGCTCCAGAAAACGCCAGCGCCAAGTATGACGATGGCCACGGTCAGCAGGCGCTGCAATGAATTGTCGGTATTCTGATAACTGGTCACCCGCAGCTTCATGCCGTAGCCCGGCGGGTCGAGCGGGATTTCGTAGCTCTGGATGCCTTTCCCTTCGATATGGGTTTTCGTCGCGTACTGAATATCGTTGTCGTCAATGATGACAACCTTGTATTTCTCGGTAAACCACCAGGGCACCAGGTTGCCCAGCAAGGTATCGAGCGGGTAAACGGCGACCAGCATGCCTTGCAGTTCGCGATCCTCAAAAACGGGCACCATCATTTCAATAAAAGCCCGGTTGCCTTCGAGGAAAAATGGCTCGCTGTACACCCGCTTGCCGAGCCGGCTGGCCATGTCGAATGCCTTGTCGGTTACCGGCGGGCCGAAGGCGGCGATTTCCTGATCGGGTAATGTCGTCGAAGGCAGGGCATCGAGTACCTTTTGCTGTGCATCGAACCAGAGCAGCTGCGAAAGTTCGGGGTTGTTTTTCAGCAGGTGTGCGGCACGCAGGCGAAAGATTTTCTGCTGCTCGGGCAGACTGGCGATATCAACCGCCAGTTGTTGCAGTTGTTCTTCATTGCCGCTCAGATGAAAGCGAAGATTTTGTTCAAGCCAGAGCACATCCTTGATCAAGGCGGCACGGTCTTCTTCGAATTCGTTTCTTTGCAGCAGCCAGAGCAGCGAGAGCAGCGCAACCAACAGCAGCACGATGCCGAGTTTGGGCAGGGCAAGCAGCCAGCCTAGTCGGCGGGCGTGATTGGGAAGAATTTGGCCAAGGCGATTCATGGCGGAAATGGTACATCACGTTTTTCGCCGGATTGCCATTACGGCTATCCACAAGTCGGATTTCCACAATGGCGGAAAAGGGTTGAGGTAACGATACTGCGGCCCGTTCTCTGAATCTTTCCGAATCCAGCCATTAAAGGAGCTCCGTTTCCATGGCCAAAAAAGCGATATACAAGAGTCTGTATTTTCAGGTCATTCTCGCCATTATCATCGGCGTGGCGTTGGGGCATTTTTATCCGGAGACCGGCGCCGCCATGAAGCCATTTGGCGACGCCTTCATCAAGCTGATCAAGATGATCATCGCCCCGATCATCTTCTGCACCATCGTCGTCGGCATTGCCGGCATGGAAGACATGAAGAAAGTCGGCAAGACCGGCGGCCTCGCGGTGTTGTATTTTGAAGTGGTCAGCTCGATCGCGCTGGTCATCGGTCTGGTGGTCGTCAATGTCTGGCAACCCGGCGTCGGCATGAATGTGGATGTCAGTACGCTCGACACCAAGGGCATCGCGAAATACGCCGAGCCGGGCAAGATGCAGTCGACCGTCGATTTCCTGATCAACATCATTCCGACCAGTGTCGTCGATGCCTTTGCCAAGGGCGACATGCTGCAGGTGCTGTTCTTCTCCATCCTGTTCGGTTATGCGATGCACGCTTTCGGCGAACGCGGCAAACCGGTGTTCGAGCTGATTGAAAAGCTGTCGCATGTGCTGTTCGGCATTGTTGGCGTGATCATGAAAGTAGCGCCGATCGGTGCCTTCGGCGCCATGGCCTACACCATCGGCAAGCATGGCCTCGGCAGCCTGACCCAGTTGGCCAGCCTGATGGGCGCCTTCTACCTGACCTGCGTCGTGTTCATTTTTGGTGTGCTGGGCAGTATTGCTGCAGCCCACGGTTTTTCCATCTGGAAATTGATCAAGTACATCAAGGAAGAACTCTTCCTGGTGCTCGGCACTTCTTCTTCGGAGTCTGCCCTGCCGCGCCTGATGGCCAAGATGGAAAATGCCGGCGCCGAGAAGTCGGTGGTGGGGCTGGTCGTGCCGACCGGCTACTCCTTCAATCTGGATGGCACTTCGATCTACCTGACGATGGCTGCGGTCTTCATTGCGCAGGCAACCAATACGCCGATGGATCTGCAACAGCAGATTACGCTGCTGGTCATTCTGCTGCTGACCTCCAAGGGTGCGGCCGGCGTTACCGGAAGCGGCTTCATCGTGCTGGCGGCGACGCTGTCGGCGGTCGGTACGGTGCCGGTGGCCGGTCTGGCGCTGATCCTCGGGATTGACCGTTTCATGTCCGAAGCCCGGGCGCTGACCAACTTCATCGGCAACAGCGTCGCCACGCTGGTGGTGGCGAAGTGGTGCAAGGCGCTGGATACCGATCGGATGACTGCGGTCCTCAATAACGAGACCCAGGATGAGGCGGACTTCCCTGAACTGGTGCTGGATGATGCACCGGAGATCGAAATTCCGCATAGCCCGCGCCCGATTGTCGCGCATCACTGAAACTGAACTTTACCCATCGAAAACCGCCGGCCAGTCCGGCGGTTTTTGTTTTTGGGCGCGGTATGTGGAAATCCACAATACACGGCAGTTACCTCTTTCGTAATACTTCGCCTCAGTCGTAATTCAATACTTCGCGACGTAACCCCCTGGAGGAGAAAATTATGAAAGTTTCCAAGCTTCTGATCGGTCTGTTTGCCGGCGCCATTTCGCTGGCGGCTTATGCCCAGCAACCTATCGTCATCAAGTTTAGCCATGTCGTGGCCAATGACACGCCCAAGGGCAAGGCCGCCGAGATGTTTGCCAAGAAGGCCGGGGAGCTGACCAAAGGCCGGGTCAAGGTCGAGGTCTATGCCAACTCGACGCTCTACAAGGACAAGGAAGAAATGGAAGCGCTGCAGCTCGGCGCCGTTCAGATGCTGGCCCCGTCGCTGGCCAAGTTCGGCCCGCTCGGCGTCAAGGATTTCGAGGTCTTTGACCTACCCTTCATTTTTAGCGATTACGATGCCTTGCGTCGGGTCACCAATGGCCCGGTCGGCAAGCAATTGCTCGCCAAGCTGGAGCCCAAGGGCATTCGCGGTCTGGGTTACTGGGATAACGGTTTCAAGTCCTTTTCGCTGAATTCGCCGATCAAGGCGCCGGCCGACCTGAAGGGCAAGAAGCTGCGCATCCAGTCCTCCAAGGTGCTTGAGGAGCAAATTCGCTCGGTCGGCGGCTTGCCGCAAGTCATGGCTTTCTCCGAGGTTTATCAGGCCTTGCAGACCGGTGTGGTCGATGGTACCGAAAACCCGATTTCCAACCTCTACACCCAGAAAATGCATGAAGTGCAAAAGCATCTGACGCTGACCGACCATGGTTATCTCGGTTATGCGGTGATCGTGAACAAAAAGTTCTGGGATGGCCTGCCGGCCGATGTTCGTGCCCAACTTGACGATGCCATGGAGCAGGCGACTCGTTACGCCAACCAGATCGCCAAGGTCGAAAACGATGCTTCTCTGGAAGCAGTCAAGAAGAGCGGCAAGACCGCGGTTTATGTGCCGACCAAGGATGAGCGCCTGGCTTTCAAGAAAGCAATGATGCCGGTTCATCAGAAGATGGAAAGCCGGATCGGCAAGGAGGTTATCCAGGCTGTTTATAAAGACACCGGGTTCAAGCCGGATTCCCTGTAAGCCGTACTTGTAACAATCGATTCGGGGGCTGCGGCCCCTGAATCACACTGGGGGAAATTTCTCATGATCAATAAAGCGCTCAATCACCTCGAAGAGTTGCTGGTCACCTTCCTGATGGGAGCGGCGACAGTCATTATTTTCGTCTCCGTGATGCACCGCTACATGGCGGGCGTGAATATTCCAGGTTTGCAGGACTGGTTGCTGACCCTCAATTTTGGGTGGGCACAGGAACTCTGCATCATCATGTTCGTCTGGATGGCCAAGTTTGGCGCCGCCTATGGCGTACGTACCGGCATCCACGTCGGGGTCGATGTGCTGATCAACCGCCTGGACGACAGCATGCGCAGTAAGTTCATTGTCTTCGGCTTGCTCGCCGGCGCCACCTTTACCGGCATCGTTGCCGTGCTCGGGGCGCATTTCGTTTGGGAAAACGGCGCGCATTACGCCATTTTCAGTTGGCTGGGAATGGACACCGGGGACAATTACGAGGGACCGACCACGCCTGATCTCGAGTGGCCGACCTGGATAGTTTACAGCGCCATTCCGCTCGGTACCTCGCTGATGTGTTTCCGCTTTTTGCAAGTCGCCTGGGCTTTTGTGAAAACGGGCGAACTGCCGCACCACGACCACGGCCATGTCGATGGTCTGGAAGAAGAAGTGCCACCCGTCGATTTCGATCCCTACAGCATGGACGACAACCTGCACATGCACGACCTCAAGCATTCGATGACCGGCGACGCAAAAGATGCGCCCAACAGTGCTGACAGCAAGGGGGGCAAGCAATGAACGCGCTCGTCATTTTCGGTCTGCTGGCCATCCTCATGCTCACCGGCATGCCGATCTCGATTTCCCTCGGCCTGACGGTGCTGACCTTCCTCTTTACCATGACGCAGGTGCCGCTCGAATCGGTGGCGCTCAAGCTGTTCACCGGTATCGAGAAGTTCGAAATCATGGCCATTCCGTTTTTCATCCTGGCCGGCAACTTCCTGACGCATGGCGGGGTGGCCAAACGGATGATCAACTTTGCCTCCAGCATGGTCGGGCACTGGTACGGCGGCCTCGGTCTGGCCGGTGTGCTGGCCTGTGCGCTGTTCGCTGCGGTCTCCGGCTCCAGTCCGGCAACGGTGGTCGCCATCGGCTCCATCCTGCTGCCGGCCATGGTCAAGGCGGGGTTCCCCAACAAGTTCGGGGCGGGCGTCATCGCCACCTCCGGCGCACTCGGTATCCTGATTCCGCCGTCCATCGTCATGGTGATGTATTCGGTCGCCACCAATACCTCGGTCGGCGCGCTATTCATGGCGGGGGTTATTCCGGGTCTGGCGCTGGCTTGCGTACTTGGCGGCGTCACCTGGTATCGCGCCAAAAAGTTCAACTATCCGCGTCAGCCGAAAGCGACCTGGGGCGAGCGCTGGAAAGCCTTCCGTGCCTCGGCCTGGGGTCTGTTGCTGATCGTCGTCGTGATGGGCGGAATCTACTCCGGCGTCTTCACCCCGACCGAAGCGGCAGCCATGTCTGCGGTCTACGCCTTTATTTGTGCCGTTTTTATCTACAAGGACCTGAGCCTGAAGGATGTGCCGAGGGTGCTGCTCAACTCGGCCAACATGTCGGCGATGCTGCTCTACATCATCACCAACGCCGTGCTGTTCTCTTTCATCATGACCAACGAGAACATCCCGCAGTCGCTGGCTGACTGGATGCTGGGCAACGGGCTCGGGGTGATCACCTTCCTGCTCGCGGTCAACGTCATCCTGCTGATTGCCGGCAACTTCATGGAGCCATCGTCCATCGTCCTCATCTTCGCACCGATTCTCTTCCCGGTCGCGGTGGCGCTGGGCATCCATCCGGTGCACTTCGGTATCCTGATGGTGGTCAATATGGAGGTCGGCATGTGTCATCCGCCGGTGGGTCTCAACCTCTATGTCGCCTCGGGGATTACAAAGATGGGCATTACCGAACTCACGGTTGCCGTCTGGCCGTGGCTGCTCTCCATGCTCTGCTTCCTTGGGGTGGTTACTTACTGGCCGGACCTGTCGCTCTGGCTGCCGCGGGCGATGGGCATGCTTTAACGCCCGGCCGCGCAAGCATAAAAAGCCCCGACCCCGGTCGGGGCTTTTTTTTGACCGTATCAGCCATTGCTACGGTCAACCCGGAAAAACGCCAAAAATCGGTTTGTCAGCGCCGCCTTCCCATGACGGCTGCCTCTCATGGCTCCCGAGCAATTCATCACTCGCTGGCAAAGCGTCGGCGGTTTTGAGTGCGCCAACTATTCATTTTTCATCGCCGATCCCTGCGCTTTGCTCGATCTGCCCAAGCCCGACCCGGCGCAGGAGCGCGCCCGCGACAACGCCTGCGTCTTCGAGCGCCGCGTCGTTTTCAAACACGGCGATGGCGGCAGCAGCAACGGCTTCATCGACTGCTACATTGCCGCAATGGCCGCGACCTGACCGACCGGCCACGCGGCGTAAAAATTATCGATTTATTCGGGTTGACCGCAGAAGGCAGGTGCAGCCGTTATCCCACAACTTACCAATGGGTTTTTGAACGGGTAAAGCCGGAGCGCGATGCCAACAAGCGTGAGAGCCGCCGTAAAAGCCGGTGGCTCTTTGGCGAACCAAACCCGAAATTGCGCGCCCAGATCAACGGCCTGCCGCGCTACATCGCCACCGTCGAAACCGTCAAATACCGCGCTTTCCGGTTCCTCGATGCCGACATTGCGCCGGGCAACTCGACGCCCACCGCAAACGCCAGCAAGCCCGACACCCGACGCCGCCGTTCTTGAAGCCTCTGCGGCCGGGCCGACCGGAACGCCGACGGTGCCGCGGCGATGAGCGCTTCCCGCAGCGAAACCATCCTCGAACGCCTGGTTGCCCTCGGCCGCACCCGGCAGAATGGCGAAATCTGGATGGCGGTGCGATGGTCTGCAATGAACCGGTCACTTCTGCAATGGAGCAGCCCATGAACGCCAAATTCGGTTTCTGACGGCGAGATTTTGCTTTTGACCATAATGCATCTTGTCCGTGAACCTGGGTATTGGAAGTCTAGGATTTGAAACGGCTTGTGGCACAATCCGGCCTCACGTTCGCGCATTAGAAACCCATGAAATTCGCCCTCTCCCTGATCGCCCTTGTCTTGCTCGCGCTGATCATTCCCTTCTTCATCCCGGGCGCTGGCAAGACGGATGGTGTCGATCCGAATGGCAATCTGCCGTGGCAAATCACGCTGGATGCGCAGGGCGGCAGTAGCGTTTTCGGCCTGAAGCCCGGCATCAGCACGCTGGGCGAAGTGCGCCAGCGTCTGGGCGACGAGATCGAGGTGGCGATCATTGCCGAACCGAACGAGCTAGGTTCGCTGGAGGGCTATTATTCCCAGGTGCCGCTCGGTTTCGTGCTGGCCAAAGTGATTGTTACGGTCGACGCGAAAAACGAGGCAATTTCCGTGATGCGCGAGCGGGCCTTGAAGGCGAAGCATATGGAAAGCATGACGCGCAAGATCATGCTGAATCCGGACGACATGGCAGCGGCCGACCGGTTGCCGATAAAGGCGATCAGCGTCATTCCGACGGTCAATCTGGACGAGGCGACGATCATCCAGCGTTTTGGCGAGCCGGGTGAACGGATCGTGCTTTCCGAAACGCGGCGGCACTTGCTTTACCCAAAGCAGGGGCTGGATATTCTGGTCGATAAGGACGGCAAGGAATTGCTGCAATACGTTGCACCGCAGCAATTTGCCCGCTTGCGCGACCCGCTGGTCGCCGAGCTGGCAGGTAAGTCGGCGGAAAAGTCGCCGCGCTGAGCGGGGCATGCTCGGTCCTTATCTGCTAAAATCACCGGTTTTTCAACTGACTAGCTTTTGCGGAGCAATTAAATGGCTATCGAACTCGCCCTCTCCATCATCAAACCCGACGCTGTTGCCAAGAACGTTATCGGCAAGATTTACTCCCGTTTCGAATCCAACGGTCTGAAGATCGTTGCCTCCAGGATGGTTTGGTTGTCCGAACAGGAAGCTGGCCAGTTCTACGCGGTGCACAAGGCCCGTCCTTTCTTCAAGGATCTGGTTTCCTTCATGACCTCCGGTCCGGTCATGGTGCAAGTGCTCGAAGGCGAAAACGCTATCGCCAAGAACCGCGAACTGATGGGTGCCACCAACCCGAAGGAAGCCGCACCGGGCACCATCCGTGCCGATTTCGCCGAATCGATCGACGCCAACGCCGTGCACGGCTCCGACGCTCCGGAAACTGCCGCTGTGGAAGTTGCTTTCTTCTTCCCGGGCCTGAACGTTTACGCTGGCCGCTAAAAGCAGGAATCAGGGTCGAGGTTCTGGCTGCTAGCGGCCGGGTCCTCGATCCTTCATCCTCGAACCTATGCAAAATCTTCTTGATTTCGATGCCGAAGGCCTGACTGCCTGGTTTGCCGAGCGGGGTGAAAAGCCCTTCCGCGCCAAGCAGGTGCTGCGCTGGATGCATCGTTCGGGCGTGGCGGATTTCGACGCCATGACCGATATTGCCAAGAGCCTGCGCGAAAAGCTCAAAGCAACGGCAGTCATCACGCCGCCCACCGTCGTTTCCGACAAGGTTTCGGAAGACGGCACGCGCAAATTTTTGATCGACGTCGGCAATGGCAACGCCGTGGAAACGGTGTTCATTCCCGAGGCCGAACGCGGCACGCTGTGCGTGTCGACGCAAGCCGGTTGCGCGCTCGATTGCGCCTTCTGTTCGACCGGCAAACAGGG
>Ga0207952_1001175_pt1 | contig 12430 bp, 9 predicted proteins | sample SubbioR12Aug_8Ca_FD_184831 | JGI IMG/M metagenome (GOLD analysis project Ga0207952, IMG submission 184831) | Serpentinite rock and fluid subsurface biosphere microbial communities from McLaughlin Reserve, California, USA - CR12Aug_8Ca (SPAdes) | ecosystem: Environmental > Terrestrial > Deep...
GGGGTGCGCGACTACATTCACGTTGTTGATCTGGCCCGCGGGCATCTGGCCGCCCTCAATGCGCTGGATAAACAGAACGGTGTACTGCCGATCAATCTGGGTACCGGCCGGGGTTATAGCGTGCTGGACGTCGTGGCGGCGTTTGAAAAGACGAGTGGTAAAAAAGTGCCCTATCGTATTGTCGACCGCAGACCGGGCGATGTTGCTGCCTGTTATGCCGATCCTTCCCTGGCCAGCGAGTTGCTCGATTGGTCAGCCGAGATGGATATCGACACCATGTGTGCCGATGCCTGGCGTTGGCAGTCGGCGAATCCGCAGGGATTCAACGGTTGAACTGGGAAATTGTCAGCAGAAAATCGGGGCTGCCTACCTTGGCGATAGCGTACGTTTTCCGACTTGGCCGATGTATCGTCCCGGCTAGTTCGTTATTGCCTAGCGCCGAATCAGGGCCATGGTTTTGTGAATAAGGTGTCCGGCCAACAGTTTGAGGGGCATTCTTAGCCAGTGATAACGTATGACGCCTGCCTGTAAGGCAAAACGGTCACTGAGACTTGGCGGTGTATCTGGCAGGCGAGGCAAGGTTCCGCGCGTCAGTATCATATCCATGAACTTTTGAACAAAGGTTGAAGGGGGCTGCAGTGTTATCAACTGCGGCATCGGGGTGCCCAACCAGGTGCCACAGTAACGCAACGTATAGCATAGATATCGCCCTGCACCATGCTGATCGGCTCGTTGCTGCAGATCGGTCCAGTCGCTTTCCGCATGGATCACCCGGCGGATCATGCCGTCAAGGTCAACCAGATCACGTAGGTGTCCTGCCAACTCCGAATCCTGAAACAGATGAATGGCCGCATGAATGATCTGATCAAACGGATGGAGCGTGAAGTAACGAGAGTCGGGAATCGCCTGAAGGCTGGAGAAGAGCAGGACATCATTGGCTCGAACCCGACTGGTAACCGGCGTAATGGTATGGTGTAGATCGACTTCAAGCGCATGGCCTGGAAAACGCATGGGTGGGAGTTCGTGGCTCCACTCACGATAGTAGCGCTGGTCATAGTCACTGGTCGTTTCTGCGGCCCAGCCAGCAGCAGCCAAAGCAGCCTCAGCTTCGTCGAGATCGGTACGCCTGACTAGAAGGTCGACGTCGTTCGGCATCCGGCCTCGGGCAAACCCCTGATTCTGGGCGATATAGGCAGCGCCTTTCAAAAGTACAACCGCTATGGTTGGGGGAAGGGCCTTGTCCAGTGCACGCAACTCCATGCGGACCATCTGCAGGCGATGTGCTGAAAAATTGATGGATGACTGAAGGTGGCCGCGCACCCGTTCCGGGATTCGTTCCCATAAGTCCTGCGTTTCTTTCAGCCGGCCGGCAATCAAGCCGAGCAGACGCGCTTGTCGGGCAAGGCGGATGGTATCGTCCCAGTCAGCCAGACTCATTGAGAGCGCATGACGACAATCCCGGAGTAGTGGCAGCAAATGTCTGGCAGCCAGAGAACGTTGCCAATTTTTATGCATTGGTGAGGGATGGCTCAAATAGCAAGTCCTGCAAGCAACGCACTGCATCTTCAAGGCGGCTGTACCGTAGTTCATAGGCCGGGCAGGAAGCTGCAACGTCGGCTACTGCCGCAAATGAAATAGGGCCGAGCAATGCATAGTTGAAGCTGTTGAATGCCAGTCTGGCAAATGCCTGTTCCGGCGCCTGGGGTTTCAAGCTGAGTTCAGCACCTAGATCGTATTTTGGGAAAATCACCAGTGCAGGTTTGGCTGGCTGTCTCACCGCTGAAACACTCGCTTCGTCTGGCGCCAGATGAGCTACGTCACCCTTCCGGGTCGCCTTGAAAGTAGGGCCTAACCAGGCGTCATCGGAGAACGAGCGGATGACGTCAATAGACCGGTTCTTAAGGGCGACTGGCTTCAACATCGGTAACAGGTTGCCGGTCTCGGGATCAAGAACACCAAACTCATCGGATAACAACCGAAAGCCGCGCAACATCAAGGCTGCCGATAGCGTACTTTTTCCCGAACCAGGCGTGGCGGCCATGATTACGGCACGATCACCCAGTGCAAGCGTACCGGCGTGCAGAAGGACGTATTGGTTGAAGCGCTGAGCGAAAGACCAGTTAATCCCCCATTCATACATCGGCAGTGCATCGGAAAGGGGGAAAGGATCAAAGGGGTGAACCCCATCAATCGCGAAATGTACTGTTGGCCGAATCAATCGGCGTGCAAGAGAACCTGGGTGAAGCCGAACATGAAAGTCGGAAAACGGCTCGTCTTCAGTGAATCGGAACGCTCGATAGACAACTTTGAACGATTCCTCAAATCGAATGCCACCGGCCATCACTTTGACTCGGCAGGCGCCATAGTCAAGATTCAGGCTGCTTGTCTGGAGGGCTGAGGAAAATTCGCTGCGAGAAATAGTGTCGAATGTTTGGTATTTGATGCTCATTCGTTGAGCATACCAATTTCTCGGAGCATTCCCAAAAAATCAGTAATGGCGCTGGAGTTGGGGTCCAGCTCATAATCGTTTCTTAAAACCTGCTTCAGAACCGTCGATGATACAGGAGCGTCATCGGAGAGTTCAGCGATGATATCTGCAATGATGGTAGCTGAAGGTGGTAACAGGTGCGATTCCCAAGATTCGGAATCGAAAATAACCATCGCATCACCCAGCCGCCTGAGTATCAGGCGGTTTTCAGTTCTAATCATTTGAGGAGGAGATTAGTTCAGAAGGTTGGTGCTCAGGTTGGTTCCAGAAGGAATAGAGTTCCAGCAACTGGAGCCGGCTATTGGCGCAGTAACGCTATTGTCAGCACCGAGATAAACAAATGATTGGGGAGAAGTAATAGCAGAATTCAGGTATTTGGTGTGGTCAACGAGCAGATAATAGTATCTTTGTGGATCGAAGCTGGTTGCGCCTTGCCCTGTATTGATATTACTGGTAACTCTGGAAACGGTATTGCCATCAACGCGATACCAAACACCACCAAGATTAAATACATTGGAGAGTGAACCTCCGTTTCCTGTGGTCTGGATTGTTACATTCTCGACTCTATAACGCACCCATATGTCTGTACCCGCTGCAGAAGGCAAGGCGCCAGGAGGTGGGTTGGTGGTTGCTAACGCTGCACTTTTGTCTTTGCAGGTAATGCTCGCTGCTGCGACGTCAGCACCAGCAGAAAGCGTAAAGATCACCGGCGCACCCGCTACAGCCTTGAGGACGCTACGCCGGCGCTGTTTTTGTTGTTCGGATTGAGAGAGTGTCATTTGGTAATCCTTTTAATCTGTATCAAGTGCAATCTGAATCTAGCTTAATGCCGAAATCTTCAACCACAATGGAATTAATTCACATTTTCCCGATTTAAATAAGCAATGTTCAGGCCTAATGCAATTTATATTTATCTATCAACAGGTTGTGAGTGGTTGATGACTCATGCTTAGGAATCTAATAGTTTTGTGTAAAAAAATCCGACATTGATTAGTCCAATGTCATTGTGTCGAGATTCCTTCCTGAAGGTAATTGACTGGGATCGCGTAGGTGATTCCTGAAGGATGGCTTAGGGCGGACTCTTTAGTCCCCTTCACGAAAACCATATTGATGACCCCAATCACTTCGCCGGACTCCTGGTCAAAAACCGGACTTCCACTATTTCCAGGGTAAGCCGTGGCATCAAGCTGAAAAATATTGAATGTCCCATTCTTGATCCTGTGAATTACTTTTTCGTTGAGTTGCTGGGCGTTACTGCCCGGTAATACGATTGGTGTGATTGATGAGACCATGCCACGGTGTGTCACTGGTGAAAAACCGAGGGCGCCACCGATCGGAAAGCCGGTGAAAGCAATCAACTGACCTTCACGTACAGTATCAGAGCTTCGAAGTTTGAGTGCCGGAAGCGCCGTACCCTCGATCTTGAGTACTGCCAAATCATGATTTCGATCTCGATTTACTAGAACTGCGCGCCGAATTTGTGTCTCGCCATTGGCGTTGCGCGCCTGAATGACCAAAACCGGGGCATCGGAATCTCCACTCTCCGGTACGACATGAGCATTGGTGGCAATCAGGTTGCCATTGCCGATAACGAACCCTGTACCGCGCAGCACAAACTGCGGGCTGTTTGTTTTCTTGTAAGTGCCGACAACGACGATTGATGGTTTTATGCGCTCGATCGTATCGGCGAGATCGGCCAAGGCATTACCAGTGGCCAGGCAAGCTAGAGCGGCAAGCAGGAAAGCAAAATTGTGTTTGGCCCGCTTCACATCAGCCTGCGTAGAACAATTTTCGATAATTCGGGAGAGGGGTTCGTGATTGCGGGATCGAACGGATGATCCTCACGTTTGAAAATTTCCTGAATGCGTTTCACATAACCTCGGGTTTCCGGGTAGGGAGGAATGCCCGCATAACGGTTAACGGCGCCTTCGCCGGCGTTGTAAGCGGCTGCTACAAGCGAGACATCGCCTTTGAAATAGGCAAGAAGCCAGCGCAGGTAAGAGAGGCCGCCACGAATGTTCTGTTCGGGGTCGAATGGCTTGCGAACATTGAAGCGTTCAGCCGTTTCCGGAATCAATTGCATCAATCCCTGGGCGTTTTTAGGTGATACCGCACCCGGGTTGAAGTTTGATTCAGCGCGGATAATGGCCATGGCCAACCTTGGGTAGACGCCGTATTCTGGCGCTAGCTTGAGTACAAGATCCATGACTTTTCGATGCTCGGGGATAGCTTTGGCAACAATGTCCTCCCCGTTGTTGTCGGGCACATCAGGCTCGGCCAGACATGCAGGGGGCTGGCTGGTGGGGTCGCCTACCTGGCGGAGCATGCGTTGTGACAGGGCATCTCCCTGTTGCGCAGCCATCGCAAAAAAATAGGCAGCGGTCGCATCGTCACGCGCAATACCACGGCCGTGAGCATAGATCCAACCGAGGTTGTACTGCGCTTCAATGTCACCCAGGCGCGCGGCTTCGCAATAAAGGTGTACCGCCTTGGCTGGATCGCGCACGAAACCGTTGCCGTACTCATGGTCGCGGGCTTCAATACGCAGCAACGCAGCCTTCTCTCTGGGTGCCGGTTCGGCCATGACAGGTTTGCTGAAGGTGCTAACGGCGAGTAGTGCATAAAGCACCCAAGGCTTTGGCTGCAAATTTTTTAACCTTGAGTGCTTCATACAATTTTCCTTATAGACGCCAGATGTCAATACCTGAGTTGGCAAAGGCTGCCCCATCGAACATGCTCTTCACATCGGTGATGACGCCATCCTTTTGGAGCTTAGACAAGAAATCGACACTTGGCCGAATTTTGAATTCACGATGGTTGACCGCAGCAACGATCGCTGCTGCCTTTGGCAGGTCATCCCAGGCAACCAGATCGACACCATATTCATGGTGGGCTTCCTTGGTATCGGCGACCGGGTCATGAATGATGATTTTGGCGCCGTAGGATTCGAGTTCGCGAATGACGTCAATGACACGAGAGTTGCGCAGATCAGGGCAGTCTTCCTTGAAGGTCAGGCCAAGAACGATGATCGGGCAATCCTTGACCGGGTGACCTCTGCGGATCAGTTGTTTGATGGTTTTTTCGGCGATGAACTTACCCATCCCGTCATTGATGCGTCGGCCAGCCAGGATTACGTCGGGGTGATAGCCAAGTTTCTGGGCTTTGTGCGTCAGATAATAAGGATCGACGCCGATGCAGTGGCCACCGACCAAACCGGGGCGGAAGGGCAGAAAATTCCATTTGGTGCCGGCTGCCTGCAGAACCTCCAAAGTGTCGATACCGATCTTGTCAAAAATGATTGCCAGTTCGTTCATCAGTGCGATATTCAGATCGCGCTGAGTGTTTTCGATCACCTTGGCTGCTTCGGCAACCTTGATATTGGAGGCCGGGTAAACACCGGCGGTAATTATGCTGCCGTAGATTTCCTTGACCGTAGCGAGTGTTTCCGGGGTATCACCTGATACGACCTTGACGATCTTGGTTACCGTCCGTTCCTTGTCACCTGGATTGATGCGCTCCGGCGAATAGCCGACGAAGAAGTCCTTCTTCCAGCTCTTGCCAGATTCATGCTCAATAATCGGGATACAGACTTCCTCGGTAGCACCGGGGTAGACCGTTGATTCAAAGACAACTATTGCGCCTTGCTTAAGGTTTTGACCCACTGCCTTGGAGGAGCCAACCAGGGGGCCGAAATCGGGTTGGTGAGCATCGTCGACCGGGGTAGGCACGGCAACGATAACGAAATCCGCCTCCTTCAACGCTGCCGGGTTTGTGCCGACTTCAAGCAGCGTGGCAGCCTTTAGGTCGTCGCTGCTGACTTCGCCGGTAGGGTCGATGAAGCGCTTGTAAGACTCAACTTTTTCAATCGAAAGATCAACACCAATTGTCCGGAATTTTTTTCCGAACTCGACGGCGAGTGGCAAACCCACGTAGCCCAAACCTACTACTGCGATGGTTGTCATTTTTTACCTGTTAATAAAGAGTGAAAAGCGTAGATAGGAAATGTCAAAGCTCTTTTTGTAACTTGCTGACCTCAGCCTGGCTGGGGAATTTGTCGCCCAACTTGGCGATCGCATCCAATTCCTTGCGGGCCTCGTCCTTCTTGCCGGTGCTGATCAGAACTTTAGCGAGATTAAGCTGAATGGCAGCAGCTTGTGGTGCAAGGTCAAGGGCTTTGCGTAAAAGTTCGATCGCCTTGTCGGTCTCTCCCTTGTTGGCCAGCAGCATGGCCAGCGTGTCCATAAAAGGCGGCTGATTCGGCGCTAACCGATTGGCTTTCTCGGCGTACTCGATTGCTTTCGGTGCCTTGATCTGCCCGGAAACCCAGGCCATGTTGTTCAAAACTAATGGGTTATTGGGTTGGATATCAAGTGCTGCCTGGTATTGCTGGATCGCCTGTGGGTATTCCTTGCGTGCTGTTGCAATGTCTCCTTGGTGAAGACGGAAGGCCATGTCTTTTGGGTGCTCTTTATTCCAGCTCAAGGCCATTTTCTCGGCTTCAGCCATATTTCCGGAGGCAAGCAGGGCAGAGTGCAATTTGATCGCCAATTCTGGTGCGGCTACTTGTTTCAGGCCATTCTGGTAGGCTTTGATGGTGTCTGGCCAAGTCTTCTCCAAGGCGTAAATATCACCCTCCAAGACGAAACCGGCAGCTTCCTTCGGTCTTTGCTTTTGTATCTGACGAGCGATGCTTAGCGCGTCATTGGGTTTTTTGGTATCCAGTGCCAACAGGATCAAGCCGCGTTGCGCTTCGATCACATCAGGCTTGATATCAAGTGCTTTCTTGAGATTTTTTGTCGCCTCATCTTTGTTTTTATTGGCCAGATTGATTTCAGCCAAACGCATATGGGGAAGCGGCGAATTCGGCTGCAGTGCTGCCAGCTTGCCGTAGGTAGCTAGTGCTTGATTGAAATCACCAGAAAACTGCTGGGCGCGGCCAAGGGCATCAAGAATTTCCGGTTTGTCCGCAATGGCTGCCGAGGCGTCATTTGCTGCGGTCAACGCTTTTTTTGCATCCTTTTTATTCAGGTAGTACTGAATAAACGCCAGGCGTGGTGCAACCTCGCTCGGATTGGCGGCAATTGCCTTGCTGATCAGACTTGATACTTCATCGGCTGTGCCACCGGCAGCGGCCCGAAGTTCAGCCAGGGCAAGCATGGCCCGACTATTCTTGGGGTCGGCAGCCAGTACCGCTTCAAAACGTTTGCGGGCCTCGTCCGGTTTCTTCTCGGCGAGATCAATCGTGGCAAGACTGGCGGCAGCGGAGAAAAAGCCTGGGTTGATAACCAGTGCTTTTTCAAAGCTATGGCGCGCCCCTTTGATATCTTTCTTGCCAAGCAGGGTTCGGCCGCGAAGATTGTGCGTTGCCGCGTTATCCGGCTGCTTTTTTTCCAGACTATCGATTGCTTTGAGTGCCTTATCTGGCTGATTGGTACGTAGATAGGCTGCGATTAGCGCCAGGTCTGCTGTGATTCCCTTGTCTGACAAGGTAATCTGTTCAAGCTCCTCAAATCCGCCAGCAGTATTGCCTTGCGCCATGTGGGCGAGGGCGAGCGAGGTTTTATTGGTTACGTCATTGGGATTAAGTTTGCTGGCTTTTGCAAAATAATCGGCCCCTTTTTTTGCGTCGCCGTTTTGCAGGTAAGTTTCGCCAGCCAGACTCAGGAACGAAGCGTCCTTTTCAATGCGGTCCAGTACTGGTTGAAGTGCGGCAAGGGCTTTTTCTGGTTGGCCGGCACGCAGGTAACTTGAAATTAACAGCCTGCGTGCCAGAGACAAATTCGGCGCTAGCTGTAAGGCTTTACCCAAGTAGGTGTCAGCCTGAATGTAAGAACGCAGTTGGTATTCGACGGCCCCTGCAAGCTGCAGGCCATTCGCGTAATTAGGTGAAATTTTCAGTAGTTGCTGCGTCAATTCGCGTGCTGCCTTGTAATCCTTGCGCTGATAGGTTGCCAAAGCATCCAGATAAATGGTTTGCGGATGTTTGGGCGCTACCTTCTTCAGAACTTCGATCTGCTTGCTGGCTTCGTCCAGGTTTTGCTGCTGAAACAGGGTAGAAATTATGGCGGCATGGGCGAGAAGGAAATCCGGCTTCGCCTCTATAGCTTTGCGGTAAAGCACCAGCGCATTCTCGGGATTGTTCTTTGCCGCTTGTAGCGAACCGCTCAGCAACAGTGCGTCGTGATTGCTTGGATTTTTAGATAAGACCTCATCGACAATGCTTTGTGCCTCATCAATATTTTGACGATCTGCCTTGTAGTGAGCATTGGTGAGTTGGGCCGGTGCATAGTCGGCCTTGCTGGCAAGTGCTGCGGCTAGTTCTGCCTCCGCCGCCTCTCGGTTGCCTTGGGCGGAATAAGCAGCACTCAGTGTGGTTTTTAGAGAGGCGAGCGGTTCACCGGCAGGTACCTCTATTTTGGCAAACTCGTCGGTTACTTTTTTTGCTTGGCCGGTTGCCAGCAGGACCCTGGCCAACAGCGGAATAGTTTGCTCGCTGGCATATTTTCGCTCAAGGGCCTTACGTAGTTCGACCTCCGCGCCAGTTACATCACCACTTTCAAAAAGCGCTTTGCCCAAAAGAAAGCGTGCTTCGCCAAGATTTGGGTCTTGTTGCAAGGCATTTTTTAACTGAATCACTGCTGCTTTGTTGTCATTCCTGGCTAAAAAATCCTTACCTGAAGCAATCAGTGATTCAGGATTGTCGCCACTGCAGCCACCAAGAAAAGCCGCAAGCAGAGCGCCGGAAATGGTGCTGGAGATAATAGAGCTACGTTTTTTCATGGACGTTTCCTTCGAAGGTGGGCGTCTATTTCAAACCCAGACGATGCATGAGGTCATAAAGAGTAGGACGGCTGACCCCCAAGATTTCTGATGCACGCACGACGTTGCCATTGGCACGGCCCAAGGCGGTGACCACCGCAGTTCGTTCGGCCTCGTCACGAATGCGGCGAAGATCGATAAATTCGGATTCGTCGGCATCCACTTGATCGAGGCCGATATCTTCGCGGGTGATCTGCAAGCCGTCGGCCATGATGACTGCTCGCTTAATGCAATTTTCAATCTCGCGAACATTGCCTGGCCAAGTGTGCAACTCAATGGCACGTGTCGCATCTTCGGAAAGCGTCATGTTGCCGCGGTTTTGTTCCGCCGAAAATCGACGGACAAAGGCATGCGCCAGTAGGGCTGCATCCCCCTTGCGCTGCCGCACCGGTGGAATAGCGATGACAATTTCGGCAAGGCGATAGAAGAGGTCTTCGCGGAAGCGCCCTTCCTTAATCAGCACCTTGAGATCTTGGTGAGTTGCGCAGACGATGCGCACATCCACCGGGATTTCCTGCCTTCCGCCCAGGCGTTCAATGACGCGCTCCTGCAAGAAGCGCAGGAGCTTGGCTTGTAAGGCATGGGGCAAATCACCAATTTCATCCAGCATCAGTGTGCCACCGTTGGCACTTTCAATCTTGCCAGGCGTCGTTTTTGCAGCTCCGGTGAATGCACCTTTTTCGTAGCCGAAAAGCTCACTTTCCAGCAGATTGTCGGGGATGGCCGCACAGTTAATAGCGACAAAACGCTCGTTTTTTCGTGGAGAGGCCTCGTGCACACCACGTGCCAACAGCTCTTTACCGGTCCCACTTTCACCCAGCAATAATACAGTCGCACTGCTATTGGCGACCTTTTCGATCGTGCGGCAAACACGCAACATTTCGGCGTTGCGGGTCAGAAGGCCGGCAAGCGCCGGCGGATGCTGTGCGGCCTGCAGGCGACGGTTTTCTTGTTGCAAATCGTAAAGCCGAAATGCCCGCTCAATAGTTAGCGTCAGAAGTTCAGGCTCGAACGGCTTAGCAAAAAAATCGTAGGCGCCCAAGCCGATTGCCCGAAGTGCGTTGGCACGATCATTTTGACCAGTAAGAACAATTACCTTCGTGTCGGGAGTCACTGCGAGAATTTGCTCGAGCAACCGGAAGCCCTCGGAAACAGAATCGGCATCCGGCGGTAAGCCGAGGTCCATAGTGACAACAGCTGGATTGTGCCGATGAATCTGGGTGAGCGCGCTTTCACGATCTCCTGCGGTCAACGTCTCAAATTGGTCAAAAGACCAACGCAATTGCTTTTGCAGCGCCGGATCGTCTTCAACAATCAGCAAAGTTCGGAGTTTTTCGGTTTTCATGCGTGATCCTTTTGGCGCAAGTCGGATTCCGTTTGTGCATCAAAAAGCGGCAGGATCATCGTAATTCGTGTTCCTTGATCAGGTTTGCTATCGACCAACATTTCTCCGCCTAATTCGCGGATGTACTGTGCGCTTTCATAAGCGCCAATTCCCATACCAGCCTGTTTTGTACTCTGAAACGGTTTGAAGAGGCGTTCGCGGATAAATTCCGAACTCATGCCATGACCGGTGTCACCCACTTCAAGCGCCGCCCGATCCCCCCGCTTTTCCAGAAAAACCCAGACATTGCCCGTTGGGTCCGTGGCGTCGAGGGCATTCTGTACCAGATGACCAATGACTCTCTCCAGACGATCCTCATGGCCGCGGGTGGCTACCCGATCGAGCAATTTGATCTCAACAGACCTTCCCTGATCCATTTTTTCTTTCTGTATACGCTGAATGACATCTGGAAGATTAACACCACAAGCCGTGCCAGGGGGAGTAGCCCCCTCACGCAACTGCATCATCAGTTGTCGCATACGTTCTACTGAATGATCTACCGTCATCAGCATGTCTTCCTGAAACTCCGGGTTGTCGCGGTGACGTTCGGCATTTTTTAACATTAGGGAGAGCTGGGTGACGATATTTTTCAAGTCATGGACGACAAAGGCGGACATCTTGTTGAAAGCATCGAATTTGCGTGCCTCAAGCAAGGCTTCTGTAGCCTGCATTTTGGCCAGAAAACCAGCCGCCTGACTGCCCGCAGTGCGCAGTAGATCGTTAACCTCCCAATTTACATCGATTCGGGTTCGGGAACTTGTCAATACGACGAAACCGATCATCTGGTTGCCAACCATTAGCGGAATAACCAGCCAAGCGTTTGGAATCTCTGATAACCAGTAGGGGATTGCCAGATCGCCATAGCGGCCCGGGTAGCAGCGATATTCTTCAAGATTGATGACCCAGCCACTGCTCAATAGAAAACTGGCCAGTGAAGAATCAAGCGGTTCTTCAGTCGCACTAGCCGGAATATTCCAACGAGCTGTCTGGCGGTAACATTCCTGGCCACCCTCCTGGAGCCACAGACCGCCGGCTGGACTCTCAACCATATTTGCCAAGCCGCGAATTACCTGTTGCCCCATTGCTTGCGGCGAATCCTGAGACGATAGCGTTTGGGTGAAACGCAGCCACTCTTCGCGATAGTCATAGCGATAGCTGAAAAAATGCTTGCCGACCAGAACTCGCATCTTGGCACGCATGGAACCCGATACGACAAGAATCCCCAAGCTCAGAACACCGGCACAGACCAGCGCCAGTTGCAGTGCGCGACCCCAGTTGCCACCGAAATAGCGAACGTAGTAACCAACACCCGCCATAAATAATAGATAAATACCAGCGGCGAGTAGCGTGGCGGAATGGATGGCAGCTTTTTGTGATAACCGTATTTTTGCCATCCAGTCACGGCTGCGCAGGCTGGCGAGAACCAGGAGTGGAATAGTCATGGCATGGATAAAGCCACGAATGGTCAGTGCGTCACTGTCGATTCGGTTGAACATCAGTGCATCGGAAAACAGATAGATATCAAAGATGAACTGGCCCGCCAAGCCAAGGCAAAGCGGCTTGATGTTCCAGGCAGAATCATCCGAAATAGCACGGAACAATTGCTCGACCAGCATCAGGCCAAGTACCGGCATCACCAAGGCATGGAACAAGGCTGTTCTTAACCATTGATCGGCAGGTAGTAAACCAAAAAACAGGGAAAGTTGTAATACCACGCCGCCCAGAACCGTCATCCAGCA
>Ga0207952_1001176_pt1 | contig 12410 bp, 16 predicted proteins | sample SubbioR12Aug_8Ca_FD_184831 | JGI IMG/M metagenome (GOLD analysis project Ga0207952, IMG submission 184831) | Serpentinite rock and fluid subsurface biosphere microbial communities from McLaughlin Reserve, California, USA - CR12Aug_8Ca (SPAdes) | ecosystem: Environmental > Terrestrial > Deep...
AGCCGATAGTTCTTTTTCATAAACAATTCCCAATTGTAAACCAAAGGATTCTTCAGCCAATACTTGTCCGGCTATACCATCTGTAAAGTAAGAGTAATTGAAACCGGTAAAAACGCCAAATTTATCCTGACTGTAAGCTGAAAAATTTAAGCATAGCAAAAGGAAAAAAGTAATTTTTTTCATGAAGGATTAAGATTGTTTTTTAGCTTCTTTTTCAAGCGATTGTATGATTTCTTTCACTTTGTCTGCTTCGATTCGTTTCGCTTTGATGACTTTGTTCTTGTCTAAAATGTAAATCACAGGAGTAGAGTAGACGTCATATTTTTCGATGGCATTATTGTAGTGCGCACCATCGTAAACATTGATAAAAGGCAGTTTGTTATCGGCTATATATTTCAAATATTTATCGCCTTCGTGTTGCATGTAAACGCTGAAGACTTTGACATCCATTTTCTCTTTACTCATTTCGTTGTAGGCGGTAACGAGTTTCGGAATTTCCTTTTGACAATGACCACAATCTACATCCCAAAAAACCAAAATGGTATATTCGGCTTTCACATCGCTTAATTTGACCCACATTTTATTGACTTCGTTGACGTTTTTATAAAAAACTTTGGTCATTTCTTCACTGTTTTTGGCCTCTTCAAATCCCATCGCTTTCATTTTCGGAAAGTCTTCGGCCCGTATCATCGACAAATCGATGGCTTTAGCACCAATCAATAGCGTTTTGAGTTTGTCGGCTCGTTTGATGATTCTTTGTACTACGTCGTCGTCTTCATATATTCCTTTGGCTTTTCCGGTTTTGAAATAATTATCGGAAAGATGCACAAACACTTTGTCAAATCCCATGATTTTTGAAGTTTCATAACTGTAAGTCAAGTGCGCCAACATCAGCTTATATATCAAGGTTTCCGGTTTGGATTGGGCCAAAATACGATCGATTTCCACACAAACAGAGTCCGGATTTTTCACCACAACATTGTCCAAGTAGTTTTTCAATTTATTGAATAAAAACGGATTGTGGACCATACCGTCATCTTTAAAGTCAACATTCCGCCAAAAATTATCTTTGTAGTATTTATAAGAAGCCTCGTGATTTGGCGAACCATCTGCTTTTTTGGGGATGTCTTTGAGTTTTTTTTCGGTTTTTAAGTTGACTACATCGGCAATAAAAGTGCCTTTGAAACGGTTGATGAATTGACTTTCGTAATCGGCTATGCTTTGTTCCAACTCGTTTTGTTTGTTGGTCAAATCCAGCGAGTCATTCTTAGTGGCTAAGGGATGACTTTGCTTGTATTCAAAAAAGGTTTTGTTTTGATCGCCTAAAAAACGAATATAATTAAAGAATTCGTTTTCGCGGTCCGAATTTAAAGCGATGAGTTCTTTACTAATGTTGGGACCAAATTCACTTTTGAGGTGTAATTTTTGAGTATCATCATCAATAAAAAAATCAAATAATATCGATTTTTGTTGGCCAACCAACGAATAAATTCCTTTTGGAAGTTTGGTTTTACCATTAAAAACAATTCGTCCGTTTTTGATAGTGGTACAAGTATCTTTTATTAAGGTTTTGTCAAAACGATAAAACGTAAGGTAAGCTAAGGTGTCGTTGCAGTTTTTTAAATCGATGGTGATTTCATAACCTGCTTGGGCTTGGGCAATAAAGGAAGAGAGAAACAAGGCTAAAGCAATCAATACTTTCTTCATACAACAATTTTATGGCGATTTAGATTTCAAAAATAATCTATTTTTCCATATGGTATGAAGTCGGTTTTTTTAAACTTTCCTTAAAAAACAAAACACCTTAAAGAAGGTGTTTTGGATTACTGATTAAAATTCATCGAAAAGTACGATGCCTTTGCGTTCTAAATTTTGCTTAATCATGGATTCCGGCAAATTGTACTGCGACGCTAAGTCGGCTATACTGATCCCGGAAAAGAACAACTCAACCAATGTGTCTAAAATCATTGGGTTGATTTCCTGCTCATTGGGCAAATCGATATCTTCATCAAAAATATCTTTTTTTGATTTGAAGAGGGTTTCGATTACCATATCAATATCAGATTTCGGAAATTCCAGAATGTTGTGGATAGCATTGCTTTCTGAAATTTGTTTGAGCACTATAGTCTCACGATTGGTGCCTTCATTCTTTAGATGAATGCTGTAGTTGAAATACTTCTCCATAGCGATCGTATTTAATTAAATGTAAACTTGGGTAAGGCAAAGGTAAACTTTATGAATCAAAATAAATGTTAATTAACAGAAACATACCCACCTTTTATTAACAATTGCAGGATTTTTTTTAGAAAAATTTGATTTACAGCAAATTAAAATTCAAAGAAAAGCAATAATAATGGTTGAAATGGATTGGGTTTAATATAGGTTCAATAGTAGTAAAGAGCTCATATTTGCTTATATTTGGACCGTAAAATTTATGTTATGAGTAAAAAAACCAAAGCCTTACTATACAACCTTTTTTGTTTTGCGGTGATTTTTGTAGCTGTTAGATTTTTGTTAGCCCTATACACTCATTTAACCGGATTTTGGTTACCCTTAACCGCTTTTGTGATTGGAACTATTTTAGCACCCAAATTTCAAGCTGTTACCACCAAAGACGGTGAAAAAGTATTCATGAAATGGATTTTTATTAAAGGAATTAAAGAAGTTTAATTATTTCTTTTTTCCTTTATATTTGGCTTTGCTTTCCGTTTTTGCCTTAGCTTTTACAGTTGCTTTGTATATTGGAATAAAATAAGAAACGGTATAGTTAAAGCCCACACCAAAGTCGCCGTTGTAAGTGCGATTAAAGCCGGGAATGTATAAATTGTCAAAGTTATTCGGGAGTTTCTGATTTACCAAACGATTCAAACGGAAACTAAAACCCACAAAAACATTATTAAAAACTTCGGCTTTCATTCCGGCTACTACTTCAATCCATTGGGCTGATAAACCGCTGTATTCCTCTCCTGAAATTACCACCGGATTTTCTCCGAAATACTGATTCGGGTTGTAGATTTCATAACTGTTCAACCTTTGGCTAAAACTGCTTACACCATATCTTAATCCAACAGATATGATGTTCTCCATATCCAGCCAGTTTTGGTATGAGTTGTAATCAAACCCCACACGGATATAGCTACCTTTGGTAGTAAAATTTAGTTGATCGTCATCGACAGTTTTATTTTCATTACCCAACTCTAAAGCTAAATAATGTTTGCGTGTCAACCTATAATCGCCAACCAATTCTAATCCGCGATAATCTTTTTCATAAAAAGAGCGGGTAAGTTTAAACAAATCAACTCCAACACGCAATCCGTAACGCTCTGTTTTTGCCGCAACACTGTCTTTAGTGACTTTTTCCTCCTGAGCATTGCCTGAAAACGAAAGCAATGCCAGGGCTATACTAAAAGTAAATTTTGAGATGCACTTCATTTTCGGTAATAATTGAGTTGGTTTGAAGGTTGGTGTCTTGTATCCAAAGGCCATCTGGAGTAATTGCATCGGTTAAAACTAACCCGTTTGCGTTGTTTAATTCGAAGACCGTTTTGTAACCGCAAGCTCTGGAAACATAAACGTTCTCACGAGTGTAATTAAATTCCAATACATCTTCATTGGAAGCTGTACTGCTGTTGCTGTTAAGTAACAAATGGTATTTGGTAGCGTCTTCGTTTGTTTTTAAGGGAAGACTAATCGTACTCACACCGTTAAATGTATTCAAAGCATCTGTCATACCATCGCCGGTGACCTTCAAATTGACTACATTTTTTAATACTGTGGGATTGGAAATATCATAAAACTCTAAAACCAATTGCGGTGTGGTTTCATCTACACAAATATCATCTTTTTCACAGCCGGAAAATGCCATGACCAGACAAAGAAGCATTATTATTCTTTTCATAAATTTCAAATCTTACTGCTTATCTTTTTTCCAAAAGTACAACATTTTCAACGTGATGCGTTTGCGGAAACATATCTACAGGTCGAACTCTGGTAACTTTGTATTTTTCATCCATTAAAGCCAAATCACGTGCTTGGGTGGCCGAATTACAACTTACATAAACCACTTTTTCAGGGGCAATTTTCAGAATTTGATCTACCACATCTTTGTGCATACCATCGCGGGGTGGATCAGTGATAATGACATCCGGTTGGCCGTGTTGTGCAATAAACTCGTCGTTGAACACGTTTTTCATATCGCCTACAAAGAATTCACAGTTGGTAATCTTATTGCGTTTGGCGTTTTCTTTGGCATCGGCTATGGCTTCAGGAACGGCTTCAACGCCAATCACTTTTTGAGCCTGTTTGGAAACGAATTGCGCAATGGTTCCGGTTCCGGTGTACAAATCGTAAACCACTTCATTTCCTGTTAATCCGGCGAATTCACGGGTGATTTTGTAGAGTTCGTAAGCTTGATCGGAATTGGTTTGGTAAAACGATTTGGCATTGATGCTAAAGTGCAGACCTTCCATTTCCTCCAAAATATAATCGCGTCCTTGGAACAACTTAATGTCTTGGTCATACAGCGTATCATTGGCTTTGCCGTTAATTACATACAACAAAGAAGTAATTTGCGGGAAAGTGGTATAAACATGGTTTAGGAGTAACTCTCGTTTCGCTTTGTCTTCTTGGTAAAACTGGATCAAGACCATAATTTCTCCGGTAGAAGCCGTACGGATCATAAGTGTTCTCAACAAACCGGTATGGTTTCTGGCGTTGAAGAAAGTGATGTTATTTTCAGTAGCAAATCGTTTGATTTCATTGCGAATGGCGTTTGACGGATCTTCCTGTAAATGGCATTTTTCGATATCAAGAATCTTGTCCCACATTTTGGGAATGTGAAAACCTAAAGCGTTTTTATTGTCGATTTCTGTACCGGATTGAATTTCAGCGTCTGTCATCCAACGCGAATCAGAGAAACCGAATTCCATTTTATTGCGGTAGAAAAACTGTTTGGCCGAACCCAAAATAGGCTCGAAAGTTGGCAATTCGATTTTACCAATGCGTTTGAGGTTGTTATAAACTTCTTGATGCTTATAAAACAACTGTTTATCGTAGTGCATGTTTTGCCATTTGCAACCACCGCAGGCCCCGAAATGTTGGCAAATCGGTGTAACACGATCGGCCGAATATTGGTGAAACTTAATGGCTTTCCCTTCAAAATAAGCTTTTCGCTTTTTAAAAGTTTGCACGTCTACTACATCGCCCGGAACCACATTCGGAATAAAAATCACTTGACCTTCGGGTGCTTTGGCTACCGAAACACCTTTGGCGCCGGCATCCAAAACCGTAATGTTTTCAAAAATAACTTTCTTGGTTTGTTTTCTTCCCATAGCGCAAAAATAAACTATTGGCTAAAACTTAAACGGGATTTAAGAAAAAAATATAAATTAGTGGAAAATTAGGTTTATGCAAACTCATTTGGCCTTACTTCGCGGTATTAATGTTTCAGGTCAGAAACTAATCAAGATGGAAGAGTTGCGCCGTTGCTTGGAAGGTTTGGGATTTATCAATGTTCGCACTTACATTCAATCGGGTAACGTTTTTGTAACTTCAGAAGAAGCAGATGGCAATCGAGTGGCTAATCAAATCAGAGAAGCTATTCTGAATTCTTTTGGTTATGATGTTCCCGTTTTAATAATAGGAAAAGAAGATTTGCAAGCTTGTTTGGAACGAAATCGGTTTTTAGACGAAGAAGGCGTTGACTTGAAAAAATTGTATGTTTCTTTTATTTCTGCAGAAGTACCGGAACAAATGGTAACACAACTCAACCTGAATTTCATCGAACCCGATAAAATCCAACTCGACGGTAGAAGGATTTACCTCAAATACCATTCGTCGCCGGCCAATACGAAACTCGACAATAAATGGATAGAAAAAAGCATGAATGTAATCTCAACTACTCGCAATTGGAACACGGTTAACAAGCTTTTAGAGATGTTTAAAGGAAGCTGACAAATACTTTCACTATTAATTTAAATTTTTTAAACGTATCGATGTCATGAGTTCAAAAGCCATTTTTAAAAGCGATATTTCAGGAGTTGAGTTTCCGATGAAAGAAAAAGTCACCGGAAGTGCTATTCGTTTACCTATATTTAATTTGATTAAAACAGAGCATCCTGATTTTTCTGCTGAGCATTGTTTGGCCAATGCTGAGCTGAATGTATATCGTGAAAAATACATTTCCAAATACTTAAATACCGAAATAGGTCAACTGTCCAAACTCCAAAAAAATGTGATTCAAGCTCTCAACGATGATAAATCCTTTGTGGCTAAAGTAGAAGAAGAAATAGACAATCGCACTTTAGGCCAAGTAGTTGCGGATAAAGTAGCGGCTTTTGGCGGAAGTTGGACTTTTATCATTTCGTTTTTTGTTTTCATTTCGGTTTGGATTGGTTCAAATGTTTTTATCTTACTGAACAAAGGTTTCGATCCGTATCCGTTTATTTTACTCAATTTAATATTATCTTGTATTGCAGCATTGCAAGCCCCGGTAATCATGATGAGTCAAAACCGCCAGGAAGAAAAGGATAGAGAGCGTGCTAAGAAAGATTATATGATCAATTTGAAATCGGAATTGGAAATCAGAATGCTCGATGAAAAATTAGACCATTTAATCATGCACCAACAGCAAGAATTGATTGAAATTCAGAAAGTTCAAATCGAAATGATGAACGATATTTTGGAAAGGATTAAGAAATAGCTGATGGTTGAACAATCTTAAACTTTTAAACTTTAAACTCTTAAACTTTTTATACTTTTACCGAAGATAAGGATGATTTCTCTCCGTTAAGAAGGAATGGCGAATACAGAATATTAAATTACAACACCAATGTCAGTTTTAGAAAAATTAACTTCCGCTGATGCTATTGCTTTAGAAGACCAATACGGCGCCCACAACTATCATCCGCTACCGGTAGTACTGAGTAGAGGAGAAGGCGTTCATGTTTGGGATGTTGAAGGCAAACAATACTACGATTTCCTTTCAGCTTATTCGGCCGTAAACCAAGGACATTGTCATCCTAAAATTGTAGGCGCTATGATGGCGCAAGCACAAACTTTAACCTTAACTTCTCGTGCTTTTTACAACGATAAATTAGGGGTTTACGAAGAGTACATTACCAAGTATTTCGGCTTTGATAAAGTATTGCCCATGAACACCGGAGCAGAAGCTGTTGAAACGGCTTTAAAAATCTGTCGCAAATGGGCTTATGAAAAGAAAGGAATCTCCGAAAACGAAGCACAAATCATCGTATGCGAAGGCAATTTCCACGGAAGAACAACCACCATTATTTCCTTTTCTAACGACGAAAATGCACGCAAAAACTTTGGCCCTTACACGGCCGGATTTATTAAAATTCCTTACGATGATGTTGAGGCGTTGGAAAAAGCCATCACTTCCTCTAAAAATATCGCCGGTTTCTTGGTAGAACCTATACAAGGTGAAGCCGGAGTTTACGTGCCAAGCGAAGACTATCTGACCAAAGCCAAAGCCTTGTGCGAAGCCAATAATGTATTGTTTATCGCAGATGAAGTACAAACCGGTATTGCCAGGACAGGTTCTTTATTAGCGGTTTGCGGTAATTGTACCTGCGAAAACAAGTGCGAAAAACAAAAGGGTTATGTTACTCCGGATATCCTAATTTTAGGAAAAGCCATTTCCGGTGGCGCTTATCCGGTTTCAGCGGTATTGGCTAATGACTCTATTATGAATGTCATCAAACCTGGACAACATGGTTCCACTTTTGGCGGCAATCCGGTAGCAGCCGCTGTGGCTATGGCAGCCTTAGAGGTAGTAACCGATGAACATTTGGCTCAAAATGCCAGAAGACTGGGAAAAATTTTCCGCTCAGAATTGGCTAAATACATCGAAACTTCCAATATTGTTACCTTGGTTCGAGGTAAAGGATTATTGAATGCCATAGTAATTAACGATACTGAAGAAAGTGATACTGCCTGGAATATTTGTGTTAAATTAGCCGAAAACGGTTTATTGGCCAAACCCACACACGGTAATATTATACGCTTTGCGCCACCTTTGGTCATGACTGAAGACCAATTGCGTGATTGTATCGAGATTATCATTAATACTCTCAAAACGTTTGAGTCGTAACCAATCAATTAACCAACCAAAATATCTATTTTATGGAAAATGAAAACCAATCACAATTTGATGCTTTTGAATTGCATTTAAACCAAACCGCCTTAGACTACTTGCGTGAAAGTGCCAAATGGTCTATGTTTTTAGCTATTTTAGGATTTGTAGGTGTCGGATTCTTGGCGCTGATGGCTATCATTATGACTTCGGTAATGTCGGCTATGCCCGAAACTCCCGGACCTTTTGGAGCAGTAAAGGGTATTGTTTCCATTTTTTATATAGTAATTGCGGTGATATATTTGTTTCCTATTTATTATTTGTACCGATATGCCAGCAATACTAAAAGAGCGATTTATTCAAAGGATTCGGCTCTTTTAACCGATGCTTTAGGAGCTTTAAAATCGCACCACAAATTTTTAGGAATTGCCGCAATCATTATCATTTCTTTATACATTTTAATGGCTATTATTATGGTTATAGGATTTAGTGCCTTACGATAGTTATTAAAAGAAAATTGTTAAAGAGCATCTTCTCATGAGGATGCTTTTTTTTGTGGCATAACTTCATGAAATTCTGTAATTTTGAAAAGAGAAAAATTGACTATGAAAAAAATTTTCCTTTTAATAATGCTTGTGGCTATAGCTATCGGTTTGTACGAGCAGGCGCAAGACCAACCCAATGTATTTAAATTAATAGCCGCTATGGTGCTGTTAATGTTTGGTTTGATGAAACTAAGCGAGAAAATACCAAGTAAAGAATCTGAAAACGACAATACAGACCAAGATGATACTCAATAAAGGCGACAAAGTAACCGTTTTAGACGATGCTATTGATGGTACTGTAATCGAAGTGAAAGGTCATGAAGTTACCATCGAGACAACCGACGGCTTTAATCTTACTTTCAAAAGAGAAGAATTGCTGAAAATGGATCAAGGCGAATTACCTATCCATTTCAATAAAAATCATATCATCGCAGAAAAAGAGGTTAAAAAGCCTAACTATATCAATAAAGAAAAGCGTTCCAAGAAAGAAGTTCCGGTACCCGAGTTTGACTTGCACATAGAAAAATTGGTCAAGAATTACAAATCGATGAGTAATTACGAAATTCTAACCTTACAAAGTGAGACGGCCAAAAAGCATATAGAGTTTGCCATACGCAATAGAATTCCAAAAATAGTATTTATTCACGGAGTCGGCGAAGGTATTTTGAAATCAGAATTAGATTTTATGCTGGGCCGCTATGATAACCTAATTTTTCAGGATGCTAATTATCAAAAGTATGGTCAAGGTGCAACCGAAGTTATTTTCAAACAAAACCCTAAATAAAAAGTCCCGATTAACTTGGGACTTTTTGGTTTTCAAAACTAACCTAATTTATAATGTAATCCTAACTTAACTCGATGGAATGATTAAGCTACGCTGCTTTCTTGAGTACTAACTTTTTTCAAAATAGATCTGATTAAAACACTATTAGTTTTAATACCTGAGTTGATCAAAGCTTTTTTGCTGAAAGAAGTTGATTTAGATGAAGACTCTGAAGAAGTTTTTTGAGTTCCCATAAACCAGATAGCGAAGTCCATTGAAGCTACAGTTGAAGCAGTAGTAACTTCGATAGTATTTTCTTTAACAACTGAAACCTCAGTAGTAGCGATTGGAGCAGTAGCAGTTTCTTTAGCTTGAGCGAAAACTCCGTTGCTTGATAACACTAATAAAACGAATAAAACAAATAATCTAACGTTAGTTACATTTTTTTGAGCTATTGAGTTATTTGTTGTCATATCTTAAATTTGGTTTTGTTGTTATTTCTTGGGTCAAAACTACTTCAAGAGTGTGGGCGACTGAAATTTTTTCGATAACTAACCTCAAAAGTCGTTTAATCGACAAATTCAATGAATTCGGGGGTTTTCAGCGTTTTTTTTGTGCAGTTCATCTATGAAATGTTAAAAAAACGTGCATTTCATCGATGAAAAACCAATTTTTTCTATGAACTGCATCTTGATTTCGAGAAAGAGTAGTCATATACCCAAAAAATGGCAAAATCTTCCTAAATTAGCTTCGGATTAATTCATTTCCCCTAACCATGAAAGTTGAACAAAAAGGCCACACTACTATACTAAAGGATACTATTGGTGATACTGCTTCATTTTTAATGAAAGTCACCCACGAACACAACAGTTTTAAAAATTATAATTTGATACTTGATTTGTCTCACGACCAAAACCTGACTTTGGAAGTGGTAAAGTCATTTACCGAATTGATTAAGTTGCATAAAAAGCAGAAAAAATCTATTGTTTTGGTAGCCGACAGCGTCGATTTTAATGCGGTACCAAATAATATTATTTTGGTGCCAACTATTTTAGAGGCGCACGATATTATAGAAATGGAAGAAATAGAGCGCGATTTAGGATTCTAGACATATGAAATTAACCCTTTTGGGTTGCTATGCAGCCACGCCAAGAACCATTACCAATCCAACCGCTCAAGTTTTGGAAATCCGCAATCGCATGTTTCTGATTGATTGCGGCGAAGGAACCCAGGTACAACTCCGCAAAAACAAGCTCAAGTTTTCCAAAATCAACCATATTTTCATTTCGCATTTGCACGGTGACCATTTATATGGTTTGATCGGATTGATTTCTACTTTTATGTTGCTCAACCGCCAAACCGATTTACACGTTTACGGTCCTAAAGGCATCAAAGAAATCATTTTGCTACAATTGCGTTACTCCAATTCGTTCACCGGATATAATTTGTATTTCCACGAGTTGGAATCAAAAGAAAGTGAAGTCATTTTTGAGGATGATAAAGTAGTCGTTAGAACCATTCCGCTCAAACACCGCGTTTATACCAATGGTTTTTTATTTCAGGAAAAACCTAAAGAACGTAAACTAAATGTTGAAGCGGTTGAACAATATAAAATTGACAAGGCTTACTATCGAAAAATCAAATACGGAGGTGACATTACTTTGGATAATGGACAAATCATACCCAATGCCCAACTTAGTTTTGACCCCGAGCCGACCAAGAGTTACGCTTTTTGCAGTGATACCATGTACGACGAATCCATTCTCCCTATTATTCAAAACGCAGATGTACTGTACCATGAAACCACTTTTCTCGATTCGGAAGCTGATAAAGCAGAAAAAACCATGCACAGCACCGCTAAACAGGCCGCCACTATTGCTAAACTGGCCAACGTGAAGCATTTGATTTTGGGCCATTACAGCACACGCTACAGCAGTATCGAGTTGTTCCAACAAGAAGCCGAAACCATTTTTCCGAATGTTTTGTTAGGTGACGACGGTAAAGTATTTGATTTTGATTAGGGGTGAAAGGTTCGAAATCTATCAGTGATGGCAATACCTATTTTTATCCTGAAAACTTAGTAACTTTACCCAATCAATCCTTCATGCTATGAAAGACTTAAGCGATTACAGAAAATCTTATGAGAAAAGTGAGCTTTTAGAAGAAAGTCTCACCGAAGATCCTATCAACCTCTTCCACCGTTGGTTTTACGAAATGGAGGAATTTAGTACTACCGAAGAAGTTAATGCCATGACTGTAGCTACGATTGGCTTAGATGGTTTTCCAAAGAGTAGGGTAGTGCTACTAAAAAAGTTTAATGAAGAAGGTTTTATTTTTTACACCAACTACCAATCAGAAAAAGGCAAAGCCATACTCAATAATCCCAAGGTTTGTTTGTCTTTTTTTTGGCATAGCATGGAGCGCCAAGTGATTATCAAAGGGATAGCCGAAAAAACATCGGAGGCTGTTTCTGATAACTATTTTGATTCCCGACCGGATGGAAGCAAACTCGGTGCTATTGTGTCTGCTCAAAGTGAAATTATTCCTTCCCGAGCTTATTTAGACAAAAAATTAAAGGAACTTGAAAAAGACTTTGAAGGAAAACCTATTCCTCGACCTGACTATTGGGGCGGCTTTTTAGTTCGTCCGGTAGAGGTAGAGTTTTGGCAGGGCCGACCAAATCGTCTACACGACAGAATTCGATATAAGTTACAGGAAGATTATAATTGGCAAATTGACAGGTTATCACCTTGAAGTTGATACAAGTAAGGTATAAGTTAAAACCACTCCAAAGCGAGTGGTTTTTTTTATGTCTTAAAAAATATCGACGAACTGCAATATTGTAAGAATATATCTTATAGTAATGTCTAAAAAGTGTATTTAATCGATTTTATTTGTATTTTAATCGGTGTTTTTGCTAATATTGTCCAATCAAATCAAACGATACGTTCTTAGAAAAGAAAATATATAAAGTGTTTGCCCCACATCTACTTTATTTACAATCTGTCAT